>OAWX01001461.1_pt1 | contig 9803 bp, 11 predicted proteins | sample 1495571 | NCBI WGS metagenome assembly OAWX01 (sample SAMEA2580265, study PRJEB22360) | human gut metagenome | biome: human gut; feature: human-associated habitat; material: faeces | place: Denmark | collected 2008/2010 | reverse complement strand
CTACGATAGACCGTGTGCCCTGCACCATACAGCTCTCGCCGGCCGTGGCGGATGCCTACCGTGCCGGAGCGTTGCCGCTGAATACGCTGGCCAATGCCGTGCTTGTCAAGAGCGATCAGCTCCGTCAGGCCGCCTCGCGGAACTTCGACGACGGACAGCAGGAGACTATCGTCCGGACGCGGGGTGTTCAATAAATCGATCATTGAAAACAGATATACATATACGATATGAAAGAGAAATCGCAAAGAGAAAAAATCGCCGAAGAGAAGCAGGTCGCCCTGCTCTCGACGGCTTTGCGCGAAGCCTCGAACGCCGGAGGGCACTGGCTAAACGCATCGGGAAAGAGATATCCGCGTCTCTATCCGCAGGGTGTCTCCGCCAGCCCATTCAACGCCCTGTTCATGGCGTTGCACTCGGACAAGAACGGGTGCAAGACCAATCTGTTCACGCTTTACTCCGACGCGAAAGTTCGGGGTGCGGCGGTCAGGGAGCATGAGCAGGGCGTTCCGTTCCTGTTCTACAACTGGAACAAGTATGTCCACCGCAACAATCCGGAGGAGATTATCAGCCGGGACGCCTATCTGAAATTGTACGAGGAGGAGCAGAAGCAATACAAGGGCGTACATAACCGCGAGATTCGCACGCTCTTCAACATCGACCAGACGACGCTGCCCTACGTGGATAAGGAGGGTTACGAGACGGCAATGAGGCAGGACGGCGGTGCCGAAGAGAGGGGTTACACGGAGGCCGACAACCGCCGGTTGCGCATCCGCTTCAACGACTTCCTGCTGAAAATGCGGGACAACCTTGTTCCCGTGCGCTCGGACGGCAGCGGTATGCCTCACTACGAAACGGACAAGGATGCGGTCTATATGCCGAGACAGCGGGAGTTCGAGCATTATCACGACTATGTGCAGGAGGCGCTGCGGCAGATCGTAAGTGCAACGGGGCACCAGCAGCGGTTGGCACGTGAAGGTATGGTAATGAAGAACGGCATGGCTCCTTCCGAGGACGCTGTAAAGCAGGAACGGCTCGTCGTAGAGCTGGCATCGGGCATCAAGATGTTGGAACTGGGGCTGCCTGCACGGTTGTCGGACACAAGCCTTGAAATGGTGGAATACTGGTGCCGGGAGTTGAAAGAGTACCCCTGCCTGATGGATGCGCTCGAAAGCGACGTGAACAACGCCCTCGAAGTGATCGGCAAGGCGGAACGGGGCGAGAAAATCGAATACGCCACCCTGCGTAACCGGCGGGACACGTCGACCATGCAGGAGCAGATGCCCAAGCATTATTTCGTGGCGAACGAGATACGGCAACATCCGAGCAAGGAGGATAAGCGTATCGTCCTTGTCATCGACCGGCAGGCGGGAACGGCGGATGTGATACTTCCGGCGGGAGCATCGACGGAGACCGACAACGAGATACCGGGTGTGAACAAGGGACGCATCCTGCGGGCGTTGCAGAAAGAGGGCATCGAGCAGGTACGCTTCTACAATACCGACGGTGCCTTGGGGTACAGACCCGACGACAGTTACTTCGCCGAGAAACAGGTGACATTGGCCCGGCTGAAAAACTGGTCGATGGAGATGCTCTCCACGCTGGACGTGTCCTCTGCGGTCAAACGGGCGAACGAGGTCGGCTTCGATCAGGTACAGATGATTCAGGATGACAAGAAGCGTTGGGCACTCTACATCAAGCCGGAAAACAAGAGCGGATATAGCATCTATCCCGACAAGGAGGATGTGAACCGCTTCTTCTCCACGCTCAAGCAGGCGATGGACAACATCGACAAGGTGCGCATGGAACTGGCGCACAAGTATTACGTGCTGGCCGAAGTCAAGCCCGACCTGAAGGTGGATCTGTTCAGCAGCGAGGCGCAGGAGATCGACCTGAACCGCATTCAGCGCGTATCGGTCTTCAAGACCAAGCAGGACGGCATCCGGTGCGCCGCGACCATCGACGGACAGAAAATGCAGCCCCGGAGCATTACGCCGCAGCAGTGGCAGCGGATGTGGGTGGCGGAGGATCGCGACGACTATAAACGTCATCTGGCGGCGACATTGTTTGCCGATGTGTTGCGTAAGGGACAGTCATTGGAGGAACATGCCGGAGAACAACAGGAGAAGGAGAACGTACAGCGGCAGGGTGAAGTGGTGGCGCAAGGTCAGGTGGAAACCGAGGACGACGAGAGCCTCTCTCCGCAGCGGCAGTTGTGGGATAAGCTCAAAGAGAAACATCCCGATGCACTGCAACTGATTCGTGCCGGCGACAGCTACCGGCTCTACAATGAGGATGCCGTGCGTGGTGCGGAGATATTGGGGCTTGCGTTGAAAGAGCGCACCGGGATTCAGGAAAAGGGATTTACGGCCTTGGCAGAGTTTCCGAACGATCAGCTTGACAGCTATCTGCCGAAGCTCGTCCGGACCGGCGAGCGTATTGCCATCTGCGAACTGCCTGCACAAGAGAAACAAGAGGCCGGACAGGAGGCACATAGAGGTATTCATAGATAAGGAGGGATGGCATGAGTAAAAATCAGGAATATGCACGGCAGTACGTGGAGTACGCGATGGAGCAGATGCGCAGGTACGGCATCCCCGCCTCGGTGACGCTGGCGCAAGGTATCTTGGAGAGCAGCAACGGGCAGAGCCGTCTGGCACAGCGCGAGAACAACCATTTCGGTATCAAGGCTACGCCTGCGTGGATTGCCGGGGGCGGTCGATATGGGTTATACTCCGACGACAAGCCGAACGAGAAGTTTTGCAGTTACGACAGCGTAGGCGATTCATACGAGCATCACTCCCGCTTTCTGAAGGAGAACAGCCGCTATGCGCGGTGTTTCACGCTTTCGCCCGACGACTACAAGGGCTGGACGCAGGGTATTGCTCAGGCGGGTTACGCCACGGGCGGCAACTATGCCGAGAACCTGCAACGAATCATCGAGCAGAACGGATTGCAGCAGTACGACAGGCAGGTGATGCAGGAGATGGCGGCACAGGGCAGGCAGTTCGGCGTGGAAAGCAATCCGCTCGACATGTCCGAAGGTATGGAGAATCGGGTCGGTTACTCGTTTCCGGTCGAACGCAAGGAGTTCCTTTTCGTCACCGCCCCGTTCGGTATGCGGCAAGATCCGACGGATGAAACGAAACAGCAGATGCACAAGGGTATCGACATCCGGTGCAACGGCGATGCGGTACTGGCAACTGAGAACGACGGCAAGGTCGTGGCGGTAAACCAGAACAGAAACACGCCCGGCGGCAGGTCGCTGACAGTGGAGTACGCCCGTGCAGACGGCAGCAAGGTGCAGTGTACCTATATGCACCTCGGCGAGGTCTCCGTGAAAACCGGCGATACGGTACAGGCCGGAGGGCGGCTCGGCACATCGGGCAACACGGGTACGCGAACGACCGGCGAGCATCTACATTTCGGTGTGGCGAACATCTATGCCGACGGTACACGTCGTGATATAGATCCTGCGGCATACCTTGCGGAGATTGCGCAGAAGGGCAATATCAAGCAGCAAGTGTTACACAATGGCAATGATTTGCTTGCCAAATATAAGGGAACGGAAGAGATCAAGACTGAAAAGCCTCTTTCGCCCGACGGCTGGATGAAGAAACTGCTCTCGTCAGAGGACAGCGGCGTCGGAATGTCGGGATGTAATGACCCGATCGTGGAGATGGCGATAACCGCCTTTACCTCCCTGATGCTTTTGGCTACGCAGATAGACAACCGGAATGAGGAGGAGCAGAAGGCGGCCATATCGGAAGCGATGGTCAACCGGCGCATCGACCTGAAGTCGTTGCTGCCGGGCATGAAATCCTGCGAGCTCACGATTGGAGAGAACGGCAAGGCTCTTCTGCGGGCGGACAACGGAAGTATTCATGTATCGCGGGAGCTGACAGCCGCCGAACTCAGCCGGCTGTCGGCCACGCTGAACAACAACACCCTTCCGGAGGAAGCCAAGCGGTTGCGGGTGACCGGCCTGCTGAACACCGTCATCCTCTCGGAGGCGGCGTCGCAGAATTTCGAGCAGGGAATGTCCGAGCGGCAAGGGCAGACGGAGAACCTGAAAAGATAATGGCATGGCGATATGATAAAATGCGTGATGATAGAGCTATGCAAATATCTGTTGGGGTTATCCTCCCTCGCACTGCACGTCCTGTTCAGCTATCTGCTGCTGGGCTGGGTGGCTACGCTCGTTATTACGGGCGTGCAACTGTTCATCGCCGGATGGCTCGTCTGGGCGATGATACGCGCACCCGATTAGGTTTGTGACTCAATCGTTCAAGATCAATTAATCGCATCATACTTGTCGGATGATCATGTATCATTAAAAACAAAAGACAAATGATAAAATGTAATGTTACGGTATGCGGCGTTATCGGCCGCGACGCATCGACGCGCACGAACAAGGAGGGAAAATCGTTCCTGACTTTCCCGCTCCGGGCGGTGGTTCCGGCCACGGACGGACAGGGCAAGCCCGTAGAAATAGATGTCAGCCTGGATGGCGGTACGGAAGAAGCCGCCGGCTATCGGAATGGCTCGCGTGTCGAAATCACGGGTACGATGTACCTGAAACGCCGGGGCAACAAGCTCTATTTCAACCTCTTTGCGAACGAAGTCTGCACCGCTGACGCGGATGCTGCCGATGCAGTCAAGGGAGAACTGGTATTTCGCGGAAAGATCGGCCAGAGCATCGAAGAACGGAGGGATAAGAAAGACCAGCCCTACACGGTATTCTCGGCGTTCAGCGCGGAGAAAGTCAACGACGGCTTCGAGTACCAGTGGGTGCGCTTCTTCTGCTTCGGTGCTCAGCGCGAGGAATGGCTGCAACCGGGCGTGAGGGTGGATGCCAGGGGCGAAATGAACCTCTCGGCTCACAACGGGAAGCTGAATGTCTCCTGCAAGGTAGAGGAACTGGCACCGTATGAAGCGGATTCGTCTAACTATAATCAGTAACGGATATGGCTGGGTACAGGAAAAAGAATGCCGAGGGGCCGAACAGCGAAGACAAGGCGCTTGACCTTTTTGCCGAGATGATGATCGAGAAAATCGAGAGCATCCGCAAGGACTGGAAGAAACCGTGGTTTACTGAAGGCGCGTTAGGCGCGTTGCAGTGGCCCCGCAACCTGTCGGGGCGTGAGTACAACGGTATGAACGCCTTTATGTTGCTCTTGCACTGCGAGAAAGAGGGGTACGAAATTCCACGCTTCTGCACGTTCGACTGTGTGCAACGGCTCAACAAGCCCGGCAAGGATGGAGAGGAGTTGCCGCGAGTCTCCGTGCTGCGTGGCGAGAAATCTTTTCCGGTGATGCTGACCACGTTTACGTGCATACACAAGGAGACGAAGGAGAAAATCAAGTACGACGACTACAAGAAACTCTCCGATAACGAGAAGGAGCAGTACAACGTCTATCCCAAATTACAGGTGTTCCGGGTGTTCAACGTCGCACAGACCAACTTGCGGGAGGCGCGGCCGGAACTGTGGGAAAAGTTGGAGCAGGAGAACGCACGACCGAAGGTCGAGGACGGGGAGCATTTCAGTTTCGCTCCCGTCGATACGATGATAAAGGATAACCTTTGGATTTGCCCGATCAAGCCCACCCATCAGGATAGTGCATACTACTCGATCTCGAAGAATGAAATCGTCGTACCGGAAAAGGAGCAGTTCAAGTCCGGGGAGGCGTTCTACGGGACGCTTTTCCACGAGATGACGCATTCGACCGGTGCGAAGGATGTCCTCGACCGGATTAAGCCGACGGCTTTCGGCTCGTCGGAGTATGCACGCGAGGAGTTGGTGGCCGAACTGGGCAGTGCTTTGGTCGCCCAACGCTACGGTATGACGAAGCATATCAAGGAGGATAGCTGCGCCTACCTCAAAGGGTGGCTTAGCGAGCTGAAGGAGTCGCCGCAGTACATCAAGACTACGCTGCTGGATGTGAAGAGGGCGTCTTCGCTGATTACCCAAAAGGTGGATAAGGTTGCACAGGATTTGGAGCGGAACGTCGGTGTACATCAGGAGAATAAGGTTGCCGCACAGGAAAAGGTGTTTTATTCTTCCGTAGCCTATCTCCAGACCTCGGACGACACAAGGCAATTCGACGAACTCAAAGACAAGGGCGATTACGAGGGGTTGCTGGCTCTCGGCAAGGAGTATTATGACGGTAACGGCGTAAACGAAAAGTATACCCACTCCTCTCCTTTACAGAACAAGGGTGATGACCTCCTTATCGAGGACAAGGATTTCGCTGTGGTGTATAACGGAAGCGTCGGAGGAACATACGAAGTAATGCTGAAATTCACGGAGCAGGAAGTCCGGGAGCATATCAGGCGTTATGGCGTTGATAATGCCGGGGAGACGTTAAAAGGGGTGGCCAAGGATATGGCTGCGGAGCAATTCGCTAATCTGGCACAGCGGAAAATGCCGGTATTCGAGATGCCCAGCGGTGATGTCCTGTATGTCGGATATAACAGGGAATCCGATACGCTCGATGTCGGCCCGGCTACCAATGCGGGTATGATTGCACAACATCGTTATCCCTACGACCACAATGCGTCGTTGGAAGCCAACCTGCAAGAGGTGGATGCAAGGCTGAACGGGATGGAGGAATACCGGGCAGAGCTACAAGAGGCAGAGTATGGCGGCGGCCTGCGACGATAAAAATGGTATAGGGCAAAATTCACGTAAATTTGCCCTACGTTGCTTATATGACCTGTACCGGCTGTGCAATGCCGGTACAGGTTATTTGTTGTCAGGTCAACAGCTTGTCAATCATCGACTGCAATTTCGATAGGTGACAGTAGTGGTTGTTTCCACCGGTGTAGTCCTTTTCGTGTCCGGCAGTACGTATAAGGAATGAGTCGAGTTCGATATGTACACCGTCGGCTCTTCGGGATAAACCGGATGTGTGGCTGATGTAAACGAATTTGCCGTTACGTCCGACAAAACAGGAGGTATCGTAATGTCCTTTTATGTTGGACACCACCGTTGCATCAACGGCTTTTGCATAGTTGGATATTTCACGTACTAAAGCCGTTTGAAAATTGCGGTATTCTCTTGAAACGTAGGTTCCCGCATCCGCAAGGACGGAGGATTGCCATTTGGTATAAAATTTCTGTGCCATATTTCTTGATGTTAATTCTGTAAATAACTTTTCCAATTCACTCTGTCAATGGTCAATTTGTTCATTTCCCAATCGTACTCCACTGTCGGCATCCCGTAATAAGGGAAATGAACGGTATAGCCTATCTGCCCGTAGGAACAATGCAGCGGAGTAACACAGATTTCACGGTCGAAGTAAGGCTGTGGCGTGCAGTATTTGCACCAGTCGAAACGACCTGCGGCGATGTTGCCGCAAAGTCGTTTGAGGATTGTGCTGTCGGTTTTCGTCATTCGACGCCTCCTTTCCTGACGAGTGTTAATTGATTGGGGCGTTTGGGACACCAATAAGCGTCGCTGTCGATATACACGCATCTGCCGGTACTTGTGGGCTTGTCAAAAGCCAACACTTCACGGGGGCCGAATACTACGCCATAATCATTGGTAAACATTACCATATCGCCGACGGTCAAGTTGTTGTCCGTCTCGAATACTTCCGAAAGGCGGTTGTTGAATACTGTGCCTTCTGCTTCTCGTTCAGCTCTCCAACGCTGAAAATCTTTTTTGTAGCTTGTTTCCATAACTTAATGTGCTATATTGTAATAAATTTCGGGTTCACTCGTTACGTTGTAAATCCAACTGCCGCAACGTACCAGCAGGGCGTCTTTACCATAATAAAGTTTCTTCATTCCGGTGATACTTCCCGTTCTGTGAAAGTTGGGGAAACGGCTGATGTCTATTCTCGCCGCATCACGCTTGTAGAGTGTTTTCGTTCTCATTGTATCGTTGTTTTTAGAGTTTCATAAAGTGTTTTTATCTGAGCTTCCGCTTCTTCCATATCTGTTACGATGTCTTTGATATGGTAGGGTGCGCCGTGCTTACCGTGCCCGTCTGCGCCAATCCACAGGTAGGCTTCATAATCGGGGTCGAAGCCCTCGTAATACTCTTCGATTTCACCCAAAAGGTTATCGGTGTCGTTGTCTTTCATCTCGACGCTAAAACTAAAGTCCTGCCCTTTAGGAGTGTACAGTTGAAAATCGAACTCCACGAGATTAGGTTTGCTCGTATTGGTTGCTACATTCCAGCCTAAACCTGCGGCTACGGTGGTAATCTGTTCTATTGCTGTCATTGTTTCGTTATTTATTTTCCCTTTTTTTGAAGCCTTTTGACTTCGCCTGAAGGGGTTGTTTTTACGTGCGATACCAAACGGGGGATGCAAGAACGACGAACAAGGAATCGACGATGAAATTTTATGAAATACCGGAATCTGCGATTGCGGAAAGTTTGCGTCAAATTTCATTTAAGGTAGCTATTGTGGTACTTGAGCGGCGTTCGTCCACCGTAACTTTGCACACAAAAACAAGCCTGTGGCGTATGCCGGGGCAACAAAGGGCACTATGCCGCTATATGGGGAGTACGATACGGATAAAATAGGTTACGGCGGTTAGGTAAAGCGTAGCTATAAAAGTAATCGGGCCGCGTACGTCGGAATGGATAGGCAGCAGACAACCACCCGCATTTATAGCGAATGGCCGTCTGATATTCAGTTAAGCATTAGAAATGATAGTCAATGACTCCTCCGATGTAGAGCGTCGTGCCCGGTTCAAGGGTGCAAACAAATTCCATAAAGGCAAAGGATTGCTCGGCAAAAGACTGATTACCAGCCCCGTCCAGATAAAAGCAATAATCAGTGTTTAACGGATTATTCAATGCCTGTTTGAGATAATAAACCGGCCCCCATTCCAGCATGTTTTCGGCAGTAATGGCCTCCGTTTTTTTGCGGATGTTAGCGACATACTCCTCTTTCCATTGCTCCACGTTGCCATTGTAACGGATGGTATCGTCGGATGTAAGCTCGAACATTCCCTTGGGCAGTGCATACTCGACCAGATTAGCAATATCCTCCTTGCGCTCTTCATCGTCTATATTTGCGCAATAGTCGAAATAACAGCCGTCTCCCTGCTGGAGTGTGTCCTCGTTCAGGTAGTTCTCTTTGTCTACCCGTGTTGTTGAAATTTGAAAAATCCTGCTGTGCATAACTTTAAAATTTAATTGTTGAACTTTGTTTTTGTTTCCCTTTTCTTGAAGCTCTTCGGCTTCTTGTCGGGGTTGATTTTTATGCAGGATCGACAGCGAGAAAAGGACGAGTAAGACAAGGAAACAGCAGACGGATTTTACGGAATACCCAAATCTGTGATTTGCGGAAGGTTGTTGTAAAACCCGGATGCCGTTAGTGCAGCGGTACTTGGCGACCGACCGGACGCTGTACCTTTGCATAGAAAATCTCACCGGCAAGGAACGCCGATGATGCAATAAGGGAATAGTGCAGAACGACTAAAAAAGGGATAACAAGTATATAATACCAAATTTCCAAGCAAAACGCCGCCGAATTTCCAAATAATTTCTGCAAATTATACACCAATTATAAAAGCGGATAACGAAGTATATAATCAGAAAATTGCATTAAATACGAGTAAGTCCGCGAAAGGAAAAACGAGTATTTGCCCGTATTACTCGTATTACTCGGTGATATGTTTCATCCCCAATAATAAAAGCAGAGTGCCGATCCAGATGGGTCGGCACTCTGCTTATCTATAACAGCCTGTGTAAAGGAACTACTTCGCTTCAGGGAAAAACAACTCCACTTTCGTATGGCGGTTGGCTTCGACGGGGTCATGGTCGGGTATTCCACCTTCAACCTCA
>OAWX01001460.1_pt1 | contig 9814 bp, 7 predicted proteins | sample 1495571 | NCBI WGS metagenome assembly OAWX01 (sample SAMEA2580265, study PRJEB22360) | human gut metagenome | biome: human gut; feature: human-associated habitat; material: faeces | place: Denmark | collected 2008/2010 | reverse complement strand
GCGTCGCACGGGCCGGCTCTGCGGCGCGGGCTGGTCTCCCACCGCCAGCACGGATAACGGGTCATCATGATTGACGGCAGACGCATATACGGCCTTCATTGCACGCTCCTTGAAGATCGGCCGGTCACCACAAGGTCCGGCAAATTACCTCCTTTATTTTCCCACACAACACTCTGTGAACACCGCCCATCCATGCTGCATGCTGTATCAAATCCGCTATCCCTCCTCATCGCCGCAGTATTTGCAGTATTTACGGAGATGTTGAGGGTATTGCCCTCATCCGCGCACGTTGCCGCCTGCGCAGCGCTAGCATGTCGATTTCGGTATGAATTGTGGAGGGAGATTCGAGGATATGCATAGCATGCCGGGAAATGGAATCAGTGCACACGATGCCAGCGGCGCAACCGACAACACTCATTCCCCCGACTCAGGCAATCTCGCCGATGCCACCCTGCTGCGTCGCATTACCAGCCCTGCCGACGTCAAAGCACTCTCCCCCAATACACTGAATGAGCTATGCCGCGAAATTCGCACCACCCTACTGCATTACGGCCATATTCACGGCGGGCATATAGGCTCCAATCTGGGCATGGTGGAAGCCACCGTCGCACTGCATCGCGTGTTTGATTCACCGCATGACCGCATTGTGTTCGATGTCTCCCACCAAAGTTACGTGCATAAAATGCTCACCGGCCGCGCTGCCGCCTATCTGGACACAAACCGATTCGGCGACGTGACCGGATTCACGAACCCGGACGAGAGCGACCATGACCAGTTCGTGCTGGGGCATACCGGTACCTCAATTTCATTGGCCTGCGGATTGGCGAAAACCCGCAATATGGAGGGGCCCGATAGCGGCATCGGCAATGTAGTTGCCGTTATCGGCGATGGTTCGCTAAGCTCGGGCGTGGCATTTGAAGGCTTGAATAACGCCGCTGAGCAAGGCGGCAATCTCATTATTATTCTCAACGACAATGAGATGTCGATCGCCGGTGATTTCGGCGGCATGTACGGGACACTCGCCCGGTTGCGCGCCTCGGGCGGCACTGCACAACCGAACCTATTCAACGCATTCGGACTGGATTACCGTTATGTGGAGCATGGCAATGATGTGGATGCGCTGGTAGCGGCATTTGAGGAAGTACGCAATATCGACCACCCTGTTGTGGTGCATATCCACACGTTGAAGGGTGCCGGCTACGACGGCGAGTCCACCAGCTCCGCCACCGGAATCCACCCGTCCAGCAATCTATCGCACCGTGAACCGTGGCATTCGGATCATTGTAATCTGTCCGACCATGACCCGCATGAGGGTCAGTGCGAAGCCTCCCATTGGCAGAACCCGGATTCCGCCATCGGCAAGCCTGATGATCCGCGCAAATATTATGGCAAGATGGCAATGGCCGCGCTCGAACCGCGATTTGCCAGCGAACCGGGATTGGTGGTCATCTCCCCCGCCACGCCAGGGTCGAACGGCATCACCCATGAATTCCGCGAACGCGCAGGCTCGCATTATGTGGATACGGGCATCACCGAATCGCATGCCGTGGCTTTCGCAGCTGGCATCGCACGGGCTGGCGGCACACCAGTGGTGGCTACTACGGCCTCATTCTTCCAACGCGCCTATGACCAGTTCTTCCAGGAGATGAGCCTGAACCGGTCTCGCGTGACGGTGCTTGACTTCCTAGGCGGCCTGTCCGGTTCCGACAACACGCATTCCGGCGCGTATGACGTGGCGATGTTCGCCAATATTCCAGGCGTCACGATGCTGGGGCCCACCTCGGCGGATGAGTATCTGACTGATTTGGCATGGGCGACGCTGCCGGATGGAGCTCCCGATGGGCCGGTGGTGATTCGCGTGCCGGGCGAGGCGATTCTGGCTGCGGAACGGGAGCCGAGTTTGTTGCCGGTGACGGGTGGACGGGTTCAGGTTGGCCACCCTCAGTCGACTGTGTCGACAGCTCCCGCCAGCGGGAGTGACCCCTTGGCTTGGCGTATTAATCAGACTGGTTCGCGGGTTGCGATCGCCGGATTGGGCAACGCATATCCGCTTGCGGAGCAGGTGGCTGCCGCGTTGACCGCCGAACATAGCATGAAGGCAACGGTCATCGACCCGCGCCAGTGCACGTCGTTGGATGCGGATGCGCTGGAATCGTTGCGCGACGGCCACGAGCTGGTCGTCACGCTTGAAGACGGGCAGCTGGAAGGCGGTTGGGGTGAGAAGGTGACCGCATACTATGCGAATCATCATGTCTCGGACAGCAGCCGTAATCCTCGTGTGCTGAACTTCGGCGCAGCCAAGGAATTTACCGACCGAGTGCCGCTGGGCGAACTGAACGAACGTTATGGACTGACGGTGGAGCAGGTGACAGAGTCGATCACTCGTTGTTTTTGATGGCATCCAGGGCCGGGATTTTGACGGCTTTGTTGGCTGGACCGAAGCCGAACAGCAGGCCGATTAGCGTGGAGAACAGCACTGCAAACAGGAACAGCCACCACGGAATCACCGAATAGCGGGTCACGTCCTCACCTCCGACCAATGCCTGCCACATAATCATCCATATGGATGTGCCACCAGCACCATCGCTGGAACTTCCGTTTGAGCTGCCGACCATGCCGCCCGCATACATCCTGCCGGCCACATTGATGCCCAACGATATCAATCCACTCAGCATGCATCCGATCAATCCGCCAAAGAATCCGATTGCGCCGGCTTCAGTCAAAAACATGACGCGGATATCACGCACGTAGCAGCCGAGCGCCTTCATAATGCCGATCTCGCGCGTGCGCTCGGTCACGGACATGACCATCGTATTGGCGATGCCGATGGCCGCCACCAACAGAGAGACCGCGCCAATGCCGCCCAGAATCAGCTGAATCGCTCGCGACTGCTCCTCCAACGACTTGCGCATGTCCTCATAGGACGAAGTCTCGTAGCCAAGCGCCTTAATCTGCGATTCCACTTCGGGCACGGAGGAAAGATCCGCAGCCTTGACCAACACCTGATCGTAGGTGACGGTTTTTTTGGCGGCGGCCGGATCGACTTTGGCGCGCAAATCCTTGAGCGCCTGCAAATCCATGACCAGACCGTCCGCCGTGGCATATCCCTTGTTGTAATCGCCGCCGATAATGCCGGACGCACGCAGATCGATGGTGACGTTGTCGGATTGGTCGCTTCCAACAGTCGTTCCGCCACCCCCGCCGTACATGTTCTGCACATATGGGTCGCCCTGATAGTTGGTTCCAGTGGTCAGGCTGATTTGCGTGGTGAGCGGGTCGAAGAACGGGTCCTCATCCTGATCCGGCTCGCATTCGCCGGTGGCCGAATTGAATGTGCAAGACGAATAGCCGCTGCCACGGGTGCCGGTACGCATCTCACCGTTTTTCAACGTGTCCATGAACCCGTAAGCAAACCATTCACCGGCAAGAACCTGGTCTTTGGTGGTTGGCTTGCTGCCATCGACCATTTTGTAGCCCATCTGTTCGAACTGGCTCATATCGATGCCCATGATCTGCACGTGATCGTAGATGTACCGTCCACCTGCGCCGGCCTTGGCCGTGACGTTGTAGGGGAAGTTCATTATCGGAGTCACGCCGGATACGCCGCTCATCGAGCGGAACGATTCGAGCGCTTTGTCATCGAGCTTGGCATCGCTGGATGCCGACGATGATCCGTTCCCGCCGCCCATCGGCCCGGCATAGCCGCCACTGGTGTAGACGGTGACGATGGATAGGTCGCCCATCGATTTGAGCATTTTCTCATTCTGCTCGTTGATGCCCTGCCCGAGGGAGATCATGAGCACAATCGAGCAGCATCCGACGATGACGCCCAACACGGTCAGTATTGTGCGGGATTTACGTCGCCATAGGTTCTGTCTGCACAGTCGCAGAATGTCGCTGAATCGCATGGCCGGAACTTTCAGACTGTCTGAGCGGAACCGTCAGATTGGCCCGAGTCATCGGGCACAATCTGGTTCGGCTCGGCGGCGGCGTTCACCGGCTCGATCACCGTGGTCGGCGTGGCATCGGTGGACGGGCTGATTGCGGACGTACTTGTTGCGCCGCCGCTTGCAGTGGCGTTATTCGCGGTGGTGCTATCCGCAGCATCGCCCACAGTCTTGCCTCTTGCAATATCGCCGCCGGACTGAGTGCCTAATTTGCCGTCGGCATTGCCGTCAGCCCAGTCATCCCACTCTTCATCAATCTCGCTCTTGGCTTTCTTCTTGCGATGGCGACGCACCAGCAGAACGATACCTACGATTACCGCAACCGCAACTGCCGCTGCCGCCCATACCCACCATGGCAAACCCTGGCTGGCATTCTGATTCATATCGGAATCGACCCTGCTTGGATCATCCATCGGCGCCGCATCAGCCACCGAGAGTTTGACTGGGAACTCTTTGGTTTTGCTCTGTCCATCGGAATCCTCATAGGACACTTTGAGTGTGGCGTTGAGTTCACCGGAAGCGGTGGGAGTGAAGGCATAGCCAATAGAGCCGGTGGCCCCGGAAGCCACATTGCCCACATACTGGGTCTTCATCGTCGCGTCAAAACCCTCTCCCTCCATCGTGGTCTCAACGTTGGCGATGTCGCCCTTGCCCTTGTTCACATATTCCAGCGTGACCGTGGTCTCCTGACCGGCCACAATCTGGTCTGACGGCACCGGATCGCCAACCTCGAAGCGATCGGGCTGGCTGATTGGCACGGCTATCTTCACGTCGGACTGGTTCGAGGAGCGTGTGCCGGAGTCCAGATATTCATACCTGAAACTGACAGTCACCGGCTGGGCACCGCTTTTGGCCGAGGCAAGCGCCTGCATCGGCACAGTCTGGCTCAACGAATAGCCGGCCCACAGCGCATCGAAATAGAAGGTGTTCGTGCCGCCCGCAATGGCGAAGCTTTCGCCGCCGTCCACCGTGACCACCATGTTCGCGACGGCCACCTGCCCCATGTTCTGGAAGGTGAAGTTCAAGTCGAATTTGGCACCGGCAGCCACGGAATCGCCGCCGTAGGTGAAGTTGGTGACGATGATGTTCGGCACCGGCCCGGACACCGGCGTGGGAGCCACGCTCTGATCGGCCCCCTGCGCGCTGCCGTCATCCGCGCCTACGGCGTATGCCAGATGAGGCAGGGAAACGATGGCGAGCATCATGGATAGCGAGGCAAGCAGGGCAACGATGATGGCAAGCATACGTGTGGTGAGGTGTTTCATCGGGCATCTCCTTAGACGGTTTGTACGGACGGCACGGATGCGGACGGCACTGCAGTAGGTTGAACGGATTGAACGAACTGGTCGGATTGAGCCGACTGAATGGACTGAGCTGAAATCGATTGAACAGTGACGCCTTGGTTGATCTGGTCGCTGACGATACGTCCATCAAGCAGCGTGACGATGCGATCGGCGTAGGCGGCCATCTGCGGGTCATGGGTGACCAACACGATGGTCTGGTTGAAGTCGCGAGCGAAGGAACAGATCATGGTCATGACTTCGGTCTTGGTCTTGGAATCGAGATTGCCGGTGGGTTCATCGGCGAATACCACTTCAGGCTTGGTCACGAATGCACGGGCGATGCCAACACGCTGCTGCTGTCCGCCGGACATCTGCCTCGGATAATGGCCGAGTCGATGCCCGAGCCCGACTCGTTTGAGCACACTGCGAGCCACGCGGTCGCGACGTTCCTTTGGCACTCCGCGGAACATCAACGGCATCGCCACATTTTCCAGCGCCGTCAAATTGGGCAACAGGTTGTACGACTGAAACACAAAACCGATGTGCTTCTGCCGAAATGCCGCAAGTTCACGCTCATTGAGCTTGCTGACCGGCACCCCGCCGATTCGCACCCCGCCGCGCGTGGGCTTCTCCATACCGGCGAGTTGGTTGAGCAGCGTGGACTTGCCGGAACCGGACTCGCCGAAGATACAGCAAATCTGTCCTTGCGGAATCTCCAAAGTAACGCGGTCAAGCGCCACCACGGTCTCATCCTCGACCGGATACTCTTTGCGCAGGTTTCTCACTTCGATAATGGCTCGCGCCACGGGCCCTTCTTCCCTCGTTCGTCGCCATTGGCGGACTTTTCGGCAACAGCCGTTTTTCAGCACAGCTGCTGCCAGTGTACAGCTGAAGCACAGCCGCCGCATCCCTTAAGGGTGTTCCCGGGTATGAGAAGGAGATGGAGGTGGACGTTTCAGAACAAGCGGCGCCGGTATTCGCACGAAGGCAGGCGTGATACGGGCCAACGCCGCCCACTGCCCGATATCGGCGCAGTGCGGGATACCGGGCGTTCCCCGCTCCACCTACTACTGGATGATCGAGCATCCCGAGACGGAGCGTGCGGATCCAATCGCCGGCGACGTGCGCGCGGCCTGACGCGACGGCCGCGAACGCTACGGCGCCAGGAAGATCAAGGCCGCCCCGGAAAGGAGGGGCGTCACCGCGTCCAGCAGACGCATCGGCAACATCATGCGCGAACACGAACAGGCCGCCGAAGAAGGAGCTCGCGTACCGGAACCACTGCACCACGATCGAGCAGCTGAGGCGCGACCTCAACGACTACGTGTGGCGGTCCGACAACCAGCGGCTCCACTCCACCCCCGCACAAACACCCGAAGAGCCATTTTTCAGCATTTCCATGTCCCATGCAGTCGACTACACCTTGGCTGTACCCTCATCAATAACTAATCGTTGTAGGGCCGCGATGGACACAAGCGATTTGACTGCAGTGACACTGCTCTAAATCGAGAGCTCCTTCTGGTATTTCCCGACCTCATTCAGTAAGGTGAGCGGTATATGGCATTCGGCTCCCGGATGGGATGCGAGATAGTGCTGTTGTTCCTCGGAAGACTCCTCAAATCGAGTGAGCTGTTCGATGGTCACATCAGCAAGGTTTCGCTCACGAATGGCGGCTTCGAATGCATCCCTCTGTTCTGAATCAGTCCAATAGAAACCGGCATGCTCTGAAATGGGTGTTTTTTCATCGGCCGGAGTCTCCTGAATGAGCAGGGCATGCAATCTAGCCAGTGTTTGCAGTGAGACCTGCTGCGAATCGTAGGCGACGGCCACAGTCTCCACGGCGCCAGCTTCACCGGAAGCAATCTGCTCCCCTGTGGGTCGCGGGATTCTCGATTGTGCGAATCCCGCGACTGTGCTTGTCACACCTTGCACCCGGTCATAGTAGGTCTGGACGCCCCAATAGCATCCCCCTGCCAGATAGACGGTGGGCATATCATTTCTCCAAATCAGCATACATCGGATAGTTGTTATAGGTGAACGCAGCTTTCTTAATGTCCTTGGAACCAACTGCCGTGATGTTCTGATACCACAACGGAATCTGCGGCAAATCGTTCAGCAGAATCTCTTCGGCTTCCTGATATTTGGCGTTGGCATCATCGGTCGTGGGGGCCGCGGAACCTTCGGCGAGAATTTTGTCGACATTGTCATTGTGGTAGTCGTATTCGTTGTATCCGCCATCGGAGCTGAAGCGCAGCGTCAGATAGTTTTCGATGTTCGGATAGTCCGGGGCCCAACCCGACTGGTATGGAGTGGGCAGAGTCTTGTCGACGGCGGCGGTGCGCAGCTCCTTCTTTGTCGGATATGACTGCGGCTGCACATCGACACCCAGATTGTCCTGCAACTGATGCAAGACGGCTTCAATCCACTGCTTGTCACTGGAATCGGCGTTGTAGGCGATGCTCAATGTTCCATCCCACAGGGAGATGGCATCCGCCTTCTTCCAGAGTTCCTTCCCCTTCTGTGGATTGTATTCGAGGATGGTCTTGTTCTTCAGATTATCGGTGTATCCGGTGATGGAAGGCGCCGAATAATCAACTGCCTTGACACGGGTGCCATAGAAGAGCTTCTTGATGATCAGGTCTCGATCGATGGACAGGCTGATGGCCTGACGGCGAAGTATGCCTTCCTCCCCGCTGAAATGCTTCAGGCGTTCGGGAATGCTGATGCCCTGTGTCTGGGAACCGGCCGCGGTGAACACTTTCACATTCTTATTCTTCTGATAGGAAGAGTAGGAGGTGGCGGGAATCTGATCCAGAAGATCGAGGTTACCGGCCTGAACATCAGCGTATGCCGAGTCCAAGGTCGTATAGAACCGGAAGTCGATGCCACCGTTCTTCGCGGGGAAGTTGCCCTTGTAATCGTCATTACGAATGACCTTCGCGCCCTGTCCATGCTTCCAGGAAACGAGCTTATAGGCACCGTTGCCAATCGGCTTCTCGCCATACGCTTTAGGATCCTTATAGAATGCTTCCGGAACTGGCAGGAAGCTGACGGAACCCAATTGGCTGGGCAGCGCGGAGTCCGGCGCGTTCAGATTGATCTGGAACGTGTGGTCATCCTTGACGACCAGTCCTGACAGCTGAGCGTCTGAGGGCGTGCCTTCCTTCTGCAGTTCGTCGTATCCCTTGACGATGGAGAAGTACGAGGAGTTCAGCTGGGCGTTGGTCACGTTCGCCGCATAGCTCCAGGCCTTGGTGAACGACTCCGACGTGACCGGCGTGCCATCCGTGAACTTCCAACCGTCCTTGATCTTCACTGTGAACTGGGTTGCGTCCGAATTCGGTGTGATGCTTTCGGCCACTTCATTCACCGGCTTGCCGGACGGGTCATAAGCGACCAGACCAGCGAGGATGGCGCTGAGTATGCGGTCTCCGCCAACTTCACCGGTGTTCATCGGCACCAAGGAAACCTGCGGTTCGGTGCCGTTTACGCTGATGACAGCGTTTGGACCCGCTGACGAATCGTTGGCGGACGATGCCGACTGGGTGCTGCCGCATGCCGAAAGCAGCAGGACTGGTGCCAGAATCGCGGCTATCTTCTTCCATCGAACCATGAATCTTCTCTCCTGTTAATGTTCACTTTTCGATAAGAAACATTATTACCTAATGGAACAGCCAAGGAAGGCAGATTCGATATATCGATTTCTTATAGGACGTTATCCCCTGGTTGATCCGCTGTTGCGTATCCCCTGCACCCAACGCTGCAGCGTGGAGCGCGGGATGCCGTACTCCTCCCTGATCCGCGACGACGGCTTGCCGTTCTCGTACGACTGCACGATCTGCCGCTTGAACTCCTCCTCGTAATGACGCGGATGATTCTGCTCGGCCGTGATGAGCAACTCCTTCGTTGCCCTGTCCCACACGAGACCGTCCAATACATTGCAGCCAATCCATCGTCATGGTGGTTCGTCTCCTTGGCTCTTATCCCCTGTCCCAGTGGTCACACGACCGGTGTCGGGTATCGACCCGACAGCCGTGATACGGCGTGAGGGCCCCGTGCCGCGCATGGTGTTGGTTCATGCGTAGCGCGGGGCCCTCTTGTCGGTTCGGCGGCGGTTGGGTCCGGTTTATTCCGGATCGGTTTCCATGGCGAACGCCTCCCATGGTCCGAGTGTTCCCGTGGTTTTCAGGTTTCCTATGGGATCGTCCGTGTTGGCGATGAGGATCGTGCCGTCGGGCATCGTTTCCAGTTCTCCGGCCGGTGCGGCCTGTGTGGGCGAGAGGTTGATGACGGTGAGGATGGTTCGCTCGTCGAGGGTTCTGGTGAAGGCGATGATCCGGTCGTTTCCGGTTTCCACGCGTCGGTAGTCGCCGGCGGCGACCACGGGGTCGGTGTGGCGCAGGGCGATGAGCCGTTTGTGGAACGAGTACACGGAGTCGGGGTCGTCGATCTCGTCGGCGGCGTTGATCTCCGTGTGGTTCGGGTTGACGGCGATCCAGGGTTCGACCGGGGCGTCGGGCATGGTGAAGCCGGCGTAGGTGGAGTCGTCCCATTGCATCGGGGTGCGCGCGTTGTCCCTGCCGT
>OAWX01001448.1_pt1 | contig 9937 bp, 7 predicted proteins | sample 1495571 | NCBI WGS metagenome assembly OAWX01 (sample SAMEA2580265, study PRJEB22360) | human gut metagenome | biome: human gut; feature: human-associated habitat; material: faeces | place: Denmark | collected 2008/2010 | reverse complement strand
GACGCACCCGCCTCAAGGTGCTGCGGTGCGAAAAGCAGGATTACATCGACCTTGCAGTCTGCATTGCGTGTTTTGCGGTGATCCTCGCTTCGAGATTGGTGTTCCCGAATTTCTAAAAAAGAGCAAAGCCTCTCCCTTTGGGAGAGGTGGCATCGCTTGCGATGACGGAGAGGGCAAGCCAGGAGCGAAAGTGCCGCTATGCAGCGATAGACAGAAGCCTTTGGCAGAGCGATGTTATCGCAGGGCTTATGTATCTTTGTCAGCATCCTTGCCCTCTCAGGCGCTTCGCGCCAGCTCTCCCAAAGGGAGAGCCTTTATGAGGAGAGCCAGAATGAATTATCTCTTAAAACTATCCTACGACGGCACGAACTACTGCGGGTTTCAGGTGCAGCCCAACGGGCGGAGCGTAGCTGCTGCGTTTCAGGACGCCTTGGAGGCGGTGCTGGGCTGTCGGCCTGACATCAAGGGCTGCAGCCGCACCGACGCCGGCGTCCACGCGCTGGGCTTCATGCTCAACTTCCACGCCGACACCCGCATCCCGGCGGCAAAGCTGCCGCTGGCGCTGAACCAGCACCTGCCCCCGGACATCCGGGCGCTGGAAGCGCGGGTGGTGCCGGACGATTTCCACGCCCGCTATGCGGCCCACACCAAGACCTATCTCTACCGCATCCACAACAGTCCGATCGACTCGCCCTTTGCCGCGCGGTATTACACCAAAGTGCCGGGGCGGCTGGACGCGGACAGGATGCAGCAGGCGGCGCAGTATTTTGTGGGAAAGCACGATTTCCTCGCCCTCTGCGCCTCGGGCAGCTCGGCTGCGGCTCACGGCGACACCGTGCGCACCATCACGGCCTGTGACGTTCAGCGCCGGGGCGACGACATCGACATCACGGTGACGGCGGACGGCTACCTCTACAACATGGTGCGCATCCTTGCGGGAACCCTCTGTGAGGCCGGCGCGGGGCGTCTTGCGCCTGAGGCCGTGCCGGGCATCCTCGCCAGCCGCGACCGCAAAAACGCCGGGCCGACGCTGGCGGCGAAGGGGCTTTTCCTCAAGAGCGTGGACTACGACACGCCCATAGAATAACGCAAACATGACCGATGCTCCCGGAGGGAAAACGCCCCTTTGGGAGCACTGTCATTGCATGAAGGGACAGGAGAGTATGAGAAAAAGACAGCGCGGCACCCGGCCTGTGTCGGACGAGCCGCTTTCGGCGGGACGGGTCGAATACCTCGAGCAGGCCCGCGAGCGGGTGCGGAACCGGCGCATCCGCCGCACGGCACTCATCGTCGTGGCGCTGACGCTGGTGGTGCTGTTCACCACCGGCATCGTGGGCAGCTCTGTTGCCATGGCCAAGGACTGGGCCGACACCGCCCGCATCCTGCTCTTCCCCGGCACGGGCTGGCCCCAGCAGACCGGCGTCATGGAGGTGAAACAGCTTGCCGCCATGAACAGCAGCTTTGTGGAGCTGGGCGAGGAAGGGTGCGTGGTCTGGTCCCGCACCGGCACCCGGCTCAACTCCATCCAGAGCGGCTACGCCCGCCCTGCGCTGGCTGTGGGCAAGAACCGCTTTGTGCTCTACAACCGCTCGGGCAATGAGCTGCGGGTGGAGAGCCGGACCCAGAATCTCTACACCAAGACGATGGAGAACAGCATCACCCTCTGTGCCATGGCCGACAACGGCACGCTGGCCGTCGTCACAGAGGACCCCGGCAGCGCGGCCCGGCTTCGGGTCTACTCGTCCGCAATGGAGCAGCTGCTGAGCTGGAGCCTCACCATCGCCGACGGCACCCCGCTGCGGCTGGCCTTTTCACCGGATGGGCGGCGGCTGGCAGTGGCGGCGGTGACGGTGAACGGCGGCCAGATGGTCACGAATTTCTATGTCGTCACCCTGGCGCAGGGCGACCCCCTGCTGGTGGGCAGCGGAAGCGGCGCGGCCCAGTGGCTGAGCTGGACCGGTTCCCAGAGCGTCCTGGCCGTCTGCGACAGCCGCGCTGTCCTCTACAACGCATCGGGCGGCGAGCGGGCAGCCTATGACTTTACCGGGCAGACCCTCCGCGACATCTCGGTGGACGCTTCGGGCAATACTGCCCTTCTGCTAGCCTCCGGCCAGCTCTGTCAGGCCGTGATGCTGGGCCGTGACCTCGGCGTCGAGAACACCACGCAGGTGCAGGCGTCCAACCGCATCGTCCGGGCAGGAGACACCTTTTATCTGCTCACCGACAACGGCGTGGAGTGCCTTTCCACCGACGGCACCTCCCAGTGGACCCAGAGCCTTTCGGCCCGCCCGCAGGGTCTGCTGGCCGACCGCAGGCAGCTGCTGGTCTTCTGCGGCAATACGGTGCAGGTATTGACCCCGCCCGCAGCGGAAAACAACGCTCAAAGCAATACATAATAAGGAAAACAAGATATGTTCAAGAATCCGTCATTTCTTTTTGATATAGTATGTACCGTAGTCTGGCTGCTTCTGGCTGTGCGCTATGCCCGCAAGGGCTTTCTCGCAGCCAGTGTCCAGCTGGGCGGGAATGTCTTCAGCCTCGTGGGCGCCCGGGTCTTTTCGGGCTGGGCCGCTGCCGAGGTGTTCCAGCGCTTTCTGGCCGGGAGCTTCCGTACCCAGATCGCGGAGAGCATCTCGGCCGGAGGGGTCGTGGACCTGACCGGCATCGCGGACAAGTACGCGGGCTTTCTGCCCGAGGGCTTCCGCGCCTCCATCGTGGAGACCTGCGAGCGCTCCATTTCGGCTGTGCTCAGCGACAACGCCGTGGTGCTGGCGGACGCCATCGTCCAGAAGGTGCTGGCTCCGCTGCTCACGCCGGTCATCTCGGTCGTGCTCTTTTTCGTGGCCTTTGCCCTGCTGCGGATGCTGGTGAGTATGCTGGTCACCGTGCTGGGCCTTGTCAACCGGCTGCCGGTCATCGGCACCGTCAACCGCTGGCTGGGCTGGGTCACCGGCTGTGTCGCCAGCACCATGGACATCTATCTGGTGCTCTGCGTGGTGTGGGCCGTCATCGTCATCACCGGCGGCAATCTGACCGTCCTGAACGATACGGTCATGAGCAGCAGCCTTTACTATAAAGCATTCAATCTGTTCAACCCCTTCCTGTAAAGGGGAGCTTTAGGAGGAACCTATATGGTCTGCAATCGCTGTCAGAAACGTCCGGCCATCATCTTCGTCCAGCGGATGGAGAACGGCCAGATGAAAAATGAGGGCTTTTGCCTGCACTGTGCGCGTGAGCTGCACATCAAGCCGGTGGAAGACCTGATGAAGCAGTTCGGTATGTCCGACGAGGACATGGATAACATGGAAAACCGGATGGAGAGCATGATGGATGAGATGGGGGACGCGAACCCCCTCTCCCTCATGATGAATATGGGCCAGCCCATGGGCGGCGAGGAGAACGAAGGGGACGACGACCTTGTCCCCGGCTCCAGTGCTACCTTCCCGCTGGGCGTCAAGGCGGAGGGCGATGCCGGAAACAGCAAAAAGGCCCAGAAGAACGGCAAGAAACCGCCCCGCCGCAAATTCCTCGACACCTACTGTGAGAACCTGACCCGCAAAGCCCGGGAGGGCAAGCTCGACGACATCGTGGGCCGCGACCGCGAGATCTACCGCACCATCCAGATCTTGAGCCGCCGCCAGAAGAACAACCCCTGCCTCATCGGTGAGGCGGGCGTCGGCAAGACGGCCATCGCCGAGGGCATCGCGGAGCGCATCGCCAAGGGCAATGTCCCTGTGGGCCTGAAGGATAAGGAGATCTTCCTGCTGGATCTGACCAGCCTCGTGGCCGGCACCCAGTTCCGCGGCCAGTTCGAGCAGCGGGTCAAGGGCCTGCTGAGCGAGGTCAAGGCCGCCGGCAACATCATCCTGTTCATTGACGAGATCCACACCATCACCTCCGCCGGTGAGAGCGAGGGGGCGATGAACGCGGGCAACATCCTCAAGCCTGCCCTCTCCCGCGGTGAGATACAGGTCATCGGCGCCACCACCTTCAACGAGTACCGCAAGTATATCGAGAAGGACCAGGCCCTCGAGCGCCGCTTCCAGCCTGTCCGCGTGGAAGAGCCCAGCGTGGCCGATACGCTGGCCGTCATGAACGGCATCAAGAAGTATTACGAGGAGCACCACCATGTGCAGGTGGATGCCGATGTGCTGAGCGCCATCGTCACCCTCAGTGAGCGGTATATCACGGACCGCTATCTGCCCGATAAGGCCATCGACCTGCTGGACGAAGCCTGCGCCTGCTGCAATCTCGCCCACCCGGTCATCTCGGAGTATCTCGAGATGCAGAAGGAGCTGGACGGCCTCAGGCAGGAAGAGGCGGACATGGAGCCCTCCGACGTCAATGAGGCCATCGACTATGAGCAGGTGGCCGAGCGGAAGACCCGCATCGCCAAGCTCGAGGCAGAGCTGCCCGCAAAGCAGGCTGCTGCCAGCGAGATAAAAGTGACCATGGACGATGTGGCCAAGGTCATTGAGCTGTGGACGGGCATCCCGGCGGTGAAGATTCAGGAGACGGAGTTCGTCAAGCTGGCCGGGCTGGAAGCCGAGCTGAAAAAGAAGATCATCGGTCAGGACGAGGCCGTCCATCTGGTGGCACAGGCCGTCAAGGGGACCCGCGCCCACCTGTCGGGCCGCCGCCGTCCCGCAAGCTTTGTCTTCGTCGGCCCCACCGGCGTCGGCAAGACGGAGCTGGTCAAGCAGCTGGCAAACCAGCTCTTCGACGGCCCCGACCCGCTCATCCGTCTCGACATGAGCGAGTATATGGAGAAATATGCGGTGTCCCGCATGATCGGTTCGCCTCCGGGCTATGTGGGCTACGAGGAGGCCGGCCAGCTCACCGAAAAGGTGCGCCGCCGCCCCTACAGCGTGGTGCTGTTCGATGAGATCGAAAAGGCCCACCCCGACGTCATGAACATCCTGCTCCAGATCCTCGACGAGGGCAAGATCAACGATGCACAGGGCCGGACGGTGGACTTCTCCAATACGGTCATCTGCATGACCTCCAACGCCGGCAGCAGCGACAAGACGACCTCCGGCCTCGGCTTCAATAAGAGCGAGGAGCAGCTGAGTGAGGAAAAGACCCGGAAGGCTCTGAGCCAGTTCCTGCGGCCTGAGTTCCTTGGCCGTGTGGATGAGGTCATCGCCTTCAAGCCGCTGAGCCAGCAGACGCTGGAAGGCATCGCGGCTCTCATGCTGGATGAGTACAAGCCCAGCATGGAAGCCAAGGGCATCGCCTACAGCTACACCCCGGCGGCTCTCTCTGCCCTCGTGGCCAAGAGTCAGGGCGGCAAATTCGGCGCCCGCGACCTGCGCCGCGTCATCCGCAAGGCTGTGGAGGACCCCGCCGCCGAGCGCATCATCGACGGAACCCTGAAAGCGGGCGGCAGCCTGACGGTGGATGCCGAAAACGGTGAAGTCATCTTGAAGTAAATGCTTGACTTTTCTGTACGATCGCATATAATAAAGACAGAAAGACAATGAATTCGTGCATAGAATTCACACCAAAAGAAGAAAACCCCTTCCTGGAGTTGCCGCTCCAAAGAAGGGGTCTTCTTTTTAGTGCTTACAGTCCTTGTTCAGCATTCTGTCAAGCCACTTGCTGATGAGATCAGAAGTCACACCAGCTGCGACAGATACCATGAAAGACAACATCTCGTGCATAGGACACACCTCCCTTCCCAATGAAATTGGGTCGGTAAGGACCGTGAGACAATTATAACATATAATTCGACCAAAAGATACAGTAAACGGCACTCCGAAGCAGTTCGGAGTGCCGTTTGTCATAGGCAGACTTAGTCGAGGGAGACCGGGAACTCGGGCTTGTTGGCCATACGGGCATTGGTGCGGCCCTCGGGGATGATCTCGCCGGCGGCGGTCAGCGCCAGCTTGGTGAGGGTGGGGCCTGCCAGCTCATACACCAGCACCGAGAAGAGCACGACGTTGCGCACCATGTGGCCGTCGGAAAGCTCAGCGGCCTCGGCTGCCATGCCCAGCGCCACGCCAGCCTGCGGCAGCAGGGGGATGCCGAGGTACTTCTGGATGTTGCGGCTGCAGTGGGTGGCCCGGCCGCTGACGAAGGCGCCGGAAATTTTGCCCAGAGAGCGGAAGGCGATGTACACCACGCCGATGAGGAGCACCAGCGGGTCGGAGAGGATGTTCAGATCCAGCTCTGCACCGCTGAGCACGAAGAAGAGGATGCTCACCGGCGACACCCAGCGGTCGAGGCGGTCCATCAGCTCATCGGAAGTGGGGCAGATGTTGCAGAACACCGTACCGGTCATCATGCAGACCAGCAGCAGCGAGAAGCCGCAGTGTATCGGCCCGATGTCGAAGGTGACCATGGACAGGCCCACCGTCAGCAGCACGAAGGCCACGGAAAGGCTCATGCGCTTGGAGCGGGAGTGAAAATAAATTTCCAGCTGGTTGAGCGCGAAGCCCGCCGCAGCGCCCAGACCCAGCGAGAAGACGATCTCCACCACCGGCTCCACCAGAATACTGATGGCGTCGATGCGGCCCTGCTCGAGGGCGTTGGCAATGCCGAAGGAGGCGGAGAAGAGCACGAGACCCACGGCGTCGTCGAGGGCGACCACCATCAGCAGCAGGCGGGTGAGGGGGCCGTCGGCCTTGTACTGCTTGACGACCATCAGGGTGGCGGCAGGGGCCGTGGCTGCTGCGATAGAACCCAGCGTGATGGCCGAGGCCATGGAGATGATGTCGGGCCGGATGAAGTGCAGGATGACCAGCGCCGCATCCACGAGGGCGGTGGTCATGACGGCCTGCAAAATGCCGACCGTGATGGCCTGTCTGCCCATGCTCTCAAGAGTCGAGAGACGGAACTCGTTGCCGATGACGAAGGCGATGAAGCCCAGCGCCACCTGGGTGATGATGGACAGGCTGTCCACCTGCTCGAGGGTGCCGAAGCCGATGCCAAAATTACTCAGGCTCAGACGCCCCAGAAAGAAAGGCCCCAGCAGCAGGCCCGCCAGCAGATAAGATGTGACCGCCGGCAAATGGATCGCCTTTGCGAGGCGCGACATCAACAGACCTGTGATGAGCGCCGCGGAAAGGCAGATGAGAAGCTGTTCCATGCGATATTGCGGGCAGCAGCACGATACCGACGCGCAGCCGCCCTTTCCTCCTTTTTCTCAGTCAGGCGCGTTTCCTTGCTGGTTGCCAAAAGCCAAAAAACACAGCACTGTAATAAATTATACTATTCCACTTTCTAAAAAGCAACATCCTTTCAGGCGGAAAAAGTGAAGATTTCTTAATAAATGGCCGAAAAAGGCAAAAAAACAGGGCCGCTGCGCAGGCGGCGGCCCTGTTGTATGCAACAATCGTGAATTTAGTTGAACTTGAAAATCTTCCGTGCGATGCGGTAGCCGCCCACCACGATGGCGTCGCCCTTGGGGAAGGGCAGGTTGGTCACGCCGCCGAAGCCGAAGCGGATGGAGCGGTAGACCGCGGTGCTGGTGTGCTCGCGCAGATACTGCCACAGGCCCTTCTGCTTTTCTTTGGCCTCGGCGCTGCCGTCCAGCAGCAGGAAGATGTCGCTGACGGCCATCATCATGGAGAGGTAGTGGAGCATATAGGCCCGCAGTTTCTTCTCGCCCTTGAGGGCGTCGAGGTCCTGACAGTCGATCATATGCCTGGTGACCCGGAGCTGCTGGTCCACACGCTTGACCATGACGCTCTCGTTGACGCTCTGGTCGGCCCGGCCGATGAAGTAGCGGTAGAGGTCGAGGTCCATATAATACATGGTCTTGACGAAGGGCAGAGGCTGGTAGACGAAGATGTTGTCCACGTAGAAGGTATGCTTGGGCAGCACCATGCCGCACTTGCGCAGCACCTCCGTGCGGTACATGACCGAGTGCATCAGCAGGTTCTGGTCGGGGCGGAAGTGGCCGACGTGCATCCAGGTGAACAGACGCTCCTGCGGGAAGATGTTGGTGTACCGCACAGTGTGGCTGGTGCCGTCCTCGGTGTGCTCGTAGACATAGTTGCAGATCATGAGGTCGGGGGCGGTGCCGCGGGTCACGAGGGTGTGCAGGCGGGCCAGCACCTTCTGGAGGGCGTCGGTGTCCAGCCAGTCGTCGCTGTCCACGACCTTGTAGTAGAGGCCGGTGGCGTTGCGGATGCCCTGGTTGACGCCCTCGCCGTGGCCGCCGTTCTCCTGATGGATGGCCTTGACGATGGTGGGGTACTTGGCGGCGTACTCGTCGCAGATGGCCGGGGTGTCGTCCTTCACGGAACCGTCGTCCACGAGGATGATCTCGGCCTGCTCCCCGGCGGAGAGCAGCGTTTCGATGCAGTGGCACATATATGCCGCCGAGTTGTAGCACGGGACGGCAAAGGTGATGAGTTTCTGTTGCATAAGATAAAGCTCCTTATCGTGCTTGCCCGGCCATGTTCAGAACAAAACGGGCCGGAGATGGAGATATGTGTTCTTATTATAGCATTTTCGCGCACAAAAAGCTAGGAACACCAGCAAATACCTGCCAAAAAACGACGACAGAAGAGCGAGCTGATACCATTTCGGGCCGGGCTGTGCTATAATAATACGGATACAGATTTGAAAAACGCAGGAGGCACCCATGGCAGACCCGCATTCTATCTTGAAAAAAGTTTTTGGCTACGACAGTTTCCGCCCCGGGCAGGAGGACATCGTCCGGCGGCTGCTTGCCGGGCAGGATGTGCTGGCGGTGATGCCCACCGGCGCGGGCAAATCCATCTGCTATCAGGTGCCGGCCCTGCTTCTGCCGGGCATCACCATCGTGGTGTCGCCGCTGGTCAGCCTGATGAAGGACCAGGTGGGGGCGCTGGTGCAGGCGGGGGTGGCGGCGGCCTTCCTCAACAACAGCCTCACCGACAACCAGAAGGCCCTCATGCTCCGCCGCGCCCGGGAGGGCTGGTATAAGATCATCTATGTGGCCCCGGAGCGGCTGGAAATGCCGGGCTTCCAGCGCTTCGCGCAGGAAAAGCTCATCAGCATGGTGACGGTGGACGAGGCCCACTGCATCAGCCAGTGGGGGCAGGACTTCCGCCCCAGCTATCTCCGCATCAAGGCGTTCGTGGACAGCCTGCCGAATCGCCCGGTGGTGGGCGCGTTCACGGCCACGGCGACGGCCCGGGTGCGGGACGACATCCGCAGCCACCTCGAGCTCCATCAGCCCTATGAGGTGACGACCGGCTTCGACCGGCCCAACCTCTACTTCGAGACGCGCCGCGCCCTGCCCAGCCAGAAGCCGAAGGAGCTGTTGGACCTTGTGCTCCGGGAGGGCGACAACGCGGGCATCGTCTATTGCAGCACCACGAAGCAGGTGGACGAGACGGCCCGCCTGCTCCAGAGCCGGGGCATCCGGGCAGCGGCCTACCACGCCAAGCTGGACGCCGAGGTGCGCCGGAAGAATCAGGACGACTTCCTCTACGACCGCGTTCAAATCATGGTGGCCACCAACGCCTTCGGCATGGGCATCGACAAGCCCAACGTCCGGTTCGTCATCCATTACAATATGCCCAAGGATCTGGAGAGCTACTATCAGGAGGCGGGCCGCGCGGGCCGCGACGGTCTGCCGTCCCGCTGCATCCTGCTCTACTCCGGTACGGATGTGCGCACCATCCGCTTCTTCATCGACAAGGAGATGGAGGCGGACAACGGCCTGCCCGCCGACGTCAAGGCCGAGGCCGCCCGCAAGGCGGAAGAGCGGCTCAGGTATATGACCTTCTACTCCACCACCCAGAAGTGTCTGCGGCGGTTCATGCTGAACTATTTCGGCGAGGCCGCACCTGAAAAGTGCGGCAACTGTTCCTGCTGCCTCTTTGCCGAGCAGAACGCGCAGGAGGTGGAACAGCGCGCTGCCGCCGCAAAGCAGAGGGCCGCGGCCAACTCCCGGCGGCTGTCGGCCCGCCCCGCGGCCGGGCGGGGCGCTGCGCCTTTT
>OAWX01001447.1_pt1 | contig 9949 bp, 8 predicted proteins | sample 1495571 | NCBI WGS metagenome assembly OAWX01 (sample SAMEA2580265, study PRJEB22360) | human gut metagenome | biome: human gut; feature: human-associated habitat; material: faeces | place: Denmark | collected 2008/2010 | reverse complement strand
ATGTGCGGCCGGCCGTTATTTGTATGTCCCCGATGTAGGCATACCGCTCGTCTAACTAGGGGTTGCAATCGTCGTGTTCCGCGTTACCCTAATGGGCGCATTGTTTCCAAATTGTTAACGAGGGGTTGCCGTAATGGCTGACGAGCACGAAACAGAAAGCCAGGCATGGGCGATTGAGGCTGCCGCGGGAGGGGGGGGGGCGCGGGGCGGCCGCGTGGACAGGCAGAGGCGGCATCGCGAGCTGCCGAGGAGGTACATCGTCCTCCCGTGGTGCCGATGGAGCGCGTGGTTGATCGCACCGATATCGAGCGCGGCGAGCGTGCCGGCCAAAAGCGTAGCCAGGAGCCAGGCTTCCCGCGCTTTTTCGCCGAGCTCAATCTGGGCCTGATTCTTACGGCCTTTGCCATCGTTGCGTTTAAAACCCCTAATCACTTTGCTTTTGGCGGCACCTCGGGCGTGTCGGTTATTCTGTCCACGCTGTTCCCGACCCTGCCCGTCGGCGTCTTTATGTGGATTATCAACGCGGTTCTCGTCGTTTTGGGCTTTATCTTTTTGGAGCGCAAGGCAATCCTGTGGAGCGTCTTCGCCTCGTTTGCGCTGTCCGCCTATGTTTCGCTTTTCGAGCTCTTTATCCCGACCAGTGTCTCGATGACGGGCGATATGTGGCTCGACCTGTGTTTTGCCGTGATTCTGCCGGCGCTCGGCAGCGCCATCGTCTTTGATATCGGCGCCTCGACGGGTGGCACGGACATTCTTGCCATGATCCTCAAGCGCCGCACGACGCTCGAGATTGGCCGCGCCCTGCTGCTGGTCGATATCGGCATCGTGGCCATCGCGGCCTTCTTGTACGGCCCGCGTGTCGGTCTGTATTGCGTGCTCGGCCTGTTTGCCAAGACGCTTGTGGTCGACAAAGCCATCGAGAGCATTCACCTTCGTAAGGTCTGCACGGTCATTTGTTCCGAGCCCCTTAAGGTCGAGGAGTTTATCGTCAAGCATCTCAACCGTACGGCGACCATTAGTCGCGGCTACGGTGCCTTCTCGGGCAAGTGCGTGACGGTGATCATGAGCGTGCTGAGCCGTCGCGAGGCCGTGCAACTGCGCCGCTATGCGCGCGAGGTCGATCCGGGTGCCTTTATCACGATTGTCGACAGTTCCGAGATCGTCGGCAAGGGTTTCCGCGGCACGAACTAGCGCGAACGCATTCATCAAACAATCGAAAAGCGCCTCGCGCGTTGCAAATACGTCATCTAAGAGTATTTGAACTCACATTGGGTGATAATGATGCCAAAGACATCGTTTGCGATCCAGGTGATTCGCTCTAGATACGAAGGGATGATTCTATGTTCTGCTCGCAGTGTGGCGCCCCCATGGGCGATAACGACAAGTTCTGCGGCGTGTGTGGTGCTCCTAATGCCGGTGCCGCTGGCCCCGCTCCCCAGGGACAGCCTCAGCCCCAGCAGTTTGTTCCGCAACCGCCCGTGGCGAATGCGCCAAAGGGCTGTGTGGTTCAGGCGTTCCAGGATATGACCAAGACCCCGGGCGTGCTTCAGCGTGTATGCCAAATCGCGTTTTTGCCGGCGCTGATTTGCGTTGTGTCGGTGCTCGTGTTGTTTATTCCCGTTATTGGCGGCATTGCGGCTGCCATCGGCTTTTTGGCAGCTTGCATTGCGAGCGTGTGCGGTTCCGGCTTTGGCATCGAGTGGGGTCGCGATCTGTCGCTTAAGATCGATGACGGCATGGATCGTCCGCTGATGCGTTCCACGTCGTTTGGTCTCGGAGTCTTTTCGAGCGTTATTTCGGTCGTGCTCGAGGTTATCGCTGCCATTCCCGTTATCGGTGTAGTGCTTTCGCTGGTGGAGGGCGTGGCGCTTGGTGCCGCAGGCTCGTACTCCTACTATGGCTCCTATGCGCTCGAGGCTGCGCTGTTCGGTTCGCTCGGCCTGCTTGTCCTGGCTATGATTGCCACGGCAGTCTTGGGGGTCTTCTTTAAGATGTTCGCCGACATTGCCGTGATGCACTTTGCGGTGACCGGGCGCGTTGAGAGCGCGTTTTCGCTCGACAAGGTCTGGGCGGCGTTTAAGCACAACAAGACCAAGCTGTTCTGCGCTTCGTTCCTTCCCGAGTTTTTGACGGGCCTGGTTTCCAACGCCATTACGTGGATCTTGACAGCTGTCTTTGGTGCCATCGCCGGAATTGGCGCGTACGGCTATTACTATCGCCCCACGGGTATCGAGGCGATTGTTACCGCCGGTGGTGTCACGCTCGTATTGTTCCTGGTGCTGATTGCATTCGTCACGGTGTTCCTTACGGTCTTTGGCAAGATGCTCAAGCACCGTGCCGTTGGCTATTGGGCTGCACGTTATGCAAGCGAATGGGCCGATGAGGACAAGGACGACGTTTTGACTTTTGTGCTCCCGGGTGAGAAGAAGCCTGCTCCTGCGGGATTCAATCCCACGGCAGCCACCGGCGCATGGCCTGCCCCGGCACCCGCGCCTGCACCTGCCCCGGCACCCGCGCCTGCCCCTGCCCCGGCACCTGCTCCTGTCCCCGCACCGGCGTCCGAGGCGACGCCTGCGGAGCCCGATTGGGATGCCGTTGCCACGCCGGCGGATGAGCCGGGCGATAATCCTGCTGCCGAAAACAATCAAACCGAATAGCCGGTCGAGGCGCCCTGGGCAACTGAGCCCGGGGTGCCTTTTTCTACTGCGAAAGCAAGAAAATGCCTGGGAAAACGGTTGCAGCAAAATTTCTCGGAAATTGGTCAATGTTGCGCAACAACGTCGCGGCTATTGTTGAGAACGTAGACGTGTAAGGTTTGAAGGCGTGCGACGCCTTAGGAAAAGGAGAGGCTCATGTTCTGTCCCACTTGTGGTTCTCCCATTTCGGATGATGCCAAATTCTGCCCTGTTTGCGGATCCGCCGTTGGTGCCGCTTCTGCCGCTCCGGCCCCGCAGCCCCAGCCCGCTCCGGCCCAGGCTATTCAGCCCGTGCCCCAGCCTCAGCAGCAGTACACCGGTCAATACGCCCAACAGTCCGCATCCGCTCCGATGGGCTATGGCCCCATTAAGGCTGACCGCAGCCTGATCGGCTGGCTGCTGCTCTCTCTTGTGACCTGCGGTATCTATTCGTTCTACTTCCTGTATTGCTTGGCACGCGACGTCAACACGTTGTGTCAGGATGACGGCGATTACACGCCGGGTCTGGCGGAATTCATCCTTCTATCGTTTGTGACCTGCGGCTTCTACGCGTACTACTGGTATTACAAGATTGGCAACCGCCTGCAGGCCAACGCTCCTCGCTACGGCCTGGTGTTCCAGGAAAACGGCACCACCGTTCTTCTGTGGCAGATCTTCGGCGCGCTCCTGTGCGGCCTTGGTCCCATCTTCGCTATGAACATCATCATCAATAATACCAATGCCATGGCAACGGCTTACAACACTCGCCTTGGCGCTCGTGCCTAACAATAAGGGCGGCGTGAACAGCTCCCAGGGACATAGGGGCACGGCAGAGCTCCTTCGCCGCGCCCTTTTTTGCACCGGCGCGCTCTTTGTCGCCTGGCTCGCGCTCTACCTGCTCGATATCGGCTGCATTTTTCGAATGATGACGGGCGCTCCTTGTCCGGGATGCGGCATGACGAGGGCGTGGCTGGCGGCGCTGCGTCTCGATTTTGCGGCGGCCTTTGCCTACCATCCGCTGTTTTGGGTGGTGCCGATTGCGTTTGTGCTCGCGTTCGTGCGCGAGGAGGTGGCATCGAGCAAGCTAAAGCGTGGTGTCGACATTGCAGTCACCGTGTTGTGCATGCTGGTCATCGCCGTATGGATCGTGCGCCTCATCAATCCGGTAGATGCCGGCCTACTCTTTGGCGGCCATGCGCCCGCCGGAGTCCCCGACGACATCATCCACCTCGAACCCCCACGCTGGCTCACCATCCTTCGCTCTTTCCTGTCGTGACGGAGGACGCGCTAGAAAAGCGGTCGACACATAAGCGGGGGCGAACGTTGAGATAACGTTCGCCCCCGCTTTGCTCTAGCCAGGTTGTTATGGGTGGGCGTGATGGCTACTCGTCGCGCTTCTCCTCGTGGCGAGCGGCAGCCCGCGCATCGTGGATGCCCTTGATTGCAGCATGGCGAGCGGTGCGAGCATCGTGCATGGCGTCGCGCGCCTCAGCGGCTGTTGCCTTGGCAGAGCGCAGCTTGGCGGCCAAGTCGGGGTTGGTCTCGGCAACCGCGGCGATCGTGGGGCCGTCGAGCTCCTCTTGCGTGGGCTCGGCCAAAAAGTCGATAGCATACTGGGCGGCCACCATGGAGCCCTTTGCCAGCACGGTCTCGTCGATCTTGTAGAAGCAGGAATGTTGGGCGTACGTGGCACCAATCTTGGGGTTGCGCGTACCTACAAAGGCGAGCACGCCCGGCACGCGGCGCAGGTACTCCGAAAAATCCTCGCCCGAAAGCGTGCCACGGTAATGGCCTTGACCGGTGGGGCCCAGGCACTTGATTACAGCCTGACGGCAGCGCTCGCTCGAGGCGACCTCGTTTTCGACCTTGTAGTTGGCGATGGTGTAGTCGGTGAGCTCAGCCTCGGCGCCCAGAGCTGCCGCGGTATGCTCCACGATGCGGCGCATGAGCTCCGGCATTTCCTCGTGGGTCGAATCGCCGTAGGTGCGCACTGTGCCGGCGAGGTAGGCCGTGCCGGCGATAACGTTGCGCGCGGTGCCGCCGTGCAGCTCGCCGACGGTGATGACAGCCGGCTCGTAGGGGCTAATCTCGCGCGAGACGATGGTCTGCAGGGCGTTGACGATCTCTGCCGCAACCATAACGGCGTCGTGGCCGCGCTGGGGCATGGCGCCATGGCACGAGGTGCCGCGGACGTCGATGCGGAACCAGTCGGTATTTGCCATGCGTGGGCCGGGCTCGCAGCTTACGGTACCGGCGTCGACCTCGCTCCAGATGTGCGCGGCGTAGGCGCCATCGACGCCGTCGAGCACACCCGTGCCAATCATGAGTTTGGCGCCCTGGCCGTTTTCCTCGCTGGGCTGGAATACGATGCGAATCTCGCCGTGGATGTCATCGGTCATGTGGCGCAGAATCTGCAACGTGCCGAGCATCATGGCGATATGGCAGTCGTGACCGCAGGCGTGCATGCAGCCCTCATTGACGCTGGCGAACTCCTCGCCGGTCTGCTCAGTGACGGGCAGGGCGTCGATATCGGCGCGCAGCAGGATGCGGCGGCGCGGCGTGCCGTCCTCGCGGTAGGCATCCGGCGCGGTGCCGCGAAGCGTCGCCACCAGGCCCGTCTTGAGCGGACGCTCGTAGGGGATATTCATGGCGTCGAGCTGGTTGGCGATGTCGGAAGTCGTGCGCTCCTCGGCAAGGCTCAGCTCCGGGTGCTTATGGAAGTGCCGGCGCTGCTTGATGATGTAGGGTTCAAACTCGGCGGCGATATCCTGGATGGCCGCGATGACGTCGTCTGCCGCGCGAACCTCGGTTGCCGCCATAATCTGCTGTGCCTTGGTCTTCGTCATGGTCGATTTGCTCCTTGTTGGCTCGATCGCAAAATCGTACAGGCTCTCTCCAGTATGCCACCTGCCGCTAGGGCTGGTAAAGCTGCCGTTTGCCGCTTGGCATTTTGTAACCGAGGCGGGGGAGTACACTCGGGGGTGTTGAATTTCCTGCCAGAGATGGGGATGCCCATGCAACATATCGATCGGATTATTCGCTCCAAGAACGTCTTTACCGCGCAAGACGGCATCGATTCCGCCCGCGAGCTGGCGATTGCCATCGCGGGCGACCGCATCGTCGCAGTCGGTGCGCCCGATGACGTAATTGCCGCCGCACCTGCCGCCACGCCGGTGGTCGATTACGGCGAGCAGTTTGTCTGCCCCGGTTTCCATGATGCGCATCTGCACTTCTTCCATACCTCGGTCGGCTCCTCGCCGTACATGCTCATGGATATGGGCACGTCCGAGGCGGCACTGGTACAACATGCGCTCGAGTTTTCCCAGGACCTGCCCGATGACGCCTGGGTTGTGACGCAGGGCTGGCGCGACTACCGTTGGGACCCGCCCGAGCATCCTACCAAGGCGTCGCTCGATGCGGCATTCCCCGATCGTCCCTGCGTTATGTATTCGGGCGACGGGCACACGCTTTGGCTCAACAGCCGCGCACTCGAGGCGCTCGGCGTCACGCGCGACAGCGAGCCGCCAGCGGGCGGCAGCTACGACAAGGACGCAAGCGGCGAGCTTACGGGCATTGCTCACGAAGCGGCTGCCATGCAGTTGTTGCCGCGCTGCCTTGAGTGGCTGGGCGAAGATCGCATCGCAAGCGCTTACGCCGATCAAATGAGGCGCATGGCCGAGCAGGGCATCACCTCGATCTGCGATATGTCGCTCATGCCCATGCCAGGCTGCGATTTTATCCGCGACGACGTCTACGACAAACTGCAGACAGCCGGCAAGCTGGGCATTCGTGCCCATCTGTTCCCCACGCTGTTGGATGACCAGTCGCGTCTAGAAGAGCTCCAGGTACGTTATGCGAACAACGCGCTGCTTTCGGCGCCGGGTTTTAAGCAGTTCTTCGATGGCGTGTCGAGTGAACACACGGCATATCTCACCGAGCCCTATACCAATCCGCGCTTCCCGGGCGACCAGGGCCGTCTGACAGTCCCGGCTGAGCGCATGCGAAAATTGGTTCTGGCGGCTGCGGAGCGCGGTCACACCGTGCGCATCCACGTTATTGGTGACGGTGCGATTCATGCCGCGCTGGATATCTTCGAGGAAGCAGCCGACCTGTACGGCCTGCCCCAGCACGGCCATAACACGCTCGAGCACCTGGAGAACCTTCTGCCCGAGGACATCGACCGCCTGCGCAAGCTCAACGTGGTTGCTTCGAGCCAGCCCTGCCATATCACGCTCGACCCGGGTGGTCCGGAGCGCGACCTGGGCTTGGAGCGCAGCCGCATCATGTGGCCGTTCGCAACCTATAAGCAGCGCGGCATTCGACAAGCCTTCGGTACCGATAGCCCCATCACAGCTGTTACAAGCATGAACGTGCTCTACACGGCTATCACGCGCCAGGACCCCAAAAGCCACTGGCCCGAGGGCGGCTGGTTGCCGAGCGAGCGTATCGACGCGGCAACGGCCCTGCGCAACTACACCCTGGGCAGCGCCTATGCGGTAGGCGACGAGCAAAACCTCGGCAGCCTGGAACCCGGCAAATACGCCGACCTGGTAGTCCTGGATCAAAACCCACTCACCATCGACCCCCAAGAACTGCAAGCCACCAAGGTTCAGGCCACCTACCTGGCAGGTAACGTAATCTACGAGCGCTAGCCTCATACCCCACTCATAGGGGGCACGTTTCAGCAACGTGCCCCTTTCTTGTTCGCAACATCTGCATCGCCATTTTGCTGCACTGACTTTTCTGAATGCCGGGCCCGAATTAGTTAACCTGGCTCCCGGGGCGGACCGGAGGGCATGAAGTTTGTCGCGAGTTCCGCACGCAAAGGAAAGCACTTAATGTGCTTTCCGTCTTGCGCAGGACTGTAGAGCAGCAAACTTCATGCCCTCCGGTCCGCCCCGGGAGCCACTGCTAAGTTATCCCCCGGCATTCAGAAAATCTAAGTGCCAAAAAATAAGATTTTTTGACTCCGTGTTGTATAACCCGCCATTCGTGGGTACCATTCAACGCGTACGCAAACAAAAAGGGTTAATTCGCGTGGTATAACCGCGCGGCCCAAAAAGGAGGAGACAAGCATGTCGTCTTTGAAGCCGCTTGCAGATCGTGTTCTGGTCAAGCCCGACGAGGCCGAGCAGAAGACCGCTTCTGGTCTGTATATTGCCAGCAACGCTCAGGAGAAGCCGCAGCGTGGCACCATCGTTGCCGTGGGCGCCGGCAAGGTCAACGACAAGGGTGAGCGCATCCCCATGGACGTCAAGGTTGGCGACGTTGTCATCTACGGTAAGTTCGGTGGCAACGAGGTCAAGGTCGACGGCGAGAAGTATCTGCTGATGCGCGCCGACGACATCTATGCTGTCGTCGAGGCCTAGTCTCGTCAGAATCTCTGATTCGTCTTTGAACGCGCCCGCCGCATAGGACTCGGAAGCGGCGGCGCGAGTCACATTTCTTTTGGAGGATTACCTACCATGGCAAAGAACATTACGTTCAACACCGATGCCCGCGCTAAGCTTGCCAAGGGCGTCAACACTCTGGCCGACGCCGTTACCGTCACCATGGGCCCCAAGGGTCGCTACGTTGCGCTGCAGCGCACGTTCGGTGCCCCGACCATCACCAACGACGGCGTTTCCGTCGCCAAGGAGATCGAGCTCGAGGATAACATCGAGAACATGGGTGCTCAGCTGGTGAAGGAGGTCGCCACCAAGACCAACGACACCGTGGGTGACGGCACCACCACCGCAACCCTGCTCGCTCAGGCCATCGTCAACGACGGTCTGCGCAACGTCGCCGCTGGCGCTAACCCGCTGGCCATCCGTCGCGGCATCGACAAGGCCGTCAACGCCGCCGTCGCCGAGATGAAGAAGCAGGCCAAGCCTGTCGAGACCAAGGAGCAGATCGCTTCCGTCGGTACCATCTCCGCCGGTGACCCCGAGGTCGGCGAGAAGATCGCCGAGGCTATGGAGGTCGTGGGCAAGGACGGCGTCATCACCGTCGAGGATTCCCAGACGTTCGATATCACCATCGACACCGTCGAGGGCATGCAGTTCGACAAGGGCTATGTCTCCGCTTACTTCGTCACGGACAACGACCGCATGGAGGCCGTGATGAAGGATCCGTACATCCTCATCACCGACCAGAAGATCTCCAGCGTTCAGGACATCATGCCCGTTCTCGAGGCTGTCCAGCGCGCTGGCCGTGGCCTGCTCATCATCGCTGAGGACATCGACGGCGAGGCTCTGCCGACCCTGGTCCTCAACAAGATCCGTGGCGCCCTCAACGTCTGCGCCGTCAAGGCCCCGGGCTACGGCGATCGCCGCAAGCGCATCCTCGAGGACATCGCCGTCCTCACCGGTGGCCAGGCTGCCCTGGACGAGCTGGGCGTGAAGGTTGCTGACATCACCGCTGATATGCTCGGTACCGCTAAGTCCGTCACCATCTCCAAGGACAACACCGTCGTCGTCGGTGGCGCTGGCTCCAAGGAGGCCATCGACGCCCGTATCGCTCAGATCAAGGGCGAGATGGAGAACACCACCTCTGACTTCGACCGTGAGAAGCTCCAGGAGCGCCTGGCCAAGCTCTCCGGTGGCGTTGCCGTCATCAAGGTCGGCGCTGCTACCGAGTCCGAGCTCAAGGAGATCAAGCACCGCGTCGAGGACGCCCTGCAGGCTACCCGCGCTGCTGTCGAGGAGGGCATCGTCGCCGGTGGCGGCGTCGCCTTCATGGACGCTGCTCCTGCGCTCGACGCCGTTGAGCTCGACGACCCCGAGGAGAAGATCGGTGTCGACATCGTCAAGAAGGCTCTGACTGCTCCGGTCGCTACCATCGCCAAGAACGCTGGCTTTGAGGGCGCTGTCGTGGTCGACAAGGTTGCCGAGCTGCCCGCCGGCCAGGGTCTCAACTCTGCCAACGGCGAGTGGGGCGACATGATCGAGATGGGCGTCCTCGACCCCGTCAAGGTCAGCCGCGTCACCCTGCAGAACGCTGCTTCTGTCGCCAGCCTGATCCTCATCACCGAGGCCACCGTCTCCGATGTGCCCAAGAACACTCAGCTTGAGGACGCTATCGCTGCTGCCACCGCTGGTCAGCAGGGCGGCGGTATGTACTAAGGCCGACAAGGTCTAGAACTCCCACCGGGAATCCGGGGGCGTGACGGGGTTTCTCTCCGGAACGTCCTCGGACATGCAAAGAGGCTCCGCATCGCGCTTCGCGCTGCGGAGCCTCTTTGCGTCCTGACGCTCCTATTTGGCAAGGTGTTTTTTAGAATCCATTTTGCGCTC
>OAWX01001446.1_pt1 | contig 9950 bp, 7 predicted proteins | sample 1495571 | NCBI WGS metagenome assembly OAWX01 (sample SAMEA2580265, study PRJEB22360) | human gut metagenome | biome: human gut; feature: human-associated habitat; material: faeces | place: Denmark | collected 2008/2010 | reverse complement strand
CGAAGCCGGCGGCCTTGGCGATGAACTGCGGGGACTTGCCCGGCACCACGGAGTTCAGCACCGGCTTTTCACCGGAACCGGCCACGCAGCCGAACATGTACTTCTCGAGCTTGGCCTTCTCTTCGGCATTGACGAAGTAGGCCTTGCGCAGCTTGAGTTCCTTGATGAGCGGGGCGTAGACGTCCTTGTGGGCGATGATGGCCTGCTCGGTGGCACAGATCATGCCATAATCGAAGTGCTTGGAGAGCACCAGATCGTTGGCGGCGCGCACGATGTCCACGTCCTTGTCGACGTAGGCCGGCGCGTTGCCGGCGCCCACGCCCAAGGCGGGCTTGCCGGAGGAGTATGCGGCCTTGACCATGCCCGGACCGCCGGTCGCGAGGATGGTGGCGATGCCGTCGTGCTTCATCAGTGCGCCGGTCGCCTCGATGGAGGGGTGCTCGATCCACTGGATGCAGTTCTCGGGGGCGCCCGCCTCGATGGCGGCGTCGCGCACGATCTTGGCTGCTGCGACGGAACAGTTCTGGGCGCCGGGGTGGAAGCCGAAGATGATCGGGCAGCGGGTCTTCAATGCGATCAGGGACTTGAAGATGGCGGTGGAGGTCGGGTTGGTGACCGGGGTGACGCCGGCGACCACGCCGACCGGTTCGGCAACTTCATCGATGCCGAGCACGTCATCTTCGCGGATGATGCCGACGGTCTTCTGACCAGCCAGGTAGTTGGTGATGTGCTCGCAGGCGAAGATGTTCTTGGTCGCCTTGTCTTCCACCAGGCCACGGTGCGTTTCGTCGACGGCCATTTTGGCGAGCACGAGATGCTTGTTCAGCGCCGCCACGGAGGCCTTGGCGACGATGTGGTCGACCTGCTTCTGGTCGAGCTTTTCGAATTCGACGAGAGCCTGCTGGCCCTTGGCTACGAGTGCGTCCACTTCAGCTTCGGCTGCGGCAAGCTTTTCTTCCGGAGTCGGCTTCGTTGCGCTGTTCTTAGTTTCTGCCACTGTAGGATCCTCCTCTAATAGAGATCTGGAACGTGGTGCGTTATTCCTTATTGCTGATTGCCGTTGTGCAACAGTCACGTCACGACGCTTCATGACACTGAATCGCCTGTGACCTGCATCACAATATACATGACCCATTGCATCTTTTCATCCCTTAAGCGAGTTGTGCGTTTCGTGTTATATTCCGTGTGCTTAATGTTCAAACAAGGATTATTTTTGCACAAAACTCTGTTCACTCTCTCCTAATTGTAACCTTTTGTTCATTTTATATATCAAATGAACATTGCATCACCCCTATTTCTAAAAGCCGTTTTTTAAAACTCACGTATTCAAGTCTGCCTTGTTAGACAACTTCTACAAAATCATTTTATTTTAGTGGGCTTGTCGTGTGACCGCCCATCGGCGAAATCACCAATCGGCGTTATCACTGGGTTTCCGCCCCGCCTTCCGATGAGCCTTTCGATACGTCGACGGCGTCGTTCCCGTCTCGTCCAGAAAGCGCCGGTTGAAATTCGACGCATTGTCGTACCCGCATTCCTCCCGGATCCTGGCCACCGCGCGATCCGTTGTGGCCAGCAGACGTTTGGCCCTGCCGATACTGATCGAGCTGAATACGTGTGGGGCCCGCCGGCGGTTTGGCCCTGCCGATACGCAGCCGTCGCACGAAATCCGAGAATCCGATGCCGGCCGCCCGCTTGAAGAAACGGGAAAACGCCGAAGGGCTCATCGACACCAGACGGGCCGCCTCCTCCAGCGATATCTCCCCGGCCAGGTTCTCCGTGACATAGGCGATGGCCTCGTTCACCGTGCGTTCGGTGTCGGAGCTGAGCTCGAGATCATACCCCGGCGTCACCACCGTGGATGCCTCGGTCTCCGGAGCGTCGGCGAATACGCCGAACAGCTCGATCAGGTCGGCCACACGACGCGCGGGATCATGGTCGCCCATCCCCTCCAGCAACGCTCCGGCAGCCTGGGCCGACTCCCCGGACAGCACCATCGCACGCGCGGCACGGCGCAGTACCAGATTGAACCGGGCGGTTTCCGGAAAACACGCCATCAACGCCTTCACGGTCTGGGGACGCACATGGCACAGCACGTCACGTCGGGCCAACCGCTCCCCCGGCTTCACATCGGAAACCCAGTTATGCGGAAGATTCGAACCAATCAAGGCGACATGCCCGGCGCGGCAGGGGACCACGCAATCACCCACCATCATCAGCCCAGAACCCTCACGGATGAGATGGAACTCGATCTGCGGATGATGATGCCACTTGGCCAGTGAATTCGGATACCCGTGGCTTGCCCATCGCACCGCTGCATCGGCATCGGGAACGATGACCTCCAACGCCCCAGAGCCCGATTCCACGACGGTCCGACGACGGTCGGCGAACATGATATCGGCATTCATCGAAGCCCCCTTCGCTTGCCCTGGCATCACCGGCGGAACGGCCCGGCCCATCCCACCGGATGGGCCGAACCATACCCGGCTCAGTCGCGATCCACGGTAATCTGCAACTTGATATCGCCGGGACGTCCCTCATCCATACGGTCGAAGGCGGCCTTGGCATCGGCCATCGCATAGGTGTCGGTGATGAACGGCTTGAGGTTCAGTTTACCGCTGGCGACCAGGTCAATGGCCTTCTGGTAGACGTTCGCGTAACGGAACACATTCTCGATGCGCACCTCGGTCGCCTGCAGCTCGGTGATGTCGATGCTCACGGGATCGACCGGGATGCCGACGAGGACGGCGGTGCCGCCCGGCGCGACGAGCTTGAAGAAGGTCTCGTAGGCTTTGGGGGCACCCGAGCATTCGAAGATCACGTCGGCTCCCCAGCCTCCGGTTTCCTCACGCACGCGTTCAACGAGATCCTCCTTGGTGAGATCCACCGGCACGATTCCCGGAATCTTGCCGATGATGTCGAGTTTGATGCTGGAAACGTCGGAGACGATCACCTTGGATGCGCCACCGGCAAGCGCGCAGGAGGCGGTGAGCATGCCCACCGTGCCGGAGCCGGTCACCACGCACACGTCGCCGGGTTTGATGCCGGCCTTGGTGGCGGCCCACATGCCGACGGCGGTGGGTTCGAGCAGCGCTCCCTCGCCATAGCTCACATTGTCCGGAAGCTTGTAGGTGAACGCCGCGGGATGGTTGACCGTCTCGCACAGGCAGCCATCCACCGGCGGGGTGGCGAAGAAACGCACGGCCGGATCGACGTTGTACATGCCGAGTTTGCTGGCACGGGAATTCATGTCCGGAATGCCGGGTTCCATGGCCACGCGATCGCCGACTTCGAAGCCTTCGACGCCTGAGCCGACCGCGACGACGGTACCGGAAGCCTCATGCCCCAGGATCATCGGCTGTTCGACCACGTATTTGCCCACACGCCCATGCGTGTAATAGTGCAGATCGGATCCGCACACCCCCACGGTATGCGGGGCGATGGTGAGCTCCCCCGCCGCCGGAGCCGGGGTGTCCGGCACCTCACGCACGTTGATGACGCCCTTCTTCTCAAGAACGACTGCCTTCATGATGTACTCCTTCTGTTTGTTTGGTTGTTTGGTTACATATTCGATTGCCGGCGGGCCACGGCACCATGGCCGATGACACCGACGAGTGGGCTCTCACCGTCGAGCGACGACCTACCCCCGACATTCCGGTTCGGGCTGCGCCAATTCGCCGCTCGACTCCAGAGGCTTCCGGGATTCCAGGACCGTGGCGCCTTTGCCCTTCAGTCGCCGCCCGCGTTCATCGAACCCGGGCTGCTTCGGCCGGATGAACACCGTGATCAGCGAACCGACCGCATAGAGCCCGGCATAGGCCCAGCACACGCCGCTATAACCGACGGTGGAGATGAGAACCGTGGCGATCAGCGGGCCGAAGAACGTGGTCAAGCCGGAGGCGAGATTGTGTGCGGAAATCGCCGCGCCCTTATGCTCCGGGGCGAGGGCCGGGAATATGGCCCCCATCGGTACGAAGGCGGAGATACCCAGACCGAGCACAATCGCGTCGGCGCACATCAGCGCCATATTGCCGCCGAAGAAGCGGGGAATGTAATACATGCCCAGCGTGCCGAGCACGCACCCCCAGCATCCGAACCAGCGCATCTGCCGCATCCATCCGTAACGGTCGCCCATACGACCCCAGAACACGTTGCCGAACACGGTGACGACGAACTGGAATCCCCAGATCTGGCTCCACTGCGAGACTTCGAACCATGCGCCGCCGCCATTGGTATGGGTGGCGAGATACAGCGGCATGATGACCGGGAATCCGTACAGCGTGAGATTGCAGATCACACGGACCACCGCCGCGAGGGCGATCTGCCGGTTCTCCACGAGGATGGTGGCGCCGCGGCTCAGCTCATGGAATTTCTCCTTGGCGCTCATCCCTTCCGTCTTCTCGTTGCGGGTCGACGGCACCAGGGCAAGGCAGATCAGCAGACCGGCAACCGCGAACGGCAGGGACAGCCACAAGCTGCCGTATTCCCCGACCCATCCGATGGTGAAACTCGGCAGGTATGCGCCGAACACGCCGATGCCGAAGGAATAGGACGTCCAGAACCAGCCCATCGCCGTGGCGAGCTTGCCCGGATCGACGGTCTGCGAGATCAGGACCACGAAGCTGTAGATGAACAACGGATATCCCACGCCTCGCATCGCGTACACCGCGAGCATCAACGCATAGGAACCGGACGGCAATGCCATGGTCAGGAACACCAGATGCAGGCAGATCCACGAGATCGCGCCGATGAGCATGATGCGCTTGGCGCCGAACATCTCGGCGAGCACGCCAGACGCCCAGCCTGCGACCGCGGCCATGAGCCCGTACATGGTGAACATCAGCGAGGCCTGAGATGAGCTGAATCCCTGATCGACAATGTATTTGGACAGGAAGGTGAGTTCGAAGCCATCACCGGTCATGAACACGGCGATGGCAATGAATCCCGCCAACAGTTTCCTTGGCAATCCTATGGACATGTTTCCTCGTTTCCCAGCACTTCGTTGTCTGTTGTGTCTGTCCGCTCCTCCTTGGGCGTAATACCATTCTCATGCTGGAAAACCGGGTGTTTTGGTGCCCAACCACCTCGTTGTGATACTTTTTTAACACGCGAGACAGGGCAACATTTCAAAAAGTCTTTTGCTAAAGTAATGAGGGGCCTTACATAGGCAACGACGCGCGAAACGGAAAGGATACGTCATGAAGCCCATGCCATCCACAGCGGTCAAACAGGCCAACCGTCAGGCGATAATCGACCATCTGTACCGGCATGGCCCGTCCACCAAGCAGCATCTGCAGATGACCCTCGGGCTGAGCCTGCCCACCATCACCGCCAATCTGCGTGACCTTGAGGATGAGGGACTGGTCGGACGAGGCGAGCCGACGGAATCGACCGGCGGACGCAAGGCGCAGACCCACGTGTTCGCCGCGAAATCGCATGCGGCGATCGGCGTGAGGATGCGCGCGGACGGCGTCACGCTGGTGGCGGTGGACCTGTACGGCGAGGTGATCGCCCGCAAACGCAAGCGCGTCTCCTACCGCAACACCAGCGACTACTACGATATGGTCGGCGATTTCGTCACCGAATTCGCGGGGCGTGTGGTGCGTTCGGGAAGCCAGGTGCTCGGCATCGCCTTCTCCATCCAAGGCATAGTCTCCCCGGACGGCAGCGCGATCACCTTCGGGCAGATCGTCGGCAATACCGGTCTGACGCTGGAGAAACTCACCCGGCACATCGAATTCCCGGCGCTCATGATCCACGACTCGGACGCTTCGGCCATGGCCGAGCTCTGGTTCGACCCCAGCATCAGCGACGCCGTCTGCATCTATCTGGAACGGCGCCCGGGCGGTGCGGTGATCGCCCATGGAACGCTCTACCAAGGGCCGAACCTGTCCAACGGCACCGTGGAGCACATGTGCCTGGCGCCCGGCGGAAAACCCTGCTATTGCGGGCAGCGTGGATGCATGGACCCGTACTGCTCGCCGGAAGCCCTGCTGGAGGACGGCGAAGGCATGCCCGGTTTCTTCTCGGTGCTGAGCCAAGGCGAACGCGGGCATCGTAAGCGTTTCGACGAATGGATGGGGTACGTGGCGCAGGCGATCGTCAACATCCGTTCGGTGATCGCGGGCGACGTGATCATCGGTGGCGAAGCCGCGCAATATCTGGACGACGACATGCTGACCGAACTCAAGCATCGCGCGGAGTCGCTCAGCCCGTTCACGACCGACTTCACACTGAAGAAAAGCATCTGCATCGAGGATCAGAACACCATCGGCGCCGCGCTGCGTTTCGTGCGCGACTACGTGGACGGCATCTGCGGACGCATGAGGCCACTGCCCCGAAGGTGAACACGATACGGGAAGGGCCGCTGCCCTACCTTGGAATCAGGTGGGGCAGCGGCCCTTCCCGCCATTGCGGATCCGGTTATCACACGATCTGGCAGAATTCGATGGTCTCGTCATTGGGACCGTACACGTTGAAGTAGCGGATGCCATGCTCCCAGAAGCTGTCGATGTGCTGAATCTCGGTGTCCTTGAACTCCAGACCGAGCTTCTTGGCGTTGGCGAACGCGGCCTCGATATCCGGGGTGTCGAACGCCCAGTGGTTGATGGCGCCGGTGACGCCGGGTGCCGGCTCACCCTCCCAGGTTTCGATGGTCAGATGCCCGTAGCGCAGGAACGCGCAACGGTTGTCGCCGTTATGGAACAGTCCGGCGAGTTCAAATCCGAGCTTTTCCGTGTAGAACGCGATGGTTTCGTCCAGATCCCTGGCGATCATGCCGGAATGCTGCAGATCGGTGGTGAAGGCGGACATGGGTTTGGTCATGATGATCTCCTTTGCATTGGTTGATGGATGATGGTTCATATCAACGTCGTTGACGATTGGATTGCGATTAAGTCTAGACGGCTTCGGCTGCGGCAACACCGACGCCGATGCTCTCCTCTGATACCGTGTTGACCGCCGGCACCGCATCGTCTTGCGGCGCCGTTCCGTTCTTTGCCTTAGCGATCCGATGGCCATGCTCGTCGAATCCGGGCTGCCGCGGCCGGATGAACAACGTCAGCACGAATGCCAGCACATACAACGCCGCATACGTCCAGCACACGCCGCCGTACCCGATGACCGGCAGAAGAATCGTGGCGACGCCGGGACCGGCGAACGTGGTGAGGCCCGCCGCGAGATTGTAGGCGGACAATGCGGCGCCCTGTTTGCCTTCACCGGCGTACAACGTCATGATGGTCGGCAGCGACGAGAAGGCGCAGGTGCCGATGCCCACGATGATCGAGGCGACAATCATCATCAGCGCGTTCGCGCCGAACCATTGCGGAATGTAGTAGAAGGCGACGGATCCGACGGCGAGCACCGCGCAACCGAACCAGCGCATCGGCCACACCCATCCGAAACGATCCATGAACCAACCCCAGAAGGTGTTGAAGATCAGGGTGACCACGAATACGAAGCCCCAGATGCGCATCCATTCCTCGGTTTTGAAGATGTTGATGCCGCCGTTGTGCGTGGTGCACAGGTATAGGGGCATGATGACGGGGAAGCCGTACAGCAGCAGGTTGTTGATGATGCGGATAATCGCGCAGATGAGGATCTTGCGGTTGGTGACGAGGATGGTGGCGCCTTCGGCCAGTTCCTTCAGCTGTTCCTTACGGCTCAGCCCTTCGCCTTTGACGACCTTGTTCTTCGGCACGAACAGGAAGCACATGATCGTGCCGACGATGGAGAACGGCAGCGCGAACCAGAAGGTGCGGTATTCGCCGAACACCGGCATGATGAAGCTCGGCAGGTATGCGCCGAACACGCCGATGCCCAGCGAGAAGCAGGTCCAGAAGAATCCGGTGGCCGAGGCGAGTCTGGACGGGGAGATGTGCTGCGCCATCAGCACCACGAAACTGTAGATGAACAGCGGGTAGCCGATGCCGCGCAGGGCGTACAGGCCGAGGATCAGCGGATAGATGCGGCTGGGGATGGCCACGCCGAGGAACAGCAGGTGGATGCCGATCCACCAGCATGCGCCGAACATCATGACGCGTCTGGCACCGAACATCTCGGCAAGCATGCCGGCGGACCATCCGCCCGCCGCGGCGAACAGACCGTACACGGTGACCAACAGCGAAGCCTGGGATGAGGTGAATCCCTGATCCACCATGAATTTGGAGAGGAAGGTGAGTTCGAAGCCGTCACCGGTCATGAAGATCGCGACGGCCAGGAAGCCGAGCATCAGCACCCGGGGAACGCCGAGGCGCTCAAGCAGCCTAATCATGAGCAATAAACCCCTTACCCGACCTTCACCGACGTTGGGAAGATCGTTTCACAGTCATATGAATGTTCGCACACAGCGGTTCCGGCCCCTTTGCCGGCGCCCCGCACCGCGGGAGGCATGGCCGCCGTCCGTGTGCGCGTGGCGACGGCCATGATTTCATACGTGTGGGCGGATGGCCCGTGGCGTCACTCGCCGATCTTGACGACGGCCTTGGAAACGCCCTTGATCTTGCCGTCGAGGAAGTCCTGCACCTCGTCGAGCCCCAGTTCGTGGCTGATCAGGCCGCCGATGTTCATCTTGCCGGCGGAAACCAGCGAGATGGCATCGCGGAAGGTGAGCGGGTTGATGAAGGAGCCTTGGATGGTCAGCTGCTTCTTGTAAATGTCGTACGTATTCATTTCGAAATGCGCCTCCTGCGGGCCGACGCCGAACATCAGCACCTGGGCGCCCTTCTTGGCCGCGGCGACCGCCTGGGCCTGGGTGGCGGGCAGGCCGACCGCTTCGACGATCACGTCGTAGGAGTCCGCCGGAATCTGCTCGCGGGTGGTGTTGTACGTTTCAGTGACGCCGAAAAGCTCCTTGTTGCGCTGCAGCTTCTCGTCGAAGATTCCGGCAAGATCCACCTGATGCACGCCGTACGCCTGCAGCAGCTGGACGAAGATCTGCCCCATGAAGCCGTCGCCGATGACCAACGCCTTCTGGTACGGGTGCAACTTGAGCAGATCGAGTCCGTGCACCGCGCAGGAGACCGGTTCGATGGCGGCCGCGTCACGCAGGGAGACATTGTCGGGCAGCTTGTAGACCACAGTGGCGGGAGCGGTGAACTGTTCGGCCAGACCGCCGTCGCGGGTGACGCCGACCGCGCTCAAGTGGTCGCATAGTTCCGGACGCTGAGTCAGGCAGAATTCGCACTGGCCGCAGTAGATGTTCGGATCGACGGCCACGCGGTCGCCGACCTTGACGTTGGTGACTTCTGAACCGACCGCGGCGACGACGCCGGAGTTCTCATGGCCGAGCACGATCGGCGGAACTGCGGCAGCGGAGCCGGGGCGACCTGCGTACAGGTCGTGGTCCGTGCCGCACACACCTGCATATACGGTGTTGATCAGCACTTCATCGGGTTCGATCTGCGGTGTTGGCATGTTCTGGATTTCGAATTTCTTGACACCGGTCAGTACAAGAGCTTTCATGATATGTCCTTTCCACTATGAAAGAGGTTCCGGCAGATCGTTCTGCCTGATGATTGAAAACTATACACTTTCTTAAATTCTTTTGCAAATCTCTTTTCATAAAGTTATTTGCAAAGCGTGTTGCCGCAGAAACTCAACGTTTTTCAAAAAACCACCATCACAATATGCACATCATCATCAAAAATAGCCAGAACGGCATCTCACCGGCAGCGCAGCAACCATCGATCTGACATGGGCGGAAATGGTCCCGACATAGCAAGTCAACAGATAATTCCAAAGTGTTTAGAATGAGGTTATGAAGAACCCGTCTTTGCACCGTTACGCAACCCGCCCAGGTCTCTACTTCACCGATGACGGTGGCGCCGACGCCATCGTCCGCTCGGAAACAGCAGACCAGCTGTGGTTTTGCGTACTTGAACCACTTGACCAGCCGAGCGCCTTCTATGCCGACGCAGTACGATTGTTCAACGAGCCGGGGCTGACCTTCATCG
>OAWX01001431.1_pt1 | contig 10035 bp, 10 predicted proteins | sample 1495571 | NCBI WGS metagenome assembly OAWX01 (sample SAMEA2580265, study PRJEB22360) | human gut metagenome | biome: human gut; feature: human-associated habitat; material: faeces | place: Denmark | collected 2008/2010 | reverse complement strand
ACCGGTACCGCCCGTCCTCCCGCTCCCCGCCCTGCCCCTGCCATATATGGCAGCCGGCGGTTCCAGTCTTATCGCCAACTACATTCTTGCGGCGTTGCTGATCGTCATTTCCAATTCAGCGAACCAGCCGGAGCCTGAGCTGACTTCAGATACCTTCCAGCATGAAGCGCTTGCGGCGTTGCGCAACAAGGAGCTTAAGGCCCGTGCACGCGCCACCGAGCCCATTGTCCGCCCGCGTGTAGCCTCGGCCACGCCGCACGACGTGTCTGAGGAAGCAAACGACCCGCAGATTCCAAACACCGCTGAGGAACCCGAGTACACGGTCCGTACCGGGGTCATTCCCTCAGTGCTCCAGGTGCCATCCATGCCTCCTGCCCCACCGGTGCCGCAGATCCAGACGAACTTCCCCATCGACACATCCAACGGAGGTGAACGCGCATGAACAAATACCTGCGCCAGCTGTTTACCGCCGTCATCGCTCTGTTCGTGGTACTCGGCCTGTCATCTACCATCATCATGGCCATCAGCTCCAGCACGCTGAACAACGACTCTCGCAACGCCCGTGCCCTCTACCATCAGCTGGGCGCTTATCGTGGTGCCATCTTGGCCTCCGACGGCACGGTAATGGCTCAATCGGAGCCGGTAAATGACGCATTCAAGTACCAGCGCACCTATTCGAATGGACCGCTGTACGCACCGGTCACCGGATTCTTCTCCATCAACCAGACTGCGGATCGCGGCCTGGAAGCCTCGCGCAGCATGTTGCTTAGCGGCGAGGCCGACTCGCTGATCTGGCAGCGCGCCAAGGCCATGCTGACCGGCAGCACCAATCAAGGCGCGTCCATCGAGACGTCAATCAACCCCAAGATCCAGCAGGTCGCGTACGACCAGCTCGGCACCAGGGACGGCGCCGCCGTGGCCATCGAGGTGAAAACCGGCCGCATCCTTGCCATGGTGAGCACCCCCAGCTACGATCCGAACCAGCTGGCCACCCATGATTCCGATGCCGCCACCAAGACGTACAACGAGCTTGCGGCAGGCGGCGATAGCCCCCTGATCAACCGCGCCATCTCACAGCTGTACCCGCCCGGCTCCCCGTTCAAGACCATCGTGGCATCCGCCGCGCTGGAAACCGGTGATTACCAGACGGATACGCAGATTCCGGCAGGCAGCTCATACACGCTTCCCGGCACCAACACCCAGCTGCCGAACGCCGTGTACCAAGCCAACGGCACTGACGGAAAGATTTCGCTGCAGGACGCGATTACCTGGTCCTCGAACACCGCTTTCGCCCAGCTTGGCGTGGCTCTGGGACAAGACAAGGTCAGCGATATGGCCACCAAGCTTGGCTTCGGCAGCACCATCACCATTGACGGCACCGAGAACACCGGCACCCCGATGACAGCCACCGCATCGACGTTCCCGTCCAGCTCCACCGCCGACAAACTGGCATTGGCCTCCATCGGCCAGGGCGACACCACGGCCACGCCGTTGCAGATGGCAATGGTCGCCCAGGCCATCGCCAATGACGGTAAGCTGATGCGTCCCACCTTGGTGGATCGCGTACGCGCCTCCGATCTGACCGTGCTTTCCGAAACCAAGTCGCAGGTCATGGCCGAGGCGTTTAGCAAGGATACTGCAGACAAGCTCACCACCATGATGGAAAGCGTGGTTACCAAGGCCAACCCGACGCTTGCCATCAATGGCATATCTGTGGCCGCAAAAACCGGTACTGCACAAATCGGCACCGATAACAGCAGCATCGACGGCTGGGTTATCGGCTTCGCGCCGGCAGACGATCCGCAGATTGCCGTCGCAGTGCTGGTGCATAACACAGATTTGTACGGTTCGTTCGCCGCAGGCCCGATTATGCGCGCGATGATTCAGGAGGCGCTGCAGCAATGAAACTCATCGAAGGACAGCTCATTCACCGCCGATACCGCCTTGACGCGCGCCTTGCGCAGGGCGGCATGGGCGAGGTCTGGAAAGGCTACGACATCCAGCTCGGACGCGAGGTGGCCATCAAGGCTTTGCGTTCGGACATGACCAATGCCGAGGCCAAGCTTCGCCGTCTGCGTGCCGAGGCCCACAACTCCGCCAACCTGGCGCATCCGAACATCGCCGCCTTGTTCGAATACTATGAGCATGATGGCATCGGATTCCTTATTATGGAATACGTGCCCTCGAAGTCGTTGGCCGATTTGTTCCACGAGAAGGGCGCGATGGATCCCATCGAACTGCTGCCCATTCTCATCCAGACCGCGCGCGGCCTGTTCATCGCACACTCGCACGGCGTGATTCACCGCGATGTCAAGCCGGCCAACATCATGGTCTCCGATAGCGGCGAGGTGAAAATCACCGATTTCGGCGTCAGCTATTCCACCGGCCAGGGTCAGATCACCCAAGACGGCATGGTGGTGGGCACCGCGCAGTACATTTCGCCTGAGCAGGCGCAGGGCCAGCAGGCCACGCCGCAATCCGACATCTATTCTCTGGGCGTGGTGGCCTACGAAGGGCTCGCCGGCCACCGTCCGTTCACCGGTGCCACTGCGGTGGATATCGCGGCCGCACACGTGAACAATGCCGTGCCTCCGCTACCCGATTCCGTGGATATCCAGCTGCGTGAATTCGTGATGTCCATGCTGGCCAAAGATCCGCTGGACCGTCCTAAGGACGCTCTGGTGGTGTCCCGCACACTGGCCCGCATCGAACGTCGTCTGCTTGACCAGCGGACCGAAATGACCGACAGCACCATGATCACGTCCGGTAGCCGTCTGCCCCGTAGGGTGTCGAGCACACCGCGCATCGTTATGGAGGCTCCGGCCTCATTATTGGGAGGGAATAAGCAATGAGCAGCAATATGCCTACTGCACTGGCCGATGGCCGATACCAGCTCGGCCAGCTCATTGGCCGCGGCGGCATGGCTGAAGTCCATGTCGCTCTCGACACCCGCTTGGGACGCACCGTCGCCATCAAGATCATGCGCGCGGATCTGGCCAACGACGACATATTCCTGGCCCGCTTCCGCCGTGAGGCGCACGCGGTCGCGCAGATGAACAACCCGAACATCGTGAACATCTACGATTCCGGCGAGGAGACGGTCACCGCCGATAACGGCGACGTGGAGCATCTGCCGTACATCGTGATGGAGTACGTCAAGGGCCAGACCCTGCGCGACATCATCAAGGTGAACGGCGCCTTGAGCCAGCGCGACTGCGAGCAGGTAATGCTCGGCGTGCTGAACGCCCTCGACTACTCGCATCGTATGGGCATCATCCACCGCGACATCAAACCCGGCAACATCATGATTTCCGAGCAGGGCGTGGTCAAGGTCATGGACTTCGGCATCGCCCGCGCACTGGACGACTCGGCCGCCACCATGACCCAATCGCAGGGCGTGGTGGGCACCGCACAGTACCTGAGCCCCGAGCAGGCACGCGGCGAGACCGTGGACATGCGTTCCGACCTGTACTCCGCCGGCTGTGTGCTGTATGAAATGCTGACCGGCCGCCCGCCGTTCACCGGCGATTCCGCCGTGGCCATCGCATACCAGCATGTTTCCGAGGTGGCCACGCCGCCTTCCGCCGTAGTACCGGGCCTGCCGAAGATGTGGGATTCAATCTGCGCCAAGGCCATGGCCAAGGATCGCCAGAACCGTTATGCCACTGCTTCCGAGTTCAAGAACGATGTCTTGACCTATATGAACGGCGGCGTTCCGGTGGCGGCCGCGTTCAACCCCCTGACCGACCTCTCCAACATGAAGGCCCGCAGGGATGCCGAGCGCGACCTGCCGACCGCAGCTCTGGGACAGCCTCAGCAGCCTACGCAGGCATTCAATCCGGTAACCGGCCAATTCGAGCAGATCTCGCCCACCAATGGCACCAATGCCGCAAACGTCAAGTCGCGTGCCGAGCAGCGTGCGGCTGCGGCCAAGGCCAAGAAGCGCAAGCGCATCATTATTGGTGTGGTTGTGGCATTAATCGCGGTTATCGCCATCGTGGTTGGCGTAGCGTTTGCCATGAACGGGTCGCATACGTCCACCGAAGAGCTGGTCGCCATACCTGAATGCACCGCATCCACATCCAAGGATGGCATGGACGCCAAGCTCAAGGCGGCGGGATTGACGATGGTGGAGAAGCGTGACACCGATTCCACCGAGCCGGAAGGTACATGCACGCGAATGAGCCCCAAGGCCGGCACCAAGGTGGTCAAGGGTTCCAAGGTGCAGGTATGGTTCTCGGCCGGACCGCAGTCCATCTCCATTCCGGACGTTTCCAAGCGCACTCAGGATGAGGCCCGCAATATCCTCAAGGATGCCGGCTTTGAAGTGAACTCCGTGGTCAAGACCGAAGACAGTGATTCCGTGGCCAAGGATCTGGTGACCCGCACCGATCCCGCCAACGGGCAGTCCGCCACCAAGGGCTCATCGATCACCCTGTGGGTGTCCACCGGCATGACCAAGGTGCCGGGCAACCTGGTGGGTCAGGCAAAGGATGCCGTGCTGCAGCAGTACAACGACAAATTCAACTTCACCGTGGAATCCGAGAATTCCGATTCGGTGCCTGCCGGGTCGATTACCCGCGTGGAACCCGGCTCCGGTTCCTCCATCGAACAGGGCGGCACCATCACCATTTGGGTATCCGCCGGCAAAAAGCAGGCCACCGTGCCGACCATTGCCGCCGGCACCAACTACGCGACTGCAAAACTCACGCTGGAGGCAGCCGGGTTCACTGTACAGGTCAGCGGACCAAGCGACAGCAACGCAGTGGTGGTCAGCACCAATCCGGCTGGCGGTTCGCAGGTCGATGAAGGCTCGACTGTCACCATCACGACCAAGGCTGGGGCCAGTAGCAATACCAACAACAGCAGTGGTGGCAACACCAACACAACGGAATAGCCCGTCTCGCGACCGATGATGAGCATTGACCCCCGCTAGCGATACCTGCTAGCGGGGGTCAATCATTACTCGTTACTTCGTGACCTTGGGCTGCAATCCGGCGGATTTAGCCACGGCGTTATCCTGCCCGCACACCTTCAGCCAATTGGCCAGCAGACGGTAGCCATCCTGCGTCATCACGGATTCCGGGTGGAACTGCACCGCATACATCGGCTTGTCCTTGACCCTCACGCCTTGGATGATGTGGTCATCCTGCGTCCATGCCGTGACCTGCAGCGTATCCGGCACCGAATCGGGCTCAACGGCCAGCGAATGGTATCGGGTGGCGGTCATCGGGTTGGCCACGCCCTCGAAAATCTCATCATCGATATGCTCCACCAAGCTGGTCTTGCCGTGCATGATGGTGGGCGCATGATCCACTGTGCAGCCATAGACCTCAGCGAGCGCCTGCAGACCCAGGCACACGCCGAACATCGGCACACCGGTGGCTGCGCACAGACGAATCATATCCTCGCTGGCACCGGATTCGGCGGGAGCTCCGGGTCCGGGGGAGATCAGCACGCCGTCGTAGCCGTCCAGAACACCGGGCGCGGCGGGATCGATGGCATCATTGCGCACCACGTCGACCGTGGCACCAAGCGTCTTCAGATAGCCAACAATCGTATATACAAAGGAATCGTAGTTATCCACCACCAGGATGCGTGCGGAATCGGTCATACTGCTCTCCTTGAAAAACCTATGCTGCAAGCCATACTACAGCGATTCAGCGCACTTACGCCCGAACATGCGCACGGCCTAGTTGGACACCACGAAGTTCGACATTTGCTGTAGGAACGGGATGTTGGCGGCCGCCCAGGGGAATACCCACTGGAACAGGGCCGCGGCACCGGCAAACAGCAGCACAGCCAGCAGTAGCCAGCGGATTGGCGCCACGCCTGGCTGCAAGCGCAGCAGCGTGCCATAGATGCTGGCATCAGGGCGGCGGCGTTCGCCCAGACGAATCGCCTTGAGCACCGGCCAGCGCCAGGCCACGGCGGCGGCAATGAACAGAATCAGCCATGCCACCAGTGCGCCATACACCACCTTGTCCAAAGAACCGATCTTGGAAACCAGGGACGGGGTCTCCTTGGTGGCAAAACGCACCTCACCGGACGAGTCGGTGGTGGTCAGTTCCTTGGGCACGCCATCAGACACCTTGGCCCAATATGCGAGCTCGCCATAGCTGATCCATCGGTGGGTCGGAGTGCTGTACTTCGGTTCGCAAGTGGTCAGGGTGATCATGCGTTTGGTGGGCTCCACGCTGGAGTTCTCCGGGTTGGGCGCAATCACGTATATGTCGGTGGGCGGCACAATCTTATGGCGCGTGTAATGGTAGACGTACCAGTAATCCTTGGTACGGATGATGATCGGGTCGCCTTCCTGCAGTTTGTCCACGTCGCCAAGCGGCTGTCCGTAGCCATTACGATGGCCAGCTACGGCAAAGTTGCCGATCTGACCAGGCATCTGGGTGTCTTGATAGTGCCCCAGACCGTGACGGTTCAGTTGCTCCAGCGTGGTGCCCTCCACCAAGTTGCGGTGCCACTGAGAGCCAAAACGAGGGATGTACACCTGTGCGATCAGATCGCCATACGCCGTTTTTTCGGGCTGGACCGGCGGATCGCCTTCCTGCGCCTCGGCCACCTTGACATCACCGCCGTTGCTGCTGGGGTCGGACCAATTCACGGATTGCGTGGTCTCATTCTGGGCTTGTTCGGCTTCCACGCCGGTCCACCACATCTGCCAGACGATATAGAGCGCGCATATCGCAGCGGCGATCAGCAACAGTTCCGCAATGATGCCCAGCACCTGCCATAATGCGCCGTGCCTCGGAGCGGATGGCCTGCGACGCGAGTCACCGCCGCGCGATGGCTGCACTGATGCGGCACTGCCTGCGCCCGCTGCGTATGCAGGCACATTATCCGTCGCGATGCTGGCGTCGCTGCTATGGTTGCCGTGCCTCATTGTTGGGTGTTCTCCTCGTCCTTGGACTGCGGCTCATTCACCGTGGCATATTTCAGCTGCTGCAGCAAGGCCGCGGTGGACGGAAAATTAAGATCGTCCTTGTTCTCCACTTTGTAGCCAATGCCGAATGCGGTCACATATTGCTTAAGAATGGTGATGGCTTCGGAATCGTTCAGCGCCTTGCGCATGGAGGCCTGATCCCCGATGGCCGAGATGGTGAATGGCGGCGCGTATTTCTTACCATGTATGGACAGCACGTTGCCGGAACAGATTACGGCCGAATTGAACAGCACGCGCTGATCCATAATCATCATCGCCTCGGCGCCGCCCGCCCACAGCGCGTTCACCACGGATTCCACATCCTGCTGATGAATCACGTAATCGTTGATGTTGGTGGTCGAACCGCTGTTGTTGACTGCGGTTTCCCACAACGGCGAATCGTTGAGAGTTACGGTAACGCCAGCGCCCTCCAGCTCGGGCATCATAAGGCTGTTGTCGCTGCTGTCTCCCTGGCTGCTTTGATCGCCGGCATTCCGGTCGCCGGAACCCAGCACATCGGTGAGATTGGTCACCTGCCGCTGCAAATCGTTCACGTCATTCTGCAGTTGGTTGACCTCGCTGACGCCTTGTTCCACCAGATCTGCCGTGTCATTGGTAACGGTCGTCGTACGGTTCACGCGTACGTTGGTGCTCAGCAGAAAACCAGTCAGAGCGACGACGAACACCGCAACGCCTCCCAGCAGAGAGCGCTTCGTGCTGTGTTTGCCTACGTGCCTGGACATGATTTCCCATCTTTATACGCGGCGAGTTTACTGGTTTCGAGTGTAGCCACTATTATGACTTTTAGCCTACTGAATGGAGACTATGCTGATGGCTGACGAAGAGCTGCACGAAACCGACTCGAACGACCAGAAGGACTGGCAGGGCGAGACCTCATCTGAGGCCGCCACGGACGATGCCGCCAAGTCCGAGAACGCCGCGGACGAGACCGCTGCAGAGGATGAGAACTACGGCGTTGACATGGAGAAGGTCGAAGCTGTCCTGAACGCCACTGCCGACAAGGCCACGCTGACCCCGCAGATGCAGCGCATGATGAGCCGTCAAGCGGAGAACACCAAGCGCGTTGAGGAGACCATCAAGGGCACCAAGTCCAACCCGCGTTGGTTTGTTCCGGTATTCTGCGCATTGATGATCATTGGCCTGATTTGGTGCGTGGTGTACTACCTTTCCCCGTCCGGTTCCTGGCCGATTCCGAATATCGGCGCTTGGAACCTTGCCATCGGTTTCGCCCTGATTATGATTGGCTTCCTGATGACTATGGGCTGGCGCTGAGTTCGCCTATCGTCTTATTACGAAAGCCGGTTCTGCTTGCGAGCAGGGCCGGCTTTTTGCGTTTTTGTCTTGCGACGGGTGCCGAGCCGCCTTTGTCAGCAGATCCGGCGTACGGCACATTGTTGTTCCATTATGGCAATTGCCGCCGCTCCGGCCTCCTTCGCCCTCGCGCAGTCACTTACCCACAACTATCCACCGGTTATCCACTAGTTATCCACATTGTTATCCACCTGCTGTGGATGAATTACACGCGTGTAGTTTTCCACAGAATGTGGAAAACATAGTGGATAACTAGTGGATAACAGGCTCTTTTTGGTGCATAACCGGTGCACAAACGGTTGCCGAGGCGGGAAATCATTGGATAACATCGCGTCTCTTTCCTAAGTTATCCACAGACATATCCCTTGAATTACGGGATTATGACCAACTTATCCACATAAGTTATCCACCGTCTTATGCACTTTCATGCACAGTTGTGCACAAGTCGACAAGATGATCGGGTACTGCCCCGGAGGAATCCACAACGGTATCAGTGCCACATCCAGCCATATGGATTGGCAAAATTGCACGCCACGATAAGCGCGATGACCAACACGGTCACCGACCAGCCATACACCTGCATACGCCAGGCAAGGCTTTTGCCTCGCCAAGGCCGGATGCCGCCGATCAGCAGCCATGTCAGCAAGCCACCCACCACAAAGCCACCGACATGCGCTTGCCAAGCCACACCGCCAACCACAAACGGCAGCGCAAAGTTCACCGCCATCCATATCAGCATCGAACGGATATCCGCCCCGATGCGGCGATATACCACCAGCAATGCGGCGAACAGGCCGAACAACGCCCCTGAAGCCCCGTAGGCGGCCGTTTGCCAGCCTTGGCCGCCAGGGGCCACGACAGCCCACACCATCATGCCCAGCGCGCCACCAAGGCCGGAAATCATGTACAGCCCAAGGAATCGCCAGTGACCGATGAGCCGTTCCAGCACCGGGCCGACCGAATACAGCGCAATCATGTTGAACAGGATGTGCAGTATTGAGTTGGGCGCATGGAGAAACATCGAGGTGACAATGGCCCACGGTTCAGCCAACATTGTGGCTGGTGCCAACATGCCACGGTAGATCAGCCAGTTCTGCAACGTCGGCGACAAGAAACCCAGCAGTACCTCCACCAGCCATACTGCTGTGCATGCGGCAATCAGCGCCCAGGTCATCACCGGGCCGCCGTGCTCCCATTGGTAGCGGATTTCTTGTTTGGTAGGCATATGCATGTGCCCACTGTATCCAACGCGCCGGATGCTCGGAGCTACTATGCCATGAGCAATACATGCGATAGGTGTTCCCCACCCAATCGTCACAAACGACGGCATAGAATGGGGTGCAGAGTCGGTTTTGAATGGGCATACCGACCAGATGTCCTCACAGAAAGGAGCCGTCATGGAGAGCAAGTCTTCTAACGGTTGGAAGTTCTTCGCACTGCTATTCGGCGCGGCACTGGCAGCAGTAGTTGGCCTGTACATCTACAAGCAGCAGAACCCGGATTATGATCCGTGGGAGGAGCCGTGGGAGAACAGCTCCTCGCCGGTTGACTTGGGCCTGAACAAGGCCGAGGACGAGGCCGACGGCGAGCAGCCTGCAGTTGAGGCTCCGGCTGAGGCCTGATAGCCCACACAGTCTTTCAGCACACGAAGGGCCCTGCAACCAGCGTATGAAGTTGGTTGCAGGGCCCTTTGGCGTTTAGCTAGATCTTCGCCCCCGCTGGCGGGGGCTGTCGGCAAAGCCGACTGGGGGTGGTCTCCGGCTACT
>OAWX01001428.1_pt1 | contig 10049 bp, 8 predicted proteins | sample 1495571 | NCBI WGS metagenome assembly OAWX01 (sample SAMEA2580265, study PRJEB22360) | human gut metagenome | biome: human gut; feature: human-associated habitat; material: faeces | place: Denmark | collected 2008/2010 | reverse complement strand
GAGCACCATCTGGGTTCGGCTGATGCAGAGCACCTATGGCCGGGCTGCGGTGGCAGGCGTCGCCGCCGTGCTGGCGCTGACCATGTGGCGTACCGGAGCGCTGACCTTCGTCACCGACCACGGCAGCGACCTGCAGGCTCTCCTGCCCACAGTCCAGGTCACCCTGCCGGAAAAACAGCCCCCGAAGATCCTGCCCGAAAAGCTGGGCAGGCCCGTGACTTCCCGCCCCGGCGAGAACATCTATACCCGCGTTTCCTCTGTGCTGGAAAGCCTGCTGAACGCGGCAGAAAACATAAAATCATAAGACAAGGAGATCGTTATGCTGAAAAACGGATTTTTGACCTTCTGCTGCGCGTTTATCCCCGGCGCAGGCCAGATGTATCAGGGTTACATGAAGCGGGGCCTCTCCCTTATCCTCACAGCCTGCCTCATCGGGATGGTGGGCTCACTGCTCAACCCGGTGCTGCTCCTGCTGGTGGTGCTGTGGATGTACAGCTTCTTTGACACCTTCAACCTCCGGGCGCAGATCATCGCGGACACCGCGCCGGAGGACGACTATCTCGTCCACTTCGACCCCCGCGACAGGCGGCTGGCCCGGGCTCTGCTGGACAGCCACAAGCTGGTGGGCTGGCTGCTCATCGCCTTCGGTGCGCTCATCGCCTACCAGAACCTCATCATGAACACTCTCGGCGACCTCGTCTACCGCTGGGGCCACTCCTCCCCCGTTTTCCGCGCCCTCTATCTCGTCATGGCCAGCCTGCCGGATGTGGTGGTCTGTGTGGTCCTCATCGTTTGCGGCGTCTGGCTGGTGAAAGGCCCCCATCCGGCTAAAAAGCCGGATGCTTCCAAGGACGCCCCCGAGGATGCCGATTTCTGCGAGTATCACGCCGACGAGGCCGCGCAGCCGGAGAACGCTCCTCTGCTCTCCGGCCCGGTGGTGAACGAAAACGAGGTGACGGACGATGACTTCGACCACGAACACGACGAATAAGCCGCTCCGCCGAGTCGGCACCCTGACGCTGGGCGTCTGCCTCATCGCGGCAGGTGTGCTCTTCCTGCTGGCCCGCTTCCTGCCCGGCCTGCCGTGGCTGGTCATCTGGCAGGTGCTACCGGCGGCGGGGCTCATCCTGCTGGGGTGCGAGGTACTCTACTACTCGGCCCGGCCCGGCGCGTGCCGGTGCGACTTCGGCTCGGTGGTGCTCTGCCTGCTGATGATGGGTGGGTGCTTCGGCGTCTCGACCCTCATGCTGCTGGCCCAGATGCTGGGCCGCGGCTTCACCATCCACCTGTGAACACAAGAAAGCCTGTGCAGCCTCCCGCCCCGGGAGGGTCTGCACAGGCTTTTTCGTTTGAAGAGAGAGGCTTACCGTACGCCGGTCAGCTCAGCCAGCTTGTGGTAGATCTCGGTGTTGTCGAAGACGCCGCGGAACTTCTCCGCGCCGACGCCCAGCGCATAGATGTTGACCATCGCGCCGGTGTGGGCATAGGTGGTGTGGTCCATGCCGGACTTGTGGTTGATGGTGTGGCAGATGGCCATGCTGAAGGGGATGTAGGTGCCGTAGAGCTCATAGTCCTGCTGGCTCATCTCCTTCTGGGAGGCAGCGCCGACTTCCAGCGTCCTCTCGTAGGCCTTGCGCAGATTCTCCACCTCGTAGTCGGTCAGCAGCAGCTTGCCTGCGCTGGCAGCATCGGGGTCGGTGGGCAGGGTCAGGCCGAAGTTTGCCTTCACGTCGGCCATGGCGGCCTCGAAGGGAGTCTTGTTGGCGATGTAGCCCTTCACATAGGTGGAGTCGAACTTGGCGTAGGACATCTTCTGGTGGGTGAGGTTGGTCAGGAAGGTGTCGTAATTGGTGGTCTTGTAGCCGATGGCCATGCCGCCCGTCTCGTGGTCTGCGGTGACGAGGATGAGGGTGTCGTTGGGGTGGGCGTTGTAGAAGTCCACAGCGGCCTGCACGGCGTTGCTCATCTCCAGCACATCGTGGATGGAAGCGGCGGCATCGTTGGCGTGGCAGGCCCAGTCGATCTTGCCGGACTCGGTCATCAGGAAGAAGCCCTTCTTGTTGTCCAGCAGCTCGATGCCCTTCCTGACGTAGTCGGTCAGCTGCCACTCGCCTGCGGCGGCGTCCATGGCGTAGTTCATGGCCTTGCCGTCGGCCAGTGCCTCGGCGATGATGAGGGTCTTGCCTGCACCGGCCTTGAGGGCGGCGGCGTCTGCCTGACGGGTGACGACGTTGTAGCCGTTCTGGGCGGCGATCTCGTGGTTGTTGGGGCCGGTGCCGTCGCCGTTCACCTTCTGGAACTCGCCGCCGGCGAAATACTCGAAGCCGGAGGCGGCCAGCTCCTTGCCGATGGCGTAGTAGTTCTTGCGGGTCTTCTGATGTGCATAGAAGGCGGCGGGGGTGGCGTGGTCGATGTTGACGGAGGAGACGACGCCCACCTTGTAGTTCTTCTGGGCGTGGAGCTTCTCGGCGATGGTCTCATAGGGCACATCGCGGGTCCACGGACACATATTGATGACGCCGCTCTCGGTCTTGTGGCCGGTGGCGATGGAAGTGGCAGTGGAAGCGGAGTCGGGGCAGAAAGAAGTGCTGTCGTAGGTGGTCACACTGCCCACCTCGGGGAACTGGGTGAAGCTCAGCTCGCCCTCGATGACCGCGCCGTTGTTCTCCACCGTACCCTTATAGAATCGGGCGGACTGGATCTGGGCCGTACCCATGCCGTCGCCGATGAAGAGGAAAACATACTTGGGTCTGCCGCCGAACACGCCCAGCAGTCCGTTCTCTTCCTCTGCCGCTTTGGCGGCATTGGGGGCAGCGGCGTTGGCAGCGGCAGGCGCTGCGGCCAGCATACCGGCGGCGGATGCAAAGGCACCGGCCTTCAAAAAGCTGCGGCGGGACATTTTATTCTCTTTCATGCGAAAGTCCTCTCTTTCCATGAGCCTCATGGCTCCTTCTCTCTTTTTCGATTTACCGGGAACGGCCTTATTCTACCGCCACAGCCGCCCGTCCCGAAACCATGCGGACGCAAAATCGGCGTAAAACCCCGGCGGCGGCTTTGGGCCGTCTGTAAAAAAGAAGACTTCTGCTGCGCAAAAAGCGCCCCTCCGGTAAAACAGAGGGACGCTTTTGTATGCTACAGGTCAATTATGCGTTGAACTTTTCCTCGTTCAGCAGGCCCTCGCTCTTGGCCACGCGGATTATGTATTGTCTGCGCCCAGCTCTGCGGCTTCCAGCACCTTGATGCCTTCGGCCTCGAACGCGGCGCGCAGAGTCTCGGCAAAGCCGGGGCGCGGCACCTTGTTCTTGACGCAGAGGGTGATGATGCCATGCAGGCTGGTGCATTCCAGACCGATGGAAGCGCCGTCTGCCGGCACCCAGGTCTGGAAATCCTCGATGTACCGGGTCAGCTCCGGGCTGGACGGGGCGAAGGGGTCGCCCAGATAGCTCACCCAGAAGTCCGCCGGGAAGCCGCTGATGTACTCGCCCATCTGGAAGATGCGCTTTTTGATGCTGAGGCTGGCTTTCTGCTGGTAGACCCGGTAGACCCAGCCCATCTGCTCCGCGATACGGAACAGTTTTCGCTCAGCGGAAAGGTTCTCTTTCAGGTCAGCGTCCACGCCCACGGCCACTTCGGCCAGCGGGGCATCTGCCGTCAGCGGCAGCTTGCGCTGGAAGGATGCCACGCAGTTGTAGAGGGCGTTCGGCGCACCCAGCGCGTCGCGGGCGTCTGTCGAGTAGCTGTAGAGCACCTCGTCCTTGTCCAGATACGCCCGCACCGCCTTACAGAGCAGAGCCGTAAGGGTACTGAAGGGCTTGACGCCGCAGCGGAGGGCGGCGTCCACAAGCCCCGCCTTTTCCAGCCGGATGCGGCAGCAGGTGGGCGTCTCTTCAAAGGTCTGCACCACGGGGCGCTGCATATCGTTGGCCGCCTGACTCTCGGGGTACTTTGCAAGGATGTCCTCGATGTCGTAGGCAGGGTCTGTCTCAAGGGTCCGGCCCTCGAAAGCCGTGCCGTACCGCAGGTTGCAGTAGAACTGCAGCACCATGGTCATGAAGGGTGCCATGCCCCGGCCATCGGCCAGAAAGTGGAACCAGTCGAAGCAGACGACTTTCCCCTCATAGCTCAGGGCAACCGTAAAGCCGTTCTCGTCCGGAAATTCGGGCTTTGCGCTGCCCTGCCGCACCGGGCAGGGGGCGTCCGACGGCTCGAGGTGGAGCAGCTTTTTCTCCCACACCGGCTTCTGGAAATAGTAGGGTGCCTTTGCCCGGGCCGCATCCAGAGCCTGCTGCAAAAGCGCACCGTCCACGGCATCCTTCAGCGTGACCTGATAGCGGCAGTTGACCATGTTTTCGCGGTAATAGTAGACGATGCCCTGAAAAACAGAGCGCTGTCCGGCATCCATTCCTTATTCCCCCGCGTGTGCGGCCAGATAGTCGGCCAGATCGCTGATGGTGACGAAGTTGCGCAGCTCCTTTTCGGGGATGCGCAGGCCGAAAGTCTCCTCCAGGTCGGCGACGACGGTCAGGATCTCCATGGACGACAGGTCCAGATCGTCCATCAGGACGCTGTTCTCGTTGACATCCTCGGGGGAAATCTCTGCAACATCTTCCAGAATTGCAAGGATCTGGGACACGATCTCGGTTCTTTCCATAGTTTGAATCTTCCTTTCGTAATTCCATTAAAGGCGGCCGCGGCTCTTTTCCAGTATTCCGCAGCCTGCCCGGTTTATACTTACTTGCGCAGCAGCTTGCCGGTGCCGGTGCGGGGCAGAGGCTCGGTGCTGAACTCCACGGCGCTCATCCGCTTGTAGAGCGGCAGAGTGCGGTTGGTCTCGGTGATGAAGTCGCGGACGGTCTGCTGGTCGGCCTCGCCGCAGTAGATGACGGCACAGATCTTCTTGCCCTTCTCCCTGACGATGCATTCCTTGACGGCCTCGCACTTGGACAGCAGATCTTCCAGCTCTTCGGGGCTGACGTTCTCACCGCTGTCGAGGATGATGATATTCTTCCTGCGTCCGGTGATGTAATAGAAGCCGTCCTCGTCCACACGGGCCAGGTCTCCGGTGTGGAACCAGCCGTCGGCGTCGAGGACTTCCGCGGTAGCCTCGGGGTCCTTGTAATAGCCCAGCATGACGCAGCCGCCGCGGATGCAGATCTCGCCCGTCTCGTCCAGCTTGTACTCGGCGTGGTCATCGGGCTTGCCCACGGCGCGGATGTGCTTTTCGTCCTGCTCATAGTTGATGATGCCGTCGCCGCAGGTCTCGGTCATGCCGTACACCTGAGTGATCATCATGCCCTGCTGCGCCAGCTCGGCCAGCATGGCGCCGTCAAACATGGCAGAGGAGCCGCAGGGGTTCCAGATGCCGTTCAGGCGGGCGCGGCGGCCCCGCTTGACGTCTTTGTAGATGGCCTCCATCAGCATGGGAGCCACAGCGATGGCATCGCTGTGCATCAGGCCGAGGTCGCGGTAGAAGTCGCGGATGTCGGCGGAGAGGTTCAGCGCCCAGCCCTTGCAAGCCCAGATGAAGAGGCAGATGAACGTACCCAGATGGAACAGGGGCAGGATGGCGAAGTTGCTCAGGACGTCGTTTTTGTCCTCGGGCATATGCTCGTGCTTATAGTCCAGCATGGCGTCGCCGAATTTGACCTGGCACTCCACAGTGGTAAAAAAGTTGCGCTCCGAGAGCATGACGGCCTTGCTGCGGCCGGTGGTGCCGGAAGTGAACATCAGCACCATCAAATCATCATGGCCCACGCAGTCAACAAGCTCTGCAGGCGCGCTGTCCTTGAAGGCGTCCATCGGGCGGAGTTTATCGCCGTAGGCGGCCTCGATGTCGGGGCGGCAGCCATAGTCGATGCCGTCGTTGACGATGAGGGAAGGCTCGACAAGGCCCAGCTCATATTCCAGCTCGGGCCAGGTCTTTTTCTGGTTGATGGTCACGACGACGGCCCCGGCGAGGATCGCGCCGAAGCTGTTGACCCCGTACTCATAGCAGTTGCGGCTCATGATGCCGACACGCTTGCCCTTGATGTCGGGGATATTCTTCTTAAAGTAAGTAACAGCCCTGCGGATGTCCTGCACATACTGGGCGTAGGTCTTTTCCACCACAGTCTTGCCATCGGCGGCCGCATAGCGGAACGCCACCCGGTCGGGGTACTGCTTCGCCATGACGTCCGTGATGAGCTCATATACAGTATTTATCATTTTTGTCGCTCCTTGCTGTTTTTCTTTATTACAGCGAAACGCCGGCAGCTGACATTTTCTGCCTCAGAGTAATAATACCTGTTTCGGCTGAGAAATGCAACCACGCGGCGTATCCTTTTCACTGTTTCTTCTTACTTGTTACTTCCGCAGCAGCTTCCCCAGAGCGTTGCGGGGCAGGGGCTCAGCGGTGAACTCCACGGCACTGATGCGCTTATACATCGGCAGGCTGCGGTTCACCTCGGTGACGAAGGCTCTGACCTCTTCCTGCTTATCCTCAGGGCAGTAGATGACGGCACAGATTTTCTGGCCCTTCTCCTTCACGATGCACTCGGTGATGGCCGGGCAGAGGGCCAGCTTCTTTTCCAGCTCTTCGGGGCTGACGTTCTCGCCGCTGGCGAGGATGATAAGATTCTTCTTGCGGCCGGTGATGTAATAGAAGCCTTCCTCATCCATCCGGGCAAGGTCGCCGGTGTGGAACCAGCCGTCGGCGTCGATGACCTCTGCCGTGGCCTCGGGGTCCTTGTAGTAGCCCAGCATCACGCAGTCGCCCTTGATGCAGATCTCGCCGGTCTCATCCAGCTTATACTGAACATGGTCGTCGGGCTTGCCCACGGCACTCATGTGCTTTTCGACCTGTGTAAAGTTCAGGATGCCGTCGCCGAAGGTCTCGGTCATACCGTAGCACTGGTTGACGACGAAGCCGTTCTGGGCCAGCTCCAGCAGCATCTTGGGGTCGAGGGCAGCGGAAGAGCAGCACAGGTCCCACAGGCCGTTCAGGCGGCTGACGCGGCCGCGCTTCATGTCGTTGTAGACGGTCTCCACCAGCATGGGGGCCGAGGCCATGACATCGCTGTGCATCAGGCCCAGGTCGCGGTAGAAGTCGCGGATGTCGCCGCAGAGGTTCAGAGTCCAGCCGGCAGGCGGGTAGGACATGACGCAGACGAAGCAGGCCATGTGGAAGAGGGGCAGCAGGGTCATATGGCTCAGCGGCAGCTTCTGGCCTGCCGGGAGGCGGTTGGTGATCCAGTTCTCTGCCACCTCCGAATAGGTGTGCAGGCTGGCGCACATATTCCGCTCCGAGAGCATGACGCCCTTGCTGCGGCCGGTAGTGCCGGAGGTGAACATCAGCATCATCAGATCATCGTGGCCCACGCAGTTGGTCAGCTCGCCGGGGGCAGTATCCTTATAGCAGTCCATGGGGCGGAGCTTCGGGCCGTAGGCGGCTTCCAGCTCGGCGCGGCAGGCGTAGTCGATGCCGTCGTTCAGGATGAGGACGGGCTCCACGAGGCCCAGCTCATATTCCAGCTCGTCCCAGTTCTTTTTCTGGTTCAGGGTCACGAGGACGCCGCCGGCGAGGATGATGCCGTAGGACGCCACGCAGAATTCATAGCAGTTCCGGCTCAGCAGAACGATGCGCCGGCCCTTGATGTCCGGCACTTCGGCCTTGAGATAGGCCACCATCCGGCGGATGTCCTGCGCATACTCGCGATACTTCTTCTCCACAACAGTCTTGCCGTCCTCGGCCACATAGCGGATGGCCACATGATCGGGGAACTCCCGCTCCATGCAGCGGGTCACCATGTCGTATACGCCTGCGGGTACTTTGATGTATTCAGCCATCGGTCTTTCTCCTTTTTTGTCAAATTTTCAACTCAGCACTTTTTTCATTCACCTTCCAGAGTCATTCCGAATCTCTGGCATTTCGAGGAAAACTCTGGCACGGCTCCTCATGGCAACAGTATACCGCAAGCAGAGCGCAAACGCAAGATTTAATTGCACAAATATGCAACTTGAGCTTGCATTTGATTTGTGCAGGCAGATGTAATTCTTTCCTTTTGTTGCGATGCGCGAAAAGCTGTGATACACTTTTTTTCGTCAGGACGAAACTTCGCCCGGAGGTCGAGTCCTTATCAAATTGACAGCAAGCCCAAAAAGCATTATACTGGTTATATCATTTAGCAAAAAAGCTCCCCGCCGAGCTTCATATTTTTATTTATCGCGCCTAAAATACGGCCTTCCGGGGCCTCCGGGACGAATGGCGCACAAGGAGGACCCTTTTCATGGAAGGCACCAAGCCCCGCACTGTAAGCAGCCTTGGCATGTTCGACCTGCTGAAAGGCATCGGAATGCTGGCCATCGTCTTTGCCCACACGGCAGAGCTTTACCCCCTCGGCACCAACGACGTCATCCCTTTCGCGTTCGCGCTGTTCGCTTACCGCGAAGCGCTGATGGCCGCTTTTTTTTTTCCCAGCGGCTACGGCTTCCGCAAGCGCTCCATCCACAAATGCATCGAGCAGCAGCTCAAGACCCTGCTCAAGCCTTACCTTTATACTGCACTGGCCACCACGGTGCTCCACGCTTTCCTTCACCACGCAGCTTTCGGCTCGTGGGATGCCGCCCTCTCAGAATCGGCCAAGGTCTTAGGCGGCTTCCTGTTAGGCCTGCCCCACACGGCCACTTACTTCGGGCAGCAGTTTTTCTCCTGCGGACCCATGTGGTACTTAGTGGCCCTGATGCTGGCGTGGGTGCTGCTGGACGTGCTGCTCGAGATCTTCCCCGAGCGGTACATAACCCCCGCAGTCGTCGGCGTCACCCTGCTTGGCTGGGGCGTCACGCTGGTGTGGGAGGCTCCTTTCTGCATCGCGCAGGGCATGGTGTCGCTGCCCTACCTTTACATCGGCTATCTGGCCAAGAAGCGCCGCCTTTTCGAAACTCCCCTTTCCGGCAGAGCCAGAGCCGGACTTATCGCGTCCGCGCTGGGCGTCGTCGCGGGCGTTTTGCTGACCCAGAGCACCGACTGCGTTTCGCTGGGCGAGTGGACGATGGGGCCGCTGAGCATCCTGCTGGATGGCGCAGTGGGCTACGGCATCATCCGGCTCTTTTTGGAATGGCAGCGCCGGGTGGACGGCCCCATCTCCCATGCCATCGAGTGGGTGGGCCGGCGCTCGCTCTTCATCTTCTGCATCCACACGGTGGAGCTGACGGCCATCCCGTGGTATCTGATGGCTGCAAAGTATGCTGACCATCCGGTGCAGGGGATGCTGCTGCAGTTCGTGTTCTCGCTTGTGTCCATCTTCGCCGTCACCGAACTTCTGATGCGCCGCAAAGAGCTTGGCCGGAAGCTTCGGGGCGGCAAGCCTGCGGACAAGCCCCGGCAGCGGAGCAAGACCCGCCGCTATGCGGCAAAACACTGAAATACCTGCGCTTTGGTATCCGGCCATTTTGAGGGCAGACTATAGTTACTTTTGATGCATGGGCTTGCAGCGCGGGTTGTACGCCTTGCGATAAATCGGAGGAGGACCCGGTAATGATGAACGAAACTCCTGAGGCGGCTCTGCGCAGCCGCATTGCAGACCTTGAACAACAGCTCAAACTTGCAGACGAAGGCACTTCGCGGCTGGCCCAGCGCTGCCTCGAGCTGGAAAAGCAGCTGCAGACCTTCTATGCTGCCCACCCCCAGAAAGAGAGGCAGACCGACTCGCCTGCTCTGGTGCAGCCGCTGCTTTACTATGACGCCGGGTTCGGCTTTTCCCAGAAAGACACCGTCAAAGCCCCGGACTACGAATACGACGAGCTGAACGGCATGGTGACAGCGACCTTCGAGCTGCCGGAGACCGCGTTCAATCTCCGTCTCGACCCCGGCGAACTGCCCTGCTGCATCACCGATTTCGTCTTCTCGGATGACCGCATCCTCTGCCGCCCGGTGAACGGTGTGCCGCTCCACGGCGACGGCATCCTGTTCCTCAACGACGACCCGAATTTCATGCTGGAGGGTCTGAACCGTTTCCCCGCCGGGATGAAGCTGGGCGTGAGCTACTGCTACTTCCCGCTGGAGCCGCTGGGGG
>OAWX01001419.1_pt1 | contig 10090 bp, 10 predicted proteins | sample 1495571 | NCBI WGS metagenome assembly OAWX01 (sample SAMEA2580265, study PRJEB22360) | human gut metagenome | biome: human gut; feature: human-associated habitat; material: faeces | place: Denmark | collected 2008/2010 | reverse complement strand
CCGCCGCCAGCGACTCGCGGCCCTTGGCTTGCGTTCCATGCCATCTTCGGTGCCAGCTTCGCGCCCGGAATGGTGATTTTTTAAACTCGAGGCGCCGGGAAAGACCCCGCGCCCAGTTTTTTCTCCCCCCAACACGGGAGGAAAAACGGCACGAAAACGTTGGAACATCAAGGAAAAGAAAGGATACGGATAAATGAACCAAAACACGTTCGACATTTTCGACGATACCGCCGGCCGGCACGTCGGGCAACAGGAAAAGGCCACCCGTCGGCTGATCGAGAGCCTTACCGAGCGTTCGGGCGGCGACCTTGACCCGTTCGCCACCACGCTATGCGCCAGCCTGTTGTCCTTGGCCCAGAACATCGACACACAGCGCAACGCCGGCAAGGAGATCAGCCGCAACATGAACACGTACCTGGACAACGTGCAGCGCCTTCAGGACATGTACCCGCCGGAACCGAAGGTGGACGAAGACTTGGCCGCCTACTTGGCCGAGGCGAAGGCATGACCAGGGAACCGCCGATTATGCGAGCCGGAACGCGCCGCGACCCATCGCGCCGCACAGACGGCAACGTGGTGGCGCGCACTGCCGAACTGTTGGGCAAACCGTTGTTGCCTTGGCAACGGTACGTCGCGGACGTGGCCGGCGAACTGGACGACGCCACAGGCACGTACCGGTATGACACCATCGTGCTTACCACGCCCCGCCAGTGCGGCAAAAGCACGTTGATAGACACCGAGGACACGCGCAACGCCCAGCTTGGACGCGATAGGAAGATCTATTACCTGGCCCAGACCGGCAAGGACGCCGAACAGCACTTCAAGGAATACGTGAAACAACTGAGGGACAGCCGGCTGGCACCGCTGGCCCTGAAGCCACGACTGAGCAACGGCGGCATGGAACAGCGGTTCACCAACGGCAGCTTCATACGCCCTTTGGCCGTCACGAAGGTGGCCGGCCACGGCGTGCAGATGGACAAATTCACCCTGGACGAGGCTTTTAGCCTGACCGAAGAGGCCGGCTATATGATCTTGGACGGCTTGGGGCCGACCATGAACACCCGCTTAAGGTTCACCGGCGTGCAACCACAGATGTGGATTACATCGACCGAAGGCACGGCCGCTTCGACGTTCTTCAACACTCTGTTGGACGGCTTGCGCGCCGGCGACGTGCCCGAACGCACGGCGTGGTTCGACTTCGGCTTGCCCGACGACGAAGACCCCGAAGACCTCAAGGCCGTGGCACGCTGGCACCCGGCCGCCGGCCTGTTGTGGGACTTGCGCCAGTTGGCCGACTTCCGCCAGCAGTTCGGGGACAACAAGGCCGGTTGGGCGCGAGCCTTCGCCAACCGGCGTGACGTGGGCATAGCCGAGCGCATCATATCGGCCGACCTGTGGAACGCCACCACATGCTGGCCGATAGCGCCCGGCGACTTGGCCGGCCGCCCCGTGGTGTTCGGTGCCGCCGTGGACGTTGACGCCACCCACACGGCGATTAGCGCCGGAATATTGGAACACGACGGCACCGTTAACGTGCAGTTGCTCAAGGTGCTGGACGGCACCGGCGCGGCACCCAATGAGATAACCAGGCTGTGCGCCACCTACGACGCGCCCCTGTGCATGGACTCGCGCGGCCCGAACGGCGACTTGTGCGACCGGCTGAAGGCGTTGGCCGACATCAACGGCGACCCGGTTGTGCGTTTCGTGGACATGCAAGCCGGCGATTTTCTCAGCGTGGGCCAGTCGTTCGTGAGCGGCCTTGAGAACGGCACCGTGCGGCACGCGGCAGACACCGAGCTGGACGCCAGCGCGGCGAACAGCGCGCGCGCATGGAGCGGCGACGCTTGGCGCATATCACGGCGCGGCAGCACCGGCAAGACATCACCGCTCGAAAGCGCCATGCTTGCCGCGTGGGGCGTATCCCACCGACCCGAACCCGAAGGGCCGTTGCAAATATTCTGACCATGTACGGCTGTGGCGGACTGTGGCGGGCAAAGGGGGCGCGCATTTCGACTGGCCCGGGGGGGGGGGGCAGGGGCGCCCCCCACTCGCCACGGCCATGCGTGAGCGCGCATGATGTGTCGCATGAACGACTTCGGTTTTTTTCAGCGGCTACGCTTCGCCGGCAAGATCATCACGCGCGGCGTGGCCGCCGTGGACGACATGCCGGCCGAGATAATGCCGCCCAGCCGCACGGCCGCGTATGACCCGCTGCAACTGTCCACCGTGTTCCGTGGCGTTCAGGTGCTCCAGACCGCAATCGCCGGCTTGCCGTTGCACGAAATGCGCGGCGGCGTGAAGCTCAACACGCTTACGTCCATCATCGACCGACCGGACGCCAACCGAAGCCGCCGTGACTTCATCAGCGACATCGTGGCGTCGCTGTGCTTGGACGGCAACGCGTTCGTTCGCAAACTGCGCTATGACGGCGAAGTGGTGTCGTGCCAAGTCTTGCCGCCGTCTCTGGTGACCGTGCGCGACGACGGCCGCGACCCCGCCGCGCCGGTGCTTCGCTATTCGTATCTTGGCCGCGAGTACACGCCGGATGAAATCACACACCTGAAGTTCCTGAACGTTCCCGGCCGCTTGCGCGGCCTTGGCCCCATTTCGGCGGCGCGCGAAGAGGTGGAGGGCGCGAAGATGGCCCGCGACTACAAGGCCCGGTTCTACACCGATAGCAGCAACGTTAAGGGCTATCTGAAGAGCGACCAGAAGATCACGCCCGACAGCGCGAAACAGGCGAAGGACGATTGGGGCAAGGCCGGCAAGGCCGGCGACATCAAGGTGGTTGGCAGCAACCTTACCTATGTGCCGCTTGATATGAAGCCGGCGGACTTGCAGTTTTTGGAGACTCAGAAGTTCGACACCACCCAGATCGCACGCCTGTTGGGCATCCCGGCCAGCATCATGCTTGCCGCCGTGGACGGCAGCAACCTTACCTATTCCAACATCGAGCAAAGCTGGATTGAGTTTGCCGACTACACCCTTGCGGCATATACGGGAGAGCTTGAGGAACTGTTAAGCGGCCTGTTGCCGCGTGGCCGCGTTGTGCGCTTCGACTGGGATAGTTCGCGCCGCGCCGATATGGCCGACCGTTACAACGCCTACAAGACCGCCATCGGTTCCGGTTGGCTCACCGTGGACGACGTGCGCGAACGCGAGGGCTTGCCGCCGTTGACGCCCGAACAGGCGGCCCAGATTCAACCGATTGGAGGCAATGCAAATGAGCAATGAGCATGACGAAAGGCTTATGGAGGCGCGCACGCTCAACGTCACCGGCCTACGCTTGCGCGACACCGGCGACACCGGCGACGGCATGACCTTGGAGGGCGTGGCCGTGCCCTTCAATCAGCGATATGCGCTGTTCAGTGATTACGCCGAGGTGATAGACCCCGATTGCGACTTCGGCACACGAAAGACCGTGAAGGTGAGCCGCGAGCATGGCGACCTTATCGGCAAGCTGACCGACATGCGCAGCGAAGCGGACGGCTTACACGTCGTGGCGAAGCTGGCCGACACCGAAAGCGGACGCGAGGCCGCCGAACTGGTGCGTGAAGGCGTCTACGACGGCTTCAGCATCGGCTTCAGGCCGGTGGAAAACAGGGTTATCGACTCGGACGACGGCGTTACCGAGGTACACCGCCGCAAAGTGGACCTGTTCGAGGTTGCCGTTACCGGCATCCCCGCGTATCCGGCCGCCGAGATCACCAGCCAACGCTCACAAACCACAACAACCACCAACAATGAAAGTGAGGCACCCAGTATGGGCAACGACAACGAACAGCGCGACGTGAACGAACGCTTGGAGGCGTTCGGGGAGGAACTGCGCGGCATCAAGGCCACCGTGGCCGCCGGCATCCAGGCCACCCCGCCGGCCGAGCTGGGCGGAGAGTTTCACGCCGCCGGCGACTATCTCAAGGCGCTGAGCGACGAACGCAATGCCGACCACGCGGCCGCCATCGACCTTATGCGCCAGACCCGCGACGCCATCGTTACCGGCGACACCGGCAACACCGTGGCATGGATTGCCAACGACTTGCGCCTGATCGAACAGCGCCGCAAGGTGACGAACATCCTCACCCGCGACACGCTGCCGGCCACCGGTATGAGCATGGAATACAACGTGGTGAGCGAGGACTCCACGTCCGTGGACAAGCAGACCGCCGAGGGCGCGGCCCTGACCTTCGGCAAGGTGAAGTTCGGCACCAAGACCGCCGACATCAACACTTATGGCGGCTACACCACGCTTTCGCGCCAGACCATCGAGCGCAGCACCACCCCCATGCTCAACACGGCGCTGAAGGCCCTGAACAACGCCTACGCGAAGTCCACCGAAAACGCCGTGCGCACCTACCTGTACGACCTCATCAAGTCCCAGCGCGACGCGGCCGACAACCCGAACAACATCACGGCTCCGGCCGCTTTGAACGACATGACGACAGACCAGTGGGCCGGCCTTATCCTTGACGCCGCCGAGGTGATGGACGATAGGAACGCGGCCATGACCCGTCTGGGCGTTTCCAAGGACGTGGCGCTGGCCCTTATCAAGCTCAAGGACTCGGGCAACCGGTTCATGGACATTTCCGGCAAGGGGTCGGATACCATCGGCGCTTTCGACGTCACCGGCGTGGTGGGCGACCTCATGCGCGTGCCGGTGTACTTGCTGCCGAAGGCCCCGACCGGCACCGCCGCGTTCATCCCCCCGCCCGCCGTCACCGTGTGGGAGAGCGGCGGCCCCACCCAGCTTTCCAACACCGACCCCGTGAACATCGTGGACAACTATTCGGTGTACGGGTACATGGCCGTGGCCGCGACCTTCACCGACGGCCTGTTGCCTATCAAGTTCACTGCAGCCGGGATGTGACCATGAACGACGAACAGTTGTTGGCACAGCTGCGCAACGAAGTGAGCGTGCCAAGCGGTGACGATGAACGCTTGGCCGCGAAGCTGGCCGCCGCCAAGGCGTATGTGGCAAGCGCCGTAGGCGCGGCGTCCATCAAGAACGAAGTGCTGGCCGATTGCATCGTGTCGTGCGCCGCCGACCTGTACAACAGCCGCGACGCCCGGCTGGGCGTCATGAGCGTGGGCGACGGCACGCTGGAACCGTTCAGGGTCAGCAGCGACCCATTGCGCTCGGTGTGGCCGAAACTCAACGCGGCCGGCATCCTGACCGGGAGCGTGGTGATCGCATGAGCAGCCAAGTAACACGAGAGCGAGAAGCCCTTATGGACATGCTGACGGACGCCCTGGGCGACCTCGCTTGCGTCGTCACCATCGACGCACAGGACGCCCGCCCGTTGCCAGGCAGAATAGCGGTGCTGATAGACCCGCCAGAACTCACTTTCGAGGGCTGGCATATGCAGACCATCACTTGGACGGTGAACCTCATCGCCGGCACCATGGCCACGCAGACGCTCGCCTTGGACCTGTTGACCGACGGCGTGCAACGCTTGCACGACCACCAAGTGAACTTGCGGGACGCGAAACCCAGCACGTTCAACCTGACCGGAGTGGGCAGCCTGGCCGCCTACACCATAACCCTCAACCCATTGGATTCATAGAAAGGACACAATCATGGCGACAAGAACCCTTGGACCGGGCAAGCTCACCATCACCGACACCGGCAAAGGGCGCGACTTCAGCGCCGAAGTCACCAAGGTGCAGTTGGTGGCGTCGAACAACACCGACGATCCAATCAATTTCCTTGACGGCTCGCAGGACACCAGCTCAAGCACCGATTGGACGCTTGAGGGAACCATCGTTGACAACTTCGACACGGACAACCTCGCCAACTGGTGCTTCGACCATTCCGGCCAGACGCTGCCGTTCGAGTGGGTGCCGAACAACAAGGGGGCGACCAAGTGGAACGGTAAGGTGAACATCTCGCCCGTGAGCATCGGCGGCGACGTGAAATCAAAGAACAGCAACGACTTCAGTTTCCCCGCGACCGAACTCGCGCACTCCGCCTACACGTCGTCCTCCGAGGTCTGAAATGGCAGCCAAAGCCGCATACGTGGTGGGGCAAAAACGTTTCGTTCAGACCATGCGCAAAGCAGGCGCGGACATGAAGGAGCTGAAGGACGTGAACCGGCAGGCCGCGGACATCGCGTTGCCGGCCGTCCGGCAGCTCGCGCCGCGCGGCGAGTCGGGCAGGCTCGCCGGATCCATTCGCGTTGGCGCGACCCAGAAGGCCGGCGTCATCCGTGCCGGCCGCAAGTCCGCGCCCTACGCGGGAGTCATCAACTACGGGTGGCCGAAAAGGGGCATCAAACCCCGCCTGTTCGTCAACCAGGGCGTGGCCGGCACCGAGGGCGCGTGGCGGCGCGTCTACAAGCAGTTCATCGATAAAACCATGAGCAAGGTAAAAGGAGCTTAGATCATGAAGACCATCAGGATTACACACGCAACCGGCGAAACACATGAAGCGCCGTTGACGCCGCGCGTGATTTGCGCGGCCGAGGAACACGCGCAGGTGAAGAAATGGGCGACCGGGGACGCAAGCCGCATCCGCCAGGCGTATTACATGGCCTATCTCGCCGAGAAGTTCGCCAAGCTCACCACCCTTGACTTTGACGCATGGCTTGACGGAGTGGACGTGGACGGCGTGGAAATCACGGCGGAGGCCGACGCGGGAAAACCTACGGCCTGACCCCGTGGCCCGAAGACTCTCTCGGCTATCTGTCCTGTCTGCTCGCCCGATATTTCGGCGGCACGCCGTGGGAGTGGCGGGAAAGGGCCAATTGGATGGATTGGGCCACGGCTGTGGAAATCATGCAGGACGAGGCCGAGAAGATGGAGGAGGTGACGCATGACTCATAGCGCGATAATGTCCGTGAGAATCACGGGCAACAGCGACGACGCCGTGAAGGCGTTCCAGAAGGCCACCACGAAGGCGGCGGCGTTCGGTTCGTTCATGGGCGGCGCTGCTCTCAAGGGCGTTACCGCCCTATGGGACAAGGTGAGTTCGTTCGGCAGCGCCGTGATGGACATGAGCGACAGCACGGACAAGTTCGTTTCGACGATGAACTTCGCCGGCATCGACACCGCCAACGTCGAAAAGGCAAGCAAGGCGGCGCGCGACTACGCGGACCGCACAGTGTATGATCTGTCCACCATCCAGAACACCACGGCGCAGCTCGCCGCGAACGGCATCAAGGACTACACCGGCCTTACAGAGGCCGCCGGCAACCTGAACGCCGTGGCCGGCGGCAACGCCGACACCTTCGGATCCGTGGCCATGGTGCTCACCCAGACGGCCGGCGCGGGCAAGCTTACGACGGAGAACTGGAACCAGTTGGCCGACGCCATCCCCGGCGCGTCCGGCAAGCTCCAGGAAGCCATGAAGGCCAACGGCGCGTACACGGGTAATTTCAGGGACGCGATGGAGAAAGGCGAGATCAGCGCCGAAGAGTTCAACCAGGCGATTATGCAGCTCGGCATGAGCGACGTAGCCAAGGAAGCCGCAAGCAGCACCAAGACCATGGAAGGCGCTTTGGGCAACTTGGAGGCCGCGATCACCGGCGGGCTGACGGACGCGTTCAACCTCATAAAGCCAGCGGTCACGGGCGCGTTGACCGAAGCAGGAGACCGTATCAGCCAGTTCAGCCAAACCGCCACCAACGGTTTGAAGTCGTTCATCCAGGGCGTGAGCGACACGGGCGTGTTCCAATCGCTCTCAGGCATGGTGTCAGGCATCGGCGGCGCGTTGTCATCGTTGGGCGGCGCGTTCTCGAGCATCGCCGCGACGATAGCGCCGGGCTTGCAGGGCCTGTCCGACGCGGGCGGCATCGGGACGGCCGTGGGCGAGGCGTTCACCGGCGCGGCCGTGATCATCCAGGCGTTGGCGGACAAGCTCACCCAGTTCGGCGATTGGGTCAGCGCGAACGCGGAACCCATCAGCGGCGCGCTAATAGCCATCGGCGGAGGTTTCGCAGCGTTCAAGGTGGCAAGCGTCATCAGCGCCGTGGTATCCGCGTTGCAGGGCTTCAGCCTGGCGTCCACCGCCGCGTCAATCGGACAATGGGCGTTGAACGTGGCCATGAACGCCAACCCGATAATGATCGTGGTCACCGCCATCGGCGCGCTGGTGGCAGCGTTGGTGTGGTTCTCCACCCAGACCGAAACCGGACGGCAGATATGGAGCCAGTTCACCGCGTTCCTGGGCAACTGCGTGAACAACATAATCGCGTTCTTCCAGTCGTTGCCGGGCCGTATCGGCGCGTTCTTCCAGAGCGCGGCGGACGGGGCGAGGAACACTTGGAACAATGTTGTGGATTGGTTCAGTGGATTGCCGGGCCGTATCCTCAACGCCCTGGGTAACGTCGGTTCCATCCTTGTGAACGCCGGTTCGAGCATCATTGACGGTTTTCTCTCAGGTCTCAAGGGCGCTTGGGGCAAAGTGACGGGTTTCATCGGCGGCATAGGCGACTGGATAGCCGAACATAAGGGACCTATCAGCTACGACCGCAAGTTGTTGATACCGCATGGCAAGGCCATTATGAGCGGCTTTGCGCAAGGCATAGACGCGGGCTTCAACGGCAAGGTGCGCGCCTCCATAGGCGCTGTGAACGCGGCCATGTCCGACACAGGGTTTCGTGTGAGCGTAGCGGGGGCGGCTCAAACGGGTGGCGTCGTCTACAACACCTATGAGGTGCATATCGACGGCGCGATAAGCGACCCGGACGGCGCGGCCAAGGCCATTGAACGGCTGCTTGCCGGCCACGCTCGGAGACGGGGCCGCAGATGAGGCAACCAATGTTGTTCATAGATCGCGGCAACGGGTGGGAGAACGTGACCGGGCATAGCCACGCGCCGGCCGGCTTGGCCGGTTTCACGGTGGACTGGGGCACCGACTCGCCGGACACCCAGCCCGATCCAAGCGTGCTCCGCTTCCAGCTGCTCGACCGTACCGGCGACCTCGCCGGCAACAGCACGCGCCTTGCGGGCATGAAAGTGTTGGTTCAGTTGTCCCGCCGGCCGTTGTGGCGTGACCTCAACGACCCGACGCCATGGGCCGGGCAGCCGGAAGGACTGACATGGGCCGACTTCCACTTGGCACACAAGCCGACACCGGAGGCGCAGCCCGACCCTACGGCGCTCACCATATTCATCGGCAACGTGACCAGCGGCGGCACCATCACCCAACGCGCGGACAACACCTATATGCTCGACCTGTACGCTAACGCGCTTCAGGTGCGTATGAACCGCGCCATAGGCAAGGGGCCAACGTCATCGGACGCCAAACTGGCGGGCTTGCACTGGACCGGCACGGCCGCGCAGCGCGCGGACGAAATCAACCGGCGGCTCAGCGCGCTGGGTTGCCCGCCACTGGATCCGGCGACGCCCGCACGGCGCCAAACCAGTCCACGGTCCGCCGCCTATGACAATGACTCCTACCCAGAGTTGTCCACCGTGTTATATGCGCTCGGCGCGCACCACCCGGACTTGCCCTTGTATTACGAGCGACACGGGCATGGCTCCGAATCGCTTAGCGCGGTATGGGCCGGCCGCCGCGCAAGCATCACGTTGCACGCGGCCGGTGCGCTGACCGTGGCGGGCGGCGGTTTGGAGCAGATCGCGGCAACCGGCGACAAAGTGACCGTGGACGATACGACGCTGACCATCCCCGACACGGTAAGCCAAGTCAAGCTATCCACTAAGACCGTGAAATGGGACGACAACGACAACAAACTGTCATTCGAGGACGACGAAATCGACCTCACCGGCCAAGGGCTCTTGCCAAGCAATCTCACGGCAACCGTGGAATCGGTGTCTTTCGACTCGGACGCGGTGACGGCCAACGAGGCCGGCGACCATTGGACCGGCGGCGTATGGCAGCCCACGGCGGAGCAGCGCACACGGTGGGCGGAATGGCTTGCCGTGCAGACATTGAGGCTCAGACCGGAGAAACTGACCGCCAGCAGCCGGCATCTTGACTTGGACGTGTTCGAGCAGCAGTTGCAGCCCACCGCGTCCCTGTGGGCGTTCGTAAGCACACGCTATACGAAGCTTCTTGCGGACGACGGTACGCCGGCCACCAGTGGCGCGTGGCTCGCCATCGGCGGCACGTTGTCGTTCGACTGGCAGGCGG
>OAWX01001416.1_pt1 | contig 10099 bp, 10 predicted proteins | sample 1495571 | NCBI WGS metagenome assembly OAWX01 (sample SAMEA2580265, study PRJEB22360) | human gut metagenome | biome: human gut; feature: human-associated habitat; material: faeces | place: Denmark | collected 2008/2010 | reverse complement strand
TTTTATATAAAAATCAAGCCGCCACTATTTATAGCATTGCATTTCCTGTCAGTTTACTGTACAATACTTTTATATTGTAAAGTACGAAACAGGAGGTAATTTATTATGGCTTTTGATATCACACCTTATGTAGATATGTCCCCAAAGAAAGTTCGTGAACTGATCCGCAAGGGAGTTATTGATTTCCCCACTGCAGGAATGTGCCGTGGCTATGCGCAGGCAAATATGGATGGCATCAGCAGTATGACTGCCAGCATCAGCATTGTCAGGAATGAAATTCTTTTTCTTTTCATGTAATTAAAGCCTGCTTTTATCGTGCGTTTTCCAATTCTCTCTCAATCCATGTCATGATCACATCGACAAGATACTCCTGCTGCACCTGACTCAACTCCCGGCCGGGTTGTATCTTGTGCCATTTGCGGATGCATTCCCGGCAGCAGGTCGCAGTTGCATGCTGTGCGATGAATACCGGATGTCCGCGCATGGGTGTTTGCTTCCCATCATTGGGGATATATGCAGGAGCCTCCCGTTTTGTAATGAAATCCTCTGCGTGTTTCCGGATCGTATCCAGTCCTTTTTCATGAATATAATCAATATCCTTCTGCTTAAGATGAAATCTGCTCCGAAATCTGGAGTTTTCAAGTCTCTCGAACAGTTGCTTGTACCATTCATCCTTTGTCATTAAAACTCACCACTTTCTATGAAAACAGACTCTGCTGTTCATATTCCGTCTGTCGATTAAGCTGAGTCGGTGTCTGGTGCAGAAGTACAGGCATTTTGTTATTATCAAACCAGTCTGTGATTTGTTCCCTTTCCAAGATCAAAGGCATGCGATCATGGATTTTTTTCATGGAATTATTCGCTGTGGTAGTCAGGATCACAAATCTTCGTTCATTCTCAAACCAGTCACAGAATCCTGCCATATACAGCACAGAGGAATCCGGTCTGGCAAAGGGAATATGAACTTTAAGGAAATTCCATTCGTAGAAACCGCCTGCCGGAATCAACAGCCGGTGATATAAGATTCCGTTCTGAAAGGAAGGTTTATCCATGACGGTTTCCACCCTTGCATTGATGACCGGATTTTTGCCTTTTGACAGGGGATATCCCCATCTGCATATACCCAGTTCCAGTCCATGTTCTGACTGTCCAATGACCGGTGCGACATCGGTCGGACGGATATCTCCTTGTGTCAGCCGAATCCTCCCATCTATGTTCTGTACCACTCTGGAAATCTCCTCCATCATATCGGGATCTATATAATATCTGCTGCACATATTCTCTCCTATTTTAGAATCTTTCTTATCTGCGTATCCGCGGCTTCTGGATAAAGCTGTTTCATATGATCAACAATTTTTCCCCAGGATGTCCGCGGATCTTCCTTATAACAGGAAGTAACATGGTCATATCCATAAATGTGTTCCGGAGAAGAATACACAGCCACATCCCAGCCGTACTCCACGCCTTTTTGATTGATCCTTTTCCGAAAGTCGCAGTTACACAGATATGTCTGCATCATAAGGCTGGTAATGGCTCCGTCAAATCCCTTTTCGCCATCTTTTCCAAATCCAGCCAATTTTTTCAATTCGTAGGAGTAGATTTCTGCATCATTTTCCATAAAATGATCCATAATATTCTTATGTTTGATCGGTGCTTTTTCATCCTCAAACAGAGCATCAAAATCATAGCCGTCCCTGCGGTAGTTGGCAAATACCGGCGGCCATTTTTTTGAAATAAACCCGGCTTTTTTGGCAAAGAATTTTCCGTAAAGAACATCATGTCTTTTGGCAATGGCAATCCTCCATCTCCACGGATCCCTCACCGGATCATCAGACCACCAATATTCTGCCACTGTCCGTTCCTCCAGAGAAAACCCCGGAATTTCGTTCTTAAAAAGAGGAAGAAAACCAACCCGGTTGATATATTCGACTGCTTCATCCACATCGTGGATGCATTTCGGATCATCCCATGTTACTCCATGAATGATCCATTCCCCTGCTTCGTTTCCCATGACTTTCTCCTTTCTGTATTTTGCTGTCTTAAGTATACCACACATTGACAAGGCAAGACAAAGATATATATTTTTATCGAAAAAATTGATGACATTTTTGTTACTGTTCATACACAATGTCATTAACTTAAGCAATTTGCCAATACTGCATTGATGAAAATATCAGCAGAAAGATTTAATTATGATACAAAAGGGAATATTGAGGGATTAAGATGCAATGTCTTGCTGAAATTCGGGTATAACAAAAAGACAAAATCAATATTTAATATTGAAATTTGTCTAAAGATGAAATATAGTAATATACCACCTTCTGCAATAACTGGTTTATCCACCATTTTTGTGTTAATATAAAAGTAATAAAATACATTTAAGCACAAAAAGGGTGTAAATATTATGGATATTTCAGATTTTGTTAAGAAAGCAAAAGAATATAATGTTCTTGGAATCAAAATTTCAAAAGATAATGAACTTGCAGCAGAGTGGTACAGCGAACCAGAATGCAGAAGGAATATTTATTCTGCAACAAAGAGTTTCACATCCTGTGCAGTTGGCTTTGCTGTTCAGGAAGGGCTGATCGATCTTAATGAAAAACTAACAGAAGCGTTTTCAGGTGACTTGCCGGAGTGTATAGATGAGAACCTGAAAGAAGCAACTGTTCGTGATCTTCTTACCATGTGCCTTGGACAGGAGAAGGGCAGTCTGATGGGAGAACAACGACCTTTATATGAAGAAGATAACTGGGTAAAAATGTCTCTGGCTATTCCCTTTAAGTATAAGCCGGGTACGCATTTTGTGTATAATAACGTTGGTCCCTATCTGGCAGGCATTCTTGTACAAAGACGCTCCGGCTGCGATCTGGTTTCTTACCTTACACCCAGACTTTTTGCCAAACTTGGAATAAAACGTCCTACATGGGAGACTGATCCACTTGGAAACAGTTTTGGAGCCGGCGGATTATTTCTGACCCTTTCTGAACTTCACAAATTTGGACTGTTTTATCTTAATAAAGGCAAGTGGAATGGAAAACAGATACTGTCTGAGAAATGGATAGAAGAAAGTACAAAGGCAGCTGATGTTGGATACTATGGTTATCTTTTCTGGCGTGGTGAATATAATTCTTTCCGGGCGGATGGAAAATACTCCCAGATATCTATGATCCTTCCGAAAAAAAACGCAGTCGTTTCGTTTGTTTCAGAATGTCGCAGGGGAGACGAACTTCTGAAGACAGTTTATGAGCTTGTCTGCGCAAAACTGTAATATCTTTTCTCCGCGGAAAACCAGACTCCTCAACATCCTAAACAACTTTTTTCCAGGTATGCAAAAAAACACTTTCCTTTTCTGAAAAAAAGCAATATAATGCTTCACGCAAGAAGATGGTTCTGCCGGCGAAATAAATCCGACCAGAAGAAAAGGTTATCGCTGACACCATCTATTCTGTTTTGCAAAATCTGGCATATTACAGAGAAATAAGAAATGAGGAAATATAGTGAAAAGAATATGTATAGCAATTTCATCAAACGATAAAGACACCACCATGCACCTGGAGATCTATGCACCGGAATATAAGGGCGATCTCAAAGGCCTGATCCAGATCTGCCATGGAATGACAGAATATATGGGAAGATATGTGGAATTTGCAAAGTATTTTACCAGCCGCGGATACATTGTCTTTGGCAATGACATCATCAGCCACGGACACAGCACCACACCAAGATCATCCTGTTTGTACATTAATGACTGGAACGACACAGTTAAAGATATGGTATCAGCAAGGGAATATGTTGTCCGGAAATACCCAAACCTGCCTATCTATCTTTTGGGATTTTCTCTGGGTTCCTTCATTGTAAGGACAAACGCTGATCTGACTCCCTATAAAAAAGAAATCCTGATCGGTACCGGTGCGCAGTCCGCTTTCCTGATGAGGATAATGAGAACCTGGATCGGGAAAAAATATACCGGAAAGATGTCCTGTGCTTCTGATAAGATCTATGATCTGATGTTCGGTACATATGGCAAAAAGTTCAAAGGCAGACCGGCCAATTACTGGCTCCTGACGGATAATGAAAAGAGAAGGGAGTACGCTGATGACAGTCTTGTTCGTCAGGATGTGTCTCCTGCTTTTTTCTGCGAGTTTTCCAAAGGCATGGAATGTGCCAGCCGAAACCTAAAAAATCCGAATAATACCATTCCAACTTTATTCCTGTATGGAAAAAAAGATCCGGTATCCGGTTTTGGAAAAGGCGTCCGAAAGGTATATAAAGCATACAAAGAAAACAACCCGGATACGGAGATCAGAAGCTTTCCCGGAACTCACGATATCCTGCATGACTCCGGATATGAATCGGTATTTAAGGCAATCGCCGATTATTTGAGAAAATAATACTACAATCAGAACCCGATGCTCTACCCTGAAAAGCTGCTCCAGTCGTGCCGGGCTGTCCAGTCGCCCTTCGTACTCCTCTTTATTCTCCGCATGTATAATAAACGGAGCAATATCTGCCTGCAGGCATTGCACAAATGCAATGATGCGGGCTACCTTATAACATGAGAAAAGCATTAAACAAGGAGACTCACGCCAAAACTATGAATCTCCTTGTTTAATAAAGGTTCGAAGTATCCCTCCGGGTATATCTATATCTTATTTTTGATTAATCTCTGCGAATCCAGCAGCATCAATTTTTAATTCTATTTTTTCGCCTTTTTTAAGTTCTTTCCATTGAGAAAAATCCATTTCATATCTTCCTGTTTCGGTCTTGCCCTTCTTTTTCTCATATGTAGCGGTCACAAAATAATGCTCTTCTTCTGCTCCTGTTCTCTGTCCGTCTTTAAGTTTCGGTTCCGGCCAGGAAGGGTTCTGATCATTGCCGGAACTTTTTGCAGTATCGACAACCGTCCATTTGTCTATTTCATAGTAATATTTTGTAGCATACACAGGCTCCTTCCGGTAGACTGGTTTTTCTACATCTTCGGTGCCAGGCATGACATCATGCCAAAAATGATTGCTGCGAAGATTCCCAGAATGAGCAGCACCCGCCTCAGCAGTGGCTTTTTCTTTGGTGTATTTTGGGGGATATTTTTCTGGCAGGATTCTTTTTTCTCTTCTTTCTTTCGTTTCTTTTCCTCTTCCTGCTGCCTCATCTCGAAGTAGTTTCTCTCCGAATCTTCTTTTGTGGCACCACAGTTTTTGCAGACATTCAGATCGTCGCTGTTAAGACTGCCGCAAAAGCTGCACTGCCAGTCCGGATTACGGCTGATCTTTTCTGCTTCCTCCTCAGAAACATATTTAATTTCATCCGGCATATAGAATTTTGTATTTTCGTCCTGCGGATGCCCACAATCGGGACAGGTTTTTTGACCGGCTCTAATCCTTTTATTCCCACAAAACGGGCAATCCCAGAGACCTTCGATTATCTTTCCCATACAGACTCTCCTCTTCCTTCCCTCAATAACAATTTCAACAAGTATTTAGATTTCTCTTCAATTTTATAATTTTCTGCAGTTTTTTTATTTGCTCATTTATAGATTACTGTTTCTTTTTCATCTCTGCTACTCTGTCCAGAATCTGTTTCTTTAATTCTTCTACATTATCGGTCTGATATTTTAATCCTGCTGCGGAGATATGTCCTCCACCGCCAAAAGGTTTCAACAGTTCATTAACATTGATCCATTTCCCGTCTGAACGGAAAGAACATCTCCACCCGTTTTCTTCTTCCTCATACATGGTAAAACCAAGTTCAATATCGTCGCAATCGCGCAGGATGGTGCTGATACAGTGGATGTCTTCGTATGTGATATCTTTTTCGGCAATTTCCTTCTGTCCCATAATAACATAGGCAACCCGGCCATCCATCGCACGTACTGCTCCATGAAGAATATCGGCTCTTTTGTACAGAATGTCCAGGGTATCACTGTGTAAGGTTTTCATAATCCTGCCATGGTCAACTCCCATAGCCATCAGATCAGCTACTGCCTGAAAAATACCCTGGTTTGCCCTTGCCAGTCCTCCGGTATCATGCAGGATGCCAAGGTAAATATAATCTGCGGCATTGGGGTACGCTTCTTTTTGGGCTGCATTTAGAAGCAGTTCGGAAGAAAGCATATGGTATACATTTTCCGCACACGCCTCAGAAACCTTTGTCCAGTTCACATCTCCGTATCCTTCATTGGAAGCATGATGATCAACAACAATGCTGGCAGCGGCATTTTGGTAATATTCCAATCCGATCATACGCTCCAGAGTTGCATTATCACAGACTATGACACAATATTGTTTTCCGGATATGTCCGGCATCTCAAAAGGAACAAATATCTTATCTTCCACGACCATCTTTTTCGGACCGCGCTCCAGCGTTTTTGCAAGATATGGAAACACCCTGTATTGTGGATAATTGACATGGATATAGTGCGCAAGGCTCATCACCGATCCGGCAGCATCGCCATCCGGATTTAAGTGTCCCAGAATCACTACAGTGTCCAGATTGTGCGTCTGCATGGTTTCATCAAAAACAGTATCAAAATTAAACTCTGTCATTCCTATCTCCTTCGTATATCACTTCCCTGTTATATTTTAATTTTATCATCTAACAGATCAGATAGCAAGTTGTGGGCACATACAAGCCAAAATTCGTTACTGTTCACTCCGTTCACAGTAACGTGGCCAAAATTCATTACAGATTGCATTATTTTGCGGAATTGCTATAGAACCAAAAGAGACAAAAGAGACCACTTGTCTCTTTTTAAAAAACTATAGCAATTTCGTAAGATTTCTATAGTTTTTTCAGGGTTTCTGTACTATAATGAAACCCATAAAGAGATTGTCATATCAAAAATAGTAATCTAATTTTCTGCTAGAAAATCAGATCACCTCCCATCAAACTGGAAATTCAGGGAAAGTTGTTCTGATATTATTATGAAAAAGATGATCGAAGCCCAGGAAAGACAGATGTCCAGTGGTTCCCAGGGCGGACAGTACTAATCAGATAAAAGCCTCTCAGTTGAGGAACTGAAAAAAACCGATGGTGATGACTGAAAACAGTCAAATCCATCGGTTTTTCTATAAAAGCGAATTAATAAAATCAGATCATCCCTATCAGATGTACGATCAGTGCAGCCACCCAGGCAATCACACACTGCCATACCACAACACCAACAGCCCATTTACTGCCCATTTCACGTTTGATCGAAGCGATAGCCGCCACACATGGTGTATAGAGTAAACTGAATACCAGCAGGGATGCTGCTGCCAGCGGAGTCAGTACAGAGGCAATATTTCCACTGAAAAGTACTTCCAGAGTAGATACCACGCTCTCTTTTGCCATAAATCCGCTGATAAGAGCTGTACAGATTCTCCAGTCTCCCAGTCCGATCGGTTTAAATATAGGTGCCAGGACTCCCGCCACCATTGCCAGAATACTGTCTGCAGAATCTTTTACAAGATTTAAATGCAGATCAAAGCTCTGCAGGAACCAGATTATCATTGATGCAAGCAGGATAATAGAAAACGCTCTCTGCAGGAAATCTTTTGCTTTTTCCCACAAAAGCTGACCTACATTCCTTGCTCCCGGCAGCCGGTAATTGGGAAGTTCCATGACAAACGGTACGGGATCTCCCTTGAAAAGAGTTCTGTTATACAAAAATGCCGCCAGGATTCCCACCAAAATTCCAAGCAGGTAAAGACCTGCCATAATAAATCCGCCCTTCTTCGGGAAAAAAGCACTTACAAAGAAAGAATAAATCGGCAGCTTCGCAGTACAGCTCATAAATGGAGTCAGCAAAATCGTCATCTTTCTGTCACGCTCACTTGTAAGTGTACGTGTGGCCATAACAGCCGGAACCGTACATCCGAATCCAATCAGCATTGGCACAATGCTTCTTCCTGAAAGGCCGATCTTACGCAGAAGTTTGTCCATCACAAAAGCAACACGTGCAACGTATCCGCTGTCTTCCATAAGAGACAGGAAGAAAAACAGGGTTACGATAATCGGCAGAAAACTGAGTACACTTCCCACACCTGTAAAAATACCGTCAATGACCAGGCTATGCATGGCACTGTTTACATTTGCTGCTGTCAGTGCTGCTTCTACCAGCGCAGAAACCTTATCAATTCCAATCTCCAGAAGCCCCTGAAGCCACGCTCCGATCACATTAAAGGTAAGATAAAATACCAATACCATGATTCCGATGAAACAGGGAATCGCTGTATATTTTCCTGTAAGAATCTTATCAATTTTCTCACTTCTGATTCTTTCTTTGCTTTCTTTAGGCTTTACAACTGTCTGTTCACACAAACGCTCAATAAAGTCAAAACGCATATCTGCGATTGCAGCACTTCTGTCAACCTGACGCTCTGTTTCCATCTGCTGTACGATATGCTCCAGCATCTCCGTCTCATTTGTGTCCAGCTTCAGCTTCTCAAGAATCAGCGGATCTCCCTCGATTGCCTTGGTTGCTGCAAAACGGGTAGGAATATCAGCCTGCGCCGCATGATCCTCAATCAGGTGCATGACCGCATGAATACAGCGGTGTACTGCACCGTCATGGTCACTCTTATCACAGAAATCCTGACGCAGTGGATGTTCCTGATATTTCGCTATATGTAACGCATGGTCAACCAGCTCATCAACCCCTTCATTCTTTGCTGCGGAAATAGGGATTACAGGTACTCCAAGCAGCGATTCCATCTTATTTACATCTATAGAACCCTGATTTCCCAGCACTTCATCCATCATGTTCATTGCAACTACCATAGGAATATCCATCTCCAGAAGCTGCATGGTCAGATACAGGTTTCTCTCAATATTGGTAGCATCCACAATGTTGATGATCGCACTTGGTTTCTCATCCAGGACAAAATTTCTGGAGACAATCTCCTCACTGCTGTAAGGGGACATGGAATAAATTCCCGGAAGGTCTGTGATTTCTGTATCCGGATGGCCTTTAATCGAACCGGTCTTACGATCCACCGTTACTCCTGGAAAGTTTCCCACATGTTGACTGGAACCTGTCAGTTGGTTAAACAGTGTAGTTTTTCCACAGTTCTGATTTCCCACCAATGCGTACGTCAGTGTAGTTCCCTCAGGCAGTGGATGTTCATCTTCTCTGGAATGATACTTTCCATCCTCTCCAAGTCCCGGATGTGCCAGGTCGCTTACAGCCTCTATTCCGGCGTGACTTCTGCTTCGCTTCGGGATCTGTTCGATTTCTATCTGCTCTGCTTCCGCAAGTCTTAACGTCAGTTCATATCCATGTACCTGTAATTCCATGGGATCTCCCATGGGTGCAAACTTCACGACTGTGACCTCAGCTCCCGGAATCATACCCATATCCAGGAAATGCTGACGCAGGGCACCCTTGCCGCCAACCGACGTGATCACAGCACTTTTTCCGATTTCCAAATCTTTTAATGTCATTTTCAGTCGCTCACCTTTTGTATTTGTATTTGGTTATCATTGCTATAACCGATTTTTCTCAATAACCTTATGCAGATAGCTTATACTAACTGATAATTTTTGTCAAGTAGCAGGTATGTCTCAATTTTTTTATAACCGAAAGCACAAAAAACTCAGATGAATTTATGTTATCATCTGAGTTTCTCAATGTCTTAACCTGACAGGTCATTAAACCTGTCTGTGATTACTTCATTACTTATTATTCTGATCATTCTCAAGTAACTGATTTATGTGATTGCCATAAGATTTGGAAATTGTTCTTATTTTTTATATGTCAGATCCACACAGAACCTGTAATATCACCGTTAATTACATAATATGCTTTGTTCTCTTCAGGTTTGATATAAATCTTAATATCTTTGAGATCTTTCTCCTTTTTACCCAGTTCGTCTGTCCAGATTCTTCTGACATTACTTAAAATATTTTTTGTATATACTTCTCTGCCCATGAACTGAATATATACTTCTGCTGTTGCTTCTTTCTTAGTGGTTCTTCTTGTTGTCTTCTTCTCGGCAGCTGTCTCTTCAGCCGGTTTCTCAGCTGTCTTAGCAGGAGCCTTCTTTGTAGTTCTTTTCGTTGTTTTTGTTGGTTTTGCAGCAGTCTTTGTTGTTTTAGCTGTCTCTTTTTTCTCGGCTTTTTT
>OAWX01001398.1_pt1 | contig 10216 bp, 8 predicted proteins | sample 1495571 | NCBI WGS metagenome assembly OAWX01 (sample SAMEA2580265, study PRJEB22360) | human gut metagenome | biome: human gut; feature: human-associated habitat; material: faeces | place: Denmark | collected 2008/2010 | reverse complement strand
GCAGGAATAACCGGGCGATGTGTGGGAGAGCGCAGAACGGGCTGCGGCGCTCTCTTGATTCATTATTCCTTCAGAGCCGGACCCGGATCGTTTGATTTTGCTTGAACGGTCTGGGTCTCTTTTTGGCTTGCATAGGTGCGCTTCGCAGCTGTCAGTCTCAAGTCGTTCGGCTGAAGAGTCGCCATGACATGCACCATCTTAGGGCTTTCAGGATGGGAGGCTTCGTTATCCCTAAAGAGATATTTTTTGTTCTAAAAGACTAGGAATATCAATATAAAATGATCGTTATGACGTATGACGATGAAAACTTGCTAAAGGATAGTATTTAAGGAATATTCCTATATAATGCGAATCCTTCTCATTATTGTTCGTGTTATACATACGGACAGTTCTCCATAAGAGGCCGCATTTTGTCTGAAAGCCCCGCACCTAAGCCCGCAGCCCCAACCTTTGAGTCGGGTGCTCGCGCGATGAATGAAGCGCTCCAAACTAAAGGCGTTGAAGCCTATTTTGCTGATGCGTCTGATCCGCTGCACAAGGCTTTTATTGCCAAAGCAGCGGTGCATTCGGGGCCCGGCGGTCGGCCGCTGATTGGAGAAGAGGCTGAGAAAGCCATTGACAGCCACTACGACACACCTCGCTCAGGGCGGTCCCTCGCCTATATTCATGTGCCGTTTTGCGAGACGCGGTGCCTTTACTGCATGTTCTATCAGAATCCCTGGAAGGAAGAGGCAACGACAGAATATGCCAAGCAGCTCGTGAAGGAGCTTGAGCTTTGGAGCGACCGTGCGGCACAGAATGCTGCGCCCATCAATGCGCTTTATTTCGGCGGCGGCACGCCGACGGCTTTTTCACCCGACGATATCCGTTTGGTGATGGGAGCGGTGAAGAAATATCTGCCGCTCGCAAACGACTGCGAAATTACGCTCGAAGGGCGAATTCACAATTTCAGTGACGCCAAGATGGATGCGGCTATCGAGTCCGGCGTCAACCGCTTTTCACTGGGCGTGCAGACCTTCAACACGCAAATTCGGCAGTCGGTGATGCGAGTTGATGATCGCGACACGATCATCCGCCGTCTCGACAAGCTCTGCTCCTACAACAATGCGTCCGTGGTCTGCGACATGATCTACGGTTTCCCCGGGCAGACGATGGAGGTCTGGGAAGACGACCTGAAGACCGCCGCTTCACTGCATCTCGACGGGGTGGACTGCTATCAGCTCAACGTTTTTGAGAAGTCCCCGCTCGCCCGCTACATCGCCAACGGGAAGCTTCCGCGTGCGGCGACCTCTGACGAAAAGGCGGATTTCTTCGCCAAAAGCGTTGAGTATTTCACAAGCCAGAACTGGCGCCGGCTCTCCAACAACCATTGGGGCCGAACGATTCGCGAACGCAATATCTACAACGCCTGGGGCAAGAGCGCCTGCGACTGCCTGGCCTTTGGCTGTGGAGCGGGCGGACGTCTGGCGGGCTATTCCTACATGATGGAACGTAAGCTCGCCGACTATTACCGGCTGCTCGGCGAAGGCAGAAAGCCCGTCGCCTTTGCGATGGCGCCGACACACAACTGGCACCTGCTGCGCACGATTTCCTCCGAAATGGAGTCGGGCGCCATCAATCTCAAGGCCATCGGCCGACAGTTCGGCGGACTGCCGCTTGAAGACCTTGCCAAGGTTGTGCTCTCACAGTGGTGTGAGGCAGGGCTTCTCGTCAAACGCGGCGATTGGTATTACCAAACCGTTGCTGGTCAGTATTGGCACGTCACACTCGCTCAGCTCCTGATGGACTTTTTGTCACATCAGCTGCCCGAACCCGAGAGCGAGCAAAAGATGGACATGGGTGCTCCCGATTCGATGATGAAGATGGCGAGTGCGGGCCACCACGCGCATGGGCAGATGCCGCCGGGCATCTTAAAGATGCTCGAAGGCATGCCTCGCGACATGATCATTGAAATGGCCAAAAAAATGCCTAAAGAAATGATTACTCAGATGGTCGCTCAGGCGCCCAAAGATGTGATCGAAAGAGTCCTCGGCGAGGACGGACTTCGCGAACTTGGCGTTCGCTGAAGTTTTATCCAAAACAATAAAAAGCACTATTTCCCACAGCGAATCCCTCCAGTTTCTTTCTAGGACCAAGAAGAACTTAGTGGACTTATCCATGAAAACTTATACCCACAGCCTTCTTTCTGCCGCTGTTGTTGCTGCACTTACTTTTTCCGGTGCGGCGATTGCTGATGAATATCAGACGCTTGAAACCACAACGGTTACCGCTGGCCGTTTCGAGCAGGACTTGATGGAAACGCCGATGAGCGTTTCCGTCGTGACGCGTGAACAGATCGAGCAAAGCAACGCTCGTAACGTGGGCGAACTGCTTGAACTTCTCCCTGGCATCCAGATCAATAACGACGGCGGTCAGGGTATGAAGCGCATCAAGATTCGCGGTGAAAATGCATTCCGCACGCTTGTCATGATTGATGGGCAGAAGGTTTCCGAACAGAAATCAATGTCTGGCGCTCCGATGCTGATTGATCCGGCAATGATCGAACGCATTGAAGTCATCAAGGGGCCGGCATCTGTGCTGTATGGTTCTGATGCCATTGGTGGCGCAATCAACATCATCACAAAGAAAGGGGGGACGAAGCCTTTGCAGGGAGAAGTGTCGGGCGGTATGAATACATCTGCTTCCGGTACAAATGCTGCCGCCGCTGTTTATGGTTCGGTGAATGGTTGGAAATACCGCCTCTCTGCTGCGGTTGAGGACAATGACAATCTAGAAACCCCGATGGGGGAAATGCCCAATACCTATTTCACAGCTCGTTCAGCCTCGGGGTTCCTTTCTTATGACATCACCCCTGATGCGACGGTTGGTTTGAATTTGGATTACTACGATTTGGAATTTGGCTCAGGCAACTACGGAGATGAGTACTTTGCCGTGGATGTTCCGGAGTGGAAGCGTACTAAGGCTGCCATATTCGGTGAAGTCAAAAATATCAGTGATGTTCTGGTACGAGTACGGACGGACGCTTTCTATCAGAAATCTAAAAAACAGATGATTAATACGGTAGGGGGTGTTTGGACTCAGCAGGAGGTAGATGCGTTTACTCAGATGGGTTTTGACCCTAGAGCACTTCAGCAAATGGGGGTCTTCGCAGGCAATCGTTTTACGTTGAAACCTAATGCCGACAACGATATTGACCAATACGGTTTCTCTGTTCAAAGCGATTGGCAGTTGGGTGAAAGCAATTTCCTCATTGCGGGCTATGAGTTCAATTACGACAAGCTGGATGCTCGTAGTTGGAATGAAGGCACCAATGTCATGCCGATGATGAAGACAAACAGGTCTTACGACGGCTACCAAATGCTCAATGCCTTGTTCATGAGCATGGAGACGTATCTTCCTCACGACATATCTCTTAACTACGGTGTGCGCTACACGTGGGTTAAGACTGATATGGATATCGTCAATAACAATACGCACACTAAAACAAGTAATGATTCGTCCGATGGAAAAGCAGTTTTCAATGCGGGCATTCTCTGGCGAACCACGGATAATTTGAGCGTTCGTGCAACTTATGCTCAGGGTTTTCGCAGTCCTATTCTGCAGGAACTTTACATCGATACTTCGATGGGTCAGGCGATGTCTACCACAAAGGCAAATCCTGACCTTAAGCCGGAAACCTCTGACAATTTTGAAATCGGTGCCCGCTGGCTTTCGAAGGCTTTGACGGCAGATGCCGCAATTTTCTATTCTGATACGGATGACTATATTGCCACTGTTTTCAAAGCGTCGAGTCGCTCCTATCAGTATGACAATGTGGCAAAGGCTAAAACGTTTGGTGCTGAGCTGAGCCTTGCCTATCGCATCGCGGAAACTGGTTTCGAACCCTATACAGTTCTCACTTGGATGCGTCGTCAGTACGATAACGGTACAGGCTTTAAAACCTATGACACGGCAACGCCCGAGTTGATGGCTCGATATGGCATGCGCTGGACGGGAGAGCATGATGGTCTGGGTTTGCGCGCAGATATCTATGCACGCTCGCTCACGAAAACAAAATACGCATCTGCTGATTCGTCCAACAACTATTCCCTTGCTGGATATACGACGTTGAACTTGACAGGGGGCGTTTCGTTTGGCGAACAAAAGCAATATTCGCTCGATGCGGGTTTCTACAACATCTTTGACAAGGCCTATCGCGAACAGACCGCGATCTACGAACCGGGCCGTTATCTCGCCGTTAAGCTCAATGCGAAGTTCTAACTTCATTCTTTTGAGCTGAAAAAAGCAAGTCGCAGCGCCCTGTATCTCGTCCTAAGAGGTGCAGGGCGCCGGTCGACTTCAGCAAGTCATTTTTTATTCCAGGAGCCGTCACTGCGATGACAACGACCAAGCCTCAATGGATTAAAAGGCGTTGGGAACCGAGAGAGCTCGTGCTCATCGGTGTCTTTGCCGCTGCTGCCAAACTCTCGAGTCTTTTGATCGCACTCGCGGGCGGCGGGATGAATCCCATTTCGCTCCAGGGAAAGAATTTGGTCTATACGACCCTCATGATCGTGCTGCTCACCAAGGTTCCGAAGCTTTGGACGCTCACGCTCTTTACTGTGGTGAGCATGCTCGTAAGCGTCCTGCTTTTGGGCGGAAGTCTGACGCTTCTCCCGGCGGCCTTGGCCGGCGCTCTTTTGGGTGAACTTTTCGTCGTGCTTTCGGGCGGCGTTCATAAGCCTTGGGCGCCTTGGGTGGCGGTCGGCGTCTACGACTTCGTGAGCAAGATGCTTTCGCTCGGGGTGTCCTATCTCTTCCTGCGAGAGACCCCGGCACTGATGACGATCATCATCCCGATCGTGTTGCTCGGTTATGCGGGCTCCGTGATTGGTCTCTGGTTTGGATGGAAAACTGTAGGGGAGCTCCGCCATGCGGGTTTTGTTCGTTAAAGACGAGAGCTCAATGCTGCGGGGGCTTGACGCCAAAACAAAGCTCTCGGTCATGCTGGGCACCGCCGTACTTGTTGTGGCTTGTTCCGGCGTCATAAGTCAGATGGTGCTCTTTCTTTTCACGCTTGTCTACGTGCTGATGCTTAAGCGCCCGAAGCTCGTGACGTTGCTCTACATTCTTATGGCCGTGATGATGGCGGTGTCAGCCGGGTTCGGGTGGCTTATTTCGCTCTGGGCGCCGAAGCTGGGCGGTCTCTCCGCCCAAGCGCTCTTCGTTCCGTTTCTGCGAGGCGTCTCCATGATGAATGTGGTGATGGTGCTCGCACTCACGACGCGTGTTGAGGACTTGCTGGGAACACTGGAGCGTTTGCATCTGCCCTTTGTTGTCTTTTTGCCGGCAGTAGTCATGCTTCGCTTCATCCCGACCTTCACAAACGATATTCGTCAGGTCTGGGAGACGCTTCGTATCCGCGGCTGGGCCAGAGCGAAGCGGCTGGCCGATGGGACCGGTGATGATTACGACGCACCCAATCCTGTCGGCTCGCCTGCTGTTCACGCCGATCCTCTTTCGCGCACTCAAATCCTCTGAAACGCTGGGTATTGCAGCGGAATTGAAGGGCATCGGTACGGCGCACCGCACGGTGCTCCCAAAGGCGCCGCCGCTCTCCCAACTCGATCGAAACATCTTTATAGCGATGGGTGTCTGCATCGTTCTGGCGCTTCTCGCTGAAATCTTCCTGCGCGAGCTCTTTATGACGCCCGGCGCTGTCATGCCTTGATTAAGCCCATGCACGCGATTGAACTGAAGAAAGTTTCCTACCGCTACAGCGGTGCCGAACCAGACTCGCCGGATGCGGTTCGATGTCTTGATCTCACGGTTGATGCGGGCGAGCTTAAGCTTGTTACCGGCGCCTCGGGCTGCGGCAAGACGACGGTCATGCGGCTGGTGAACGGCCTGTGCCCGCAGATCTACGGCGGCACCCTGTCGGGTGAAGTATTGGTCGACGGCAATCCCACGCAGGATACGCCCGTGGCGGTGCTCTCAGAGCATATCGGCACGCTTTTCCAGGATCCCGAAGAGCAGTTCTTCGCGCTCAATGTGGGCGATGAGATCTCCTTCGCGCTCAAAAGCCGCGGCGTGCCGTTTGAAGAAATCGGTCCCCGCGTAGACCGTGCTGCCAAGCGCATGGGGATTGAACATCTTCTCGCGCAGGACATTCACGAACTCTCTGAAGGGCAAAAGCAGAAGGTCGGACTCGCCTCGATTCTCGCGCTCGGCCCCAAAGCGCTCATTCTCGATGAGCCGAGCGCCAATCTGGATCCGGAAGCCACAGTGTCGCTTGCCGGCATCCTCGGTGAACTCAAAGCCGAGGGCGCTGCCATTCTCGTGGTCGACCATCGTCTTTACTGGCTTAAAGGCTTGGTTGATGAGGTCCTCGTCATGCAGGCCGGAGCGGTGGCGGTTCGGGGCCCGTTCTCTATCCTTGACGATGAGAATGTGCGCCGTCTTTACGGGCTTCGCCAAGCCGAGGTGGAGGATCTACGCCCGACTCTGCCGCGCATTCCGACGGCACTGGGAGACGGGACCGTGCCGGCGGGCTTTTTTGCGGCCGAACACGTCTCCTTTACGTACAAAGGTGCTCAAAAGCCCATCTTCAGCAACGTGAGTTTTTCGGTTCCTGCAGGGATCACGGCGCTGATCGGCGCCAACGGAACGGGCAAAACAACGCTGGCGCGCATCTTGACCGGGCTCAATGAAGCCCAAGGCATCTTCTCGATTGAGGGCCGGCCCGTCGACCGAGACGGCCTCATGCCGCATTCGGGGCTGGTGCTCCAAAATGCCGACCATCAGCTTCAGATGCGCACCGTGCGCGAAGAGGTTGAGGCTTCGATGATTGCAGCCAAGTCCGCAGCGAAAAAGCACGCGGCTTTCTGGCAGCGTCTGAAGACGCCGAAACTCACCGCTGAAGAAGAAGCGTGGGTCACGGAGCTCCTCACGACGCTGCGTCTGGCTCCGCTCGCGGAACGCCACCCGCAGAGTCTCTCGGGCGGCGAGAAGCAGCGGGTAGTCATTGCTTGTGCGCTTGCCAAGAATCCGCAAATTCTGATTCTGGACGAACCGACGTCAGGGCTCGACGGCGCCAATATGGCCTCCATTTCCAAGCTGCTTAAGGCCGAGGCTGCCCGAGGCCGAGCGGTTTTCCTGATCACCCACGATCTGGAGCTTCTGCAGGCCTGCGGAACTGCGCTCGACATGAAGGATTTGCAGCCGGCTGAAGCTGCCCAATGATTTTTTCAGACTTTGCACAACCTTTTTTTCACTTCACAAAGGAAACAACGTCATGACCAACTGCTGCTGCTGCAAGAAGCCTACGGCCGAACAAGCCAAGATCATTGAAGAAATGCTGGCTGCGCCCTATCCGGTGACGGTGAGCTCCATCGCCGGCCGACTCGGCGTAACGGATCTTGAGGCTGCCGAACTGCTGCCGGAAGTCAACTGCACCTTCGTCAAGGGCGACATCACAGAGCGCTTCACCGAAATTTGGGCGGAACTCGCTTCCTGGGAAAAGATCACGCTTTTCATTCAGCATGAAGGCAGCATCTTTGAAATTCAGGGGCAGCTCCATGAGGGAAAGATTGCTCAGGGCTACTACAACATCCTCGCCAAATCGGCGACGATCGGCGGCCACATGAAGTATGACGCCTTTTCGGCCGTGGCTTTCACGACCTTCCCCTTCATGGGTCGCGAGTCTCTCGCCGTGCAGTTCTTTACCAAGGAAGGCAAAACGGCCTTCTCGGTTTTCGTCGGCCGAGAAAATCATCAGCTCGTCGAATCCGTGAAGGAAAAATTCATCGCCGCCCGAGCCAAGTTCTCGGCCTGATTCATCCGCTTTAGTCTCTCGAACCGCTTTTGCCTCCGAAGATCGCATCCCCCAACGATCTTGGAGGCTGCGCATTAAGCCCGTATGAAGGGTGATGCGTTAGAAAAGCGGCTCTCTGAGATCGTGAGCAAACGGCTCGCCGTCATTCTGGCTCAATGGTGCTTGGGACGGGAGCCATATTTACGCCGCAAGCGTGCTACGAACACGCTGCGGCGAATCGCTTTATTCTGACTGCGCAGACGGACTGCGTTTAAACGGTCCTGCGTTCATTACCATTTTCGAGGAGATTCCCCATGACTGCTGCCGCCGCCAAGCCTCTTGTCGTCATCAGCTCCCGTACGGGCAACACCATGATTCTCGGTCACGCCATCTGCGACGCGATGCCTGGGGCCGTTCTGGTCAAGCCTGAAGCGCTGCCCGAAGACTTGTCGGGCTTTAATCCGATTCTGCTCGGTTTCTGGTGCGACCGCGGCATGGCGCCTGAAGACATTCAGGCGGCAGCGAAAAAGCTCGAAGGCAAGACGATCGGGTGCTTCGCCACCATGGGCGGCAACGCCGAAACGCCTGAAGCGCTCGACTGGATGAAACGTACATCGGAGAGTTTGGCAGCAGCGGGCAAAAACAATACCCTCGCAGGCACTTATCTCTGCCGCGGCCGTATTGATCCGGCGCTCTTTGAACGGATGACCGCGATGATGGGCGGCAAAGTGACGCCCGAACGCGAAGCGCGCCGTCTGGCGAGCGAAACGCATCCGGACCGCATGGATCTCGAGCGCGGCGTCGAGCGCTTCCGCACCATCTTCGGAGTGAATTGGTAATGGCCTCGGCACAGCCTGCCGTTCGCATCGACTCCCTCGAAAAACGCTACGCCTCGGGCACGCTTGCCTTGAAGGGCGTGAGTTTTGACGTTGAAGAAGGCGAATTCTTCGGTTTGCTCGGCCCCAACGGCGCCGGCAAAACAACACTGATTTCCTGCCTCGGCGGACTGACCACGCCGACGGGCGGGCGCATTCTTGTTCGCGGCATGGATACCCGTACAGATCGACGAGCCGCATCGCTCTTTCTCGGCATCGTGCCGCAGGAAATCACTTTCGACCCGTTTCTGACGGTGCGTGAAACGCTGCGCTTTCAGTCGGGCTACTGGGGCATTCTCCGAAATGACGACTGGATTGATGAAATTCTCGCCAATCTGGGTTTGACCGACAAAGCGGACGCTTCCATGCGAGCGCTCTCGGGCGGCATGAAGCGCCGTGTCCTCGTTGCCCAGGCGCTCGTTCATAAGCCGCCGGTGATCGTGCTCGATGAGCCGACGGCCGGCGTAGACGTTGAGCTTCGCGAACACCTCTGGGACTTCATCGGACGGCTGCATCGCGAGGGGCGGACGGTGATTCTTACAACGCACTACCTCGAAGAGGCGCAGGCGCTTTGCAGCCGCATCGCCATCATGAAGAAGGGCGAGGTTGCAGCGCTTGACCGCACGGAAGCGCTTTTGTCGCGCTTTGAAGGCCGAGTGCTCCGCTGCCGGCTGGTAAAGGGGGACCTGCCGCCCGAAGCGGCGCGCGACCTTATGCGCCGTCACGGCAATGATGTGACGCTGCGAATTGAAGACGCCGACGACGCTTTGCTTAAGCTCGAAAGCCTGAAGGCGGCCGGCGCGGAGATTGAAAATCTGACGGTAGGACAGCCCGATCTGGAGGATGTCTTCCTCGCTGTTACGGGAGGTGAAGCCTGATGTGGGTTCCTTTCTGGACGCTCTTTAAAAAGGAAGTGATCCGCTTCCTCAAGGTGTGGATGCACACCGTGCTGGCCCCTGTCCTCACGGGCGGGCTCTATCTCTTTGTCTTCGGCGAAGCGCTCTCCAAGCACCTGCCCGTCTATGAGGGCGTGACCTATACGGCCTTCATCATTCCGGGCCTCATCATGATGACGGTGCTGCAGAATGCGTTTTCCAACACGGCGAGCTCACTCATTCAGTCGAAGATTTCAGGAAACCTCGTCTTTATTCTTCTGCCGGCCATCCCGGGACCGCAGGTAGCCGCTGCCTATATCGGCGCGAGCTTCGTGCGCTCAGCGCTCGCTGGCGCCGGGCTCTATCTCCTCTGCTCCTGGTGGGCATCGCCCCCGGTGCGTGAACCGGGGCTCCTTATCGCTTTCGGCTTCTTCGGTGCGGCCATCATGGCGGCCTTGGGTCTCATCACGGCGCTTTGGGCCGAAAAATACGATCAGATGGGAGCGGTGATGAATTTCGTCATCATGCCGCTCACCTTCCTTTCGGGCGTCTTTTATTCCGTGGATTCGCTTCCGCCTTTCTGGCAGGCCGCGAGCCGCCTCAATCCCTTCTACTACTTGGTAGACGGCTTTCGGCAGGGATTCTTCGGCCGCGGGGGCACCCAAGCCTGCCGC
>OAWX01001386.1_pt1 | contig 10341 bp, 7 predicted proteins | sample 1495571 | NCBI WGS metagenome assembly OAWX01 (sample SAMEA2580265, study PRJEB22360) | human gut metagenome | biome: human gut; feature: human-associated habitat; material: faeces | place: Denmark | collected 2008/2010 | reverse complement strand
CCGGAGCCGGAGCCCTCGATGGAACGCGCCTCCCGCTCCCCCGGCGGCAGTGTCGGGTCGGCAAAACCCCGCATCGCCGCCACCTGCGCCTGATATGGGGCGAGCAGCCGATTCGCGTCCTTGCCGGCAGCCAGATGAATGCAATCGCGCACGTCCAGCAACGCCTCGACCTCGTCGTCATACCGGCCGTGCGGTCGGTCGGCAAGCCATGACACAGTCAACGCGGAGACCAGCACCGAATCGCGCAGACCGCCTCGCGCCTCCTTGATGTCGGGCTGGTTCAGGTAGGCGAGTCGTCCGAACTCGTCCAGTCGCTTGCGCGCCGAATTCAGCAGTTCCGGCAGCCGCTTGCGGACCGCTCGACGCCAGCGTTCCAGAATCGACGTGGCCGTCGCCGAAATCAGCGCCGTATCGCCGGCGATCGGCTTGACATCCAGCCAGCCCATAGCGGCCGGCAGATCGGAATCGGTCACGGCCTCGCACTGCTGCCGCGTGCGCACCGACTGATCGAGGTCAAGGCCGCTGTCCCACAGGGGATACCACAGTTTGTTGGTCAGCTCATTGAGCTGTTGGTCGTTGATCGTATGTGGCTCATAGATGATGACCAGATCCAGGTCGGAGCTCGGGCCAATCTGCCCCCGTGCGAGCGACCCGACCGCGCCGAATCCGATGCCGGTGGACGGCACGTCGAACGGCACCGCGGCCACCGCGTCACTCCACAGGCGGCGCAGGCAATCCATGGCGAGCTCCGTTCGCGCCCGGCGCTTCGCGGAGCCACCCCGGTACACGCCGTCAGCATCCGGCTGGCTCATGTCCATGAACCGTTGCTTGAGATGATCGACCGCCGAACTCAAGACACACCACCTTCACCAAATTCCGCCCCGCAGGCGGGGGCTGTCGGTGGAGTCGACGGGAGGTGGTCAAACCCACCCGGGTGCACAAGACCACCCTCAGTCTCGCTACGCGAGCCAGCTCCCGCCAGCGGGAGCAATTTCAATCCTTGCCCTCCGCCACCGGAGGCAAGGATGTCGATATATATAAAGAGTCCCCGCATGGTCAGGTGACGGCGTGCGGGGACTTGTCTTACCGATAACCCGCGTCCGGCGGAAAGCGCCGAACCACGGGCCGCTTTCAGATCGCGGCGGAGCCGGTCTCGCCGGTACGCACGCGGGTCACGGAATCGAGCGGGGCGACCCACACCTTGCCGTCGCCGATCGTGCCGGAACCGGCAGACTTGACGATCACGCCGACCAGGGTCTCCGCGTCCGCGTCATCGGACAGCACCTCGACGCGAATCTTCGGAATCAGATCGACCGTGTATTCCGCCCCGCGGTACACCTCGGTGTGGCCACGCTGGCGGCCGTAACCGTTGGCTTCCGAGACCGTCAGACCGTGCACGCCCGCAGCGGCGAGCGCCTCCTTGACGTCATCGAGCTTATGGGGCTGAATGATGGCAGTGATGAGCTTCATCTCACCTCACCTCCTTGAGAACCGAGCTGGCAGTACCAGCAAAATCATAGGCACGTTCGCCCTGATCGGCCAGATCGATGCCGCCGACCTCCTGGGCTTCGGTCACACGCCAGCCGATGGTCTTCTCCAGCGCGAACGCGATAATCGCGGTCACCACGCCGGAGTACAGCATCGCGCACAGGGCGATGATGACCTGCACGGCCAGCTGGCGCCAGTCGCCGCCGGCGAGCAGACCAGTGCCCTCGCCGAAGAAGCCGATGAGCACGGTACCGGTCAAACCGCCGACACCATGCACGCCCACCACGTCGAGCGAATCGTCATAGCCGAGCTTGAACTTCAGGCCGCATGCGAAGCAGCACAGAACGCCGGCGATCGCGCCGATGACCATGGCCCACAACGGTGACACCACATCGGCCGCGGGGGTGATGGCAACCAGACCGGCGACGATACCCGAGGCCGCGCCGATAGCCGTGTAATGACCGGTGCGGATCTTCTCAGTGAAGCCCCAGGCGAGCATGGCAGCCGCGGTCGCCGCGGTCGTGCTCATCCACGCATAGCCAGCGGTGCCATTGGCCGCGAACGCCGAGCCGGCGTTGAAGCCGAACCAGCCGAACCACAGCAGGAACGCGCCCAGCATGACGAACGGCACGTTGTGCGGGCGAATCGGCTGCGTGCCGAAACCCTTGCGCTTGCCGATGATCAGCACGATGATAAGGGCCGCCATTGCGGCGTTGATGTGAACGACCGTGCCTCCTGCGAAATCATGCGCCGCGGCGCCGATCGCGGTGGAGATCGGGCCCTTTGCGCTCAGAAGGCCGTTATTCCACACCATGTGCGCCATCGGCGCGTAGTCGAACGTGACCCACAGCGCCACGAACAGCATCCACGTGCTGTACTTCACGCGCTCGGCGATCGCGCCGCAGATCAGCGCCACGGTGATCATCGCGAACGTGACCTGGAACGACACGTCCACGCTGCTCGGGTACTTGTTGCCGTTCGCGGCAAGGCCGGCGGCCGTGTACTGACGGGTGCCGGCGTCGAACACCATCGTGTCCTTCAGCAGGAACCCGGTCGCAGGGTCACCGAAAATGCCGCCGATGCTGCTGCCGGCGTATGCGATCGACCAGCCCCACAGCGTCCATACGACCGCGGTGACCGACAGGGCCGCCGCCGACAACATCAGCATGTTCAGCACGGCTTTGGCGCGCACCATACCGCCATAGAAGAACGCCACGCCAGGCGTCATGAGGAAAACCAAGGCTGCGGATGTGAGCATCCATGCGGTATTACCGGAGTCCATCGTTACCTTCCTCTCTTGTTCGTTCCCGCCGCCGCGCATCTTGACCGCGCGGGAAGCGGGTCGTTACCACTTCATCTGACATCCCCTGATAGGGGGAATCAACACAACGATATGCAACGCTCGCTGAGTTTTCAACACGTTACGGCACGTTACGCTCATGTAAAGCGCGATGACGCGGGTCTTGGCTTTCGGCCGGATTCCGGCGCAGGCAACGGTTCCGGAATGCAAAAGCCGGCTGTCCACGTTGTGGACTGCCGGCTTGCAGGGTTCATGTCCGACGGTTTGCGAACAACCTCACGCGAGAATGCCGTCGACGAATCCTTCCGGGTCGAAGGGCGCGAGATCGTCCGGCCCTTCGCCGAGGCCGACGAGCTTGACCGGCACGCCGAGCTCCTTCTGCACGGAGATGACAATGCCGCCCTTGGCGGAGCCGTCGAGCTTGGAGAGCACGACGCCGGTGAGGCCGATCGCCTCGGCGAACACCTTCGCCTGCGCCATGCCGTTCTGGCCGGTGGTGGCGTCGAGCACGAGCAGCACTTCGTCGACGGGCAGGTTCTTTTCGGTGACACGGCGAATCTTGCCGAGCTCGTCCATCAGGTTCGACTTGTTCTGCAGGCGGCCGGCGGTGTCGATGATGAGCACGTCGGCGTCGTCCTCCTTGGCGCGGGCCGCCGCCTCGAACGCGACCGATGCCGGGTCGGCGCCGTCCTTGTCGCTGCGCACGACGGGCACGTTGACGCGGGCGCCCCAGGTTTCAAGCTGGTCGGCTGCGGCGGCACGGAACGTATCGGCCGCGCCCATGACGACCTTCTTGTCTTCGGAGACGAACAGACGGGCCAGTTTGCCGGCCGTGGTGGTCTTGCCGGTGCCGTTGACGCCGACCATGATGATGACGCCGGGCTTGTGCGCGTCCGGCTTGTCGACGTTCGGACGGCGGTCGGTGTCGCGGCCTACCAGGTCGAGCAGGTTGTCGCGCAGCGTGGCGCGCACCTCGTCGGGGCTTGCCTTGCCGGTGATGCGCGCATCGCGGCGCAATTCGCCGACTAGCTGCTCGCTTGCTTCGGCACCGACGTCGGCCAGCAGCAGCGTGTCCTCGACGTCCTCCCAATCGGATTCGGAGAGGTTGTCTTTGGTGAGGATGTTGAACAACGCCTTGCCGAACGGATTCGAGGACTTGGAAAGTTTCGCCTTGAGCCGCTGAATGCGCGAGCCGGATTTTTCCGGTACATCATATGCGGGAGCCGCCGGCTTGGCCGGGGCGGCCTGCGTCGGTTCGACCGGCTTACGCTCTCCCTCACTTCGAGGGGAGGCGGTTTCGCCCTCGGTTTCGGGAGCAGAAAGCTGCCTGTCAACTGTTGCGGCGACCGTCTCGGGTTCTTCACCCGCACGACCCGCCTGGCGCGGCGATGTTGCGGTTTCCGCCGGCCGGCCGACGACTTCGTTCTTACGCGACTTGCCGCGTACTACGCCCCACACAATGAGCAGGACGACAATCACCACTGCGGCGACAATGCCGATAATCAGATTCGTATCCATGGCTCCAGCCTAAAAACCGCAACGGACAGCTGCCGGAATACCACATACGTCGCGTTGTTGCAGCCAAGTCGACGACTAATTGGGCTGCTGGCACAGACGCTGCCCCTGAGTCGTCCCTACATATCGAACCGGGGAAGACGCTGGTATAGGCAAATCTGCCACCAATGCATAAAGCGGCATACCGGACGGCACCGGATTGCCAGCGGTCCCATGATATTCAACATAGAACAAGTCGGGCAATGGTGCCCCACCCTCATCGTGGTAATACTCGCGACCGCCACCGAAAACACGTATCAAACAGGACACGCACGACACGATGTCATGGTTGTCGAACTCGCTCACCATCATCGACGGGGCCACATACGTCTTCATGATCGACTCTCCTCAGCCGCACGACCCTCGCACGACCTACCGCGAAAACGTAGACCCCGACAACATTTCGGGGGGTATAGGCGCTAGGCACCGCGACCACTACACTGGAGCTCATGGCCAATACTGCAAGAATGACGGCGCTGCAACGCCGCGAACAGCTCATCCGCGTGGGGCGAGCGTTGTTCGCATCCAAGGGGTTCGAGGCGGTGAGTGTCGAGGAGATCGCCGCGAACGCGAAGGTCAGCAAGCCGATCGTCTACGAGCATTTCGGCGGCAAGGAGGGACTGTACGCGGTAATCGTCGACCGTGAGATGCGCGAGCTGACCAATGCGCTCATCGAGGCGCTGTCCGACACCAAGGCGCATCCCCGCCAGATCGTGGAGCGCGCGGCACTCGCCCTGCTCACCTATATCGAGGAGAACTCCGAAGGCTTCCAAGTGCTCGTGCGCGACTCGCCGACCACCGACCCGGCCGGATCGTTCAACTCGCTGCTGGGCGACATCAGCCTGCGCGTGGAGGATCTGCTCACCGCCGCGTTCAAACGCCGGAAGCTCTCCGCCAAGGGCGTGCCATACTATGCGCAGATGCTGGTCGGCATGACCGTATTCACCGGTCAATATTGGGCGGACCGGCCGAAGGTCAACAAGGAGCAGCTCGCCGCATACGTCGTCGACCTCGCATGGCACGGCCTGAGCCGGCTGGATTCCAAGCCGATCCTGCGGTTCGAGAGCCAGAAGGCGAAGCAGCTCGCAGCCAAGGAAGACAAAGAACGTCGAGACAAAGAGCGGAGCGAGACAACGGCCCCGGACGAGCCGGACGCTCCTGTCGAGACCGCCGAACCGGACGAACCGGCATACCTGCCCGCGAGCGCCGACTGATCATCAGAACCGCGCACAAGCCGGAAGCCCAAAAAACGGCGGAACGGACGACGGGACTTGCCTGAACGCCGCTTAGTGATAGCTTTGCTTGTAGAGGTTAGACTCGCTGCAACATCCGAGGCGACGTGTCGCACGTCATCCCCGCGACACCTGTATAACGAGGAACTATGGAACAATCGTCGAAAACACTCACCTTCGTGGTGCCCGCCTACAACATGGAAACGTATCTGGAGCGCTGCGTGGAGTCGCTGCTCTCCGCGACGGACAACAGCGACATCGAAGTGTTGATCGTCGATGACGGATCCTCGGACGGCACCCCGGAACTTGCCGACATGTACGAGCGGCGCTGGCCCGGCAACGTGCGGGCAATCCACCAGGTCAACAAGGGCCACGGCGGCGCGGTCAACACCGGCATCGCCAACGCGACCGGCATGTATGTCAAGGTCGTGGACGCCGACGACTGGGTGGACATGCCCTCCATCGACACGCTCATGGGCACGCTGCGGGTGCAGCGCGTCGCCACGGATCCGGTCGACATGATCGTCACCAATTACGTGTACGACAAGGTGGGCAAGCGCGTCAAGCACACAGTGAACTTCCGTCATGCGATGGCGACCAACACCGTGCTCGGCTGGGACGATCTCGGCTGCTTCGGCGTCGCCGAATACATACTGATGCACGCGCTGATCTACCGCACCCAGGTGGTGCGCGACTCCGGCATGCAGCTGCCCGAGCACACGTTCTACGTCGATTTCATCTACGCATACCAGCCGTTCCCGTGGGTCAAATCGATGCTGTACATGGACATCCCGTTCTACCACTACTTCATCGGGCGCGAGGGGCAGAGCGTACAGACCGACGTGATGATCCGCCGCGTCGCGCAGCTGCGGCTCGTCAACCAACGCATGGTGGAGGCCACTCCCGAACCGGGAACCGTGCCGGACGGCCTATACCGTTATATGATTCATTTCCTCGCGATCGAAAGCTCGGTCACGTCGGTGTTCCTGATCCTGTCGAAAGACAAGGCAAACTACCGTCTCAAGGACGAACTGTGGGCGGACATCGACAAGGCGTCGCCGGCCATCGGGCGTGACGTGCGGCGCAAGCTGGTGTCGCGCGCGCTGAACCTGCGTGGGTCTGTCGGGCGCTGGGTGATCCGACGCGGCTATGTCGTCGCAGAGAAGGTCGTCGGCTTCAACTGACGTGCCGCGCGGCGGGGGCTGCCAGCTGATATTCGCTCCTCTATCACCGATCAGGAGAACGTCCATGATGCAATTCACCATGTCCGGAACCATGCTGCGCTTCGATGAGACGACGCTGCGGTTCTCATTCAGCCGCGACGGTGCGACCTGGAGCGGCTGCGACGGCATAGAGCCGCAGCTGACGCGCGAGGATCGTTCATTCTCGTTCGCCGGCGCCGCTACCGTCACGCATGAGCGGATCGAGACCGGCACCGGAGTCGGCGTGCGCAGCGTGTTCGCCGGGTTCGCGGGTGCGGATTACGCTTTTGAGACGTATATCTGGATCGAGCGGTCAAGCGGCGACGTGCTATGCGAATGGGTGCCACTGCGCGAGTGTGGGGCCGAGCCGCGCATCGACAGGGTGCTTTGGCCTGCTCCGCTGTCCTTCGACCATGCGGACGCGCATGACGTGACGCTCATCACCCACGAGCAGGGCGTGATGATACCGAATAACTGGCCTACCGAGGTCGGCACTGATGCGGTCTCCTTCGGCGGGCGGTTCGAGACTGCGGGCGGGTACATGCCCTGGTTCGCGCAGTTGCGCAGCGACGGGCATGCGTACATCACCATCTGCGAGACGCCGTGGAACGCAGGATATGACATCGACCATCCGGCCGGCGGACCGTACACGCACGTCGGAATGTGGTTCGAGCCAAGTCTCGGCCGCATGGATTACCGTCGTGTCGTGCGATATCGTCTCCTCGACCACGCCGACCATACCGCCGTCTGCAAGACGTACCGCGCTTACGTCAACGAACGCGGCCGGCTGCGCACGCTGGCGGAGAAGGCGGCGCGCAACCCGTCGGTGCGTGACCTGCTCGGCCGTTCATGGGTGCATGTCGGCATCAAGACGAAGGTTCAGCCGGACTCGTCGTTCTATGATCCCGCGCAGCCCGGCAAGAATGATTCGCTCGTCACATTCGCGCAGCGCGAACGGCAGATGCGCACGCTGCACGAAATGGGTGCCGGGCGGCTGTACCTGCATCTGGACGGCTGGGCGCAGCCCGGCTACGACAACGGCCATCCCGACTATCTGCCCGCATGCCGCGAGGCCGGCGGCTGGAAGGGCATGAAATCGCTGGTCGACGCCTGTCATGAGCAGGGAGACCTGTTCGGCACGCATGACCAATACCGCGACTATTACTTCGCCGCGCGCACGTTCGACCCGCGCAATGCGATCCGACTGGCGGACGGCACGATGCCCGAGCACGCGATGTGGGCCGGCGGGCGCCAAACGTACCTGTGCGCCGAGCTTGCGCCGGATTACGTGCGCCGCAACTTCAGTGAGATCGCCACGCACGGCATCGCGCTGGACTGCGCATATCTGGACGTGTTCACCTGCAATGAAGGCGACGAATGCTCGCATCCCGAGCACCGCATGACCCGCCGCGAATGCTACGAGCGCCGCGCCGAATGCTTCGAATACCTGCTGGCGCACGGCATTCTCACCTCGTCCGAGGAGGTGTCCGACTGGGCGGTGCCGAGCCTGGTGTTCTGCCATTACGCGCCGTACGACTTCCAGATGCGCTCCCCCGACGCGCCTCGGCACGGCATCCCGGTGCCGTTGTACAACCTCGTCTACCATGACTGCGTGATCCAGCCGTGGATGATGGATCGGGTGGCCGGTGGCGACGACTACATGCTGTACGCGCTGCTCAACGGCGGTGCGCCGTACCTGATCCGTGACGCCGCATATGCCGGCATGGACGGTGATATGAATGCCGCACTGCGCGCCCGTACCGAGAACGACATCGAGCGGTGTGCGGTCGTGGCCGGGCTGCACCTGCGCGTCGGCATGCAGGAGCTCGTGCGGCATGACCTTGTCGGCGGCGACCCGCTGGTGCAGCGCTCGGTCTTCGCCGACGGCACCGCCGTGACGTGTGATTTCCACGCGCAGACGTATGAGGTAGCAGCGAACGGTTCTCATTAAGAAAGGTGCGAGGATTCCGCACATTTTCAAACAAGCGAACATTGCGCAGAAAGCCCGGAATTCCGGGCTTTCTGCTGTTTTCATGTTCGTTTCCCCCGTCACACGGACTCGCACCTTTCTTATTGAGAACCGTTCGCTGCGACAAGGGAGCAAGCCCTCAGACCCACCTATCGGACATGGCGAACGAGTTGCGCATCAGGTTGCTCGACGTATACAGCACGTTATCGAGCAGCTTATGGGTCAGATCCTGCAGACGACCGGCCATCGTCTCGTTCGCAGCCATGAGCGCCGCGCGGATGTCCCCGGCTTCGGCATCGGCGAGCGCCGCATCCGTTTCTTCGACAAGCCGGCGCCCGAACGCCCGCACCTGCTCGCCATAGTATTCGATCGCGTTGCGCGTCTCGTACCAGTGCGCGTCGGCAATTACGGCGATCAGACGGTTCGTCCAGTACAGGTTGTCGGTGGAGACCTCGGGCGTGGTGTCGCGCAGATACGCCGGAGTGTCGTCCACGTTCGCATAAAAAGGTGCGACCGCCGTGAACGGGCCGGAACCGAAGGCGATCCACATCACCGCCGCCGCTGCGGCCGGCACGTCGTGCCGCAGTTCGATCGCGACCATGTGACCAGTGCGGTTGATGCCGATCGGACGGTAGCGATGCCGGCTTTCCGGTGTACCGAGCGTTCCGTACGGGTCAAAAGGCGTGCCTTCGAAATGCGACGACATCAGAAAGTCGATGTCCTCGACCGTCACCTTGTTCTCCGGCGCCCGGCACCACGGGATGTCGTCGGAGGTCGGCGTGTAGCGGGCCGCGGGCGAATCCCAATCCTCGCTCGGGTTCAGGTGACGTTGCATGTACCAGGCGCGCGGCGTGTTGTAGATATGGTCCTTGACGGTGCTGGTGCCGAACACCACACGCGGGTTGATGTGGTCCGGCAGCACGGCGGCGACGCCGAAACCGGCGCCCTGCGCGGGCCGCATGGCACGGCCCAGATGGTGCCGATCGATGAATTCGCGCAGGTCCGCGCTGCACATGAAGAACCGCCGCTCGCCGAACGCGTCGGAGAAGTCGAAGTCGTCGATGCCCAGCTGGTTGGGGATCGTCGCATAGCAGTCGTCGGGCACACGGCGCGCAATCCAGTGATGCCCACCGATTGTCTCGACATACCAGATCTCGTCCACGTCGGAAATGATCACGCCGTTCGACTCATAGGTGCCGTACCGTTCCAGCAGCTCGCCGAGCCGTTCCACGCCCTCGCGGGCCGAAGAGACATACGGCAGCACCAGCGTGATGATGTCCTCCTCACCGATGCCGCCGGGGGTCTCCGGCCGATAGCCGGCCTCTCCCGGCACGCCTTCGGCTGGCCTGAGCTCGACCAGCGGGTCGGCGGCGAGCACGCGCTCGTTCACCGCGATGGTTTCGGTGGCGCTCATCGCCACGTTGCGCTCGCTTGCGCCGGCCTCGGCGAGCACGCCTCGGTTCGGCAGCACGTTCGGCGCGATGGTGTAGCGGCACGGGTCGTCCGGCAGGTCGATCTCGACATGGCTGAGCGTGCTGCGGTAGTGGCGCGGCTGGTCTTCAGGGGGCCCCGGCCCCGGCCGCCTTATGTGGTTTA
>OAWX01001372.1_pt1 | contig 10442 bp, 9 predicted proteins | sample 1495571 | NCBI WGS metagenome assembly OAWX01 (sample SAMEA2580265, study PRJEB22360) | human gut metagenome | biome: human gut; feature: human-associated habitat; material: faeces | place: Denmark | collected 2008/2010 | reverse complement strand
TGCTGAGAAAGGATGCATCGGTCAAAGAGGGCGCCGCCCGCCTCTCGGGTAGGTACATTTATCGCAGAGCTGGCAGGAATCGGAGGAAAGGGCGAAGGTGAGCAGGGTTTTGTCTTTTAAATGCTGCTCGATTTCGCGTGTGATTTTTTCGTGCTCCGATTTTGTTTTTAATGTCTCATCCATATCCATGATGTTGTCCACTTCTGCGATGCTGGAGAAGAACAGAACGTGATCGTAGTTCATGCAACGCTCCTTACAGACTTCAACAGTGCCGACCGCCGGCGGGCAGGACCAGGAGGCTCCGTAGCGGGGGCCCTCCCTTTCGGCATGGCAGCGGGAGCACTCCTTTTTGCAGATCTGGCGGACCCGGTCATTAAATTCGATGTCCTCCGGTTTTACAAATGCATACTGATAGATAGGAAACTGGGTAATATATTCTTCGATTTCTGTCTGTGTCATTTTGTCATCCCTTCTCTTTTGTTACAGATCTTTTTCCAGAAAAGCAAATACCATATTCCAGTACGTCTGGAGCATGCGCCCTCTGGTTCCAAACAATTCATGCTTTGCGCCCGGTACTTTTACCATTTTTGCCATGCCGGGACGGCGTTCTGCCATTTTCCGGATCATCCGCTCCTGGGCACGGTTGGACACAAGATGATCGTTCTCCGCCTGAAATAAAAGGACAGGAGCCTCGATCCGTTTCCATCCGCTCCGCATCAGATCGCGGTACAGATGTGCGGCGGCATGGAGCCATCCGTAAGAAGCGGCATTTAGGTGATACAGCGGCTCTTTTTCCCGCTTCTGCTGGTAATAGAGAAAGCGCGGACGGGAGAGGGACGAACTTTGTTTAAAGCTTTCGATTCCCTGGTATGGTTTCTGTCCTACCACATACTGTGTGCCTCGTTCTGTGGCACAGGCAAAAGCTGCGATCCGTTTTGCATCGGCGAACGGCACTTTTCCGGTCAGCGGACGGATCATCGGCGAACTCAAAACCACTTTCCGGAACAGATGCGGCGCTTTGGCGGCCGCTGCTGCTGCGATTCCTCCGCCCATCGAGTGAGAATAGAGAACGAGCGGAAGACCGCATGCCTCTGCTTTTGCTTTTCGTGCAACAAAGAGCAGATCTTCTACATAACGATGGTAGGAATCGACATAAACAAGCGACGGATCCTCCACCAGACGGTAGCTCTTTCCGTGGCCGCAGTGTTCCGGCAGATAAACATGAAAATGCTCTTTGATAAAATAATACACGATCTCTTTATATTTCTCTGCATTTTCCGTAAAACCGTGTGAGATTACAACAACACCTCTCGGGCGGAATGCGCGGTAACGAAGAACATGAATCGGATGACCGCTCTCCCTTTCCCAGTAAAATTCTTCTGCATGAGCGGCGAGGTACGGCTCCACACCATTCTGCATCCGCTCCGCATAATTTTTTTCCTGTAATACGCGTGTTCTCATTAGCAAATCACCTGCTTTCATCCAGATACGAAAGGATATCCTGAAGATTGTCGATGGTACAGTCCGGTGTAACTTCAATTTTGTTCGGAAGATGATCCGGGTTGTACCAGCAGGTCAGGATTCCTGCATTTTTTCCGCCGCGGATATCACTTGTGAGGGAGTCGCCGACGATCACAACCTCATCCGGTGCATAACTTCCGATTTCGTTCCATACCGCATCAAAAAAAGCCTTCTGCGGCTTGTCCACACCGACCTGTTCCGAGATAAAAACGCCGTCCAGAAGCTGATCAAGCCCGGAAAAGCGGAGTTTACGCTCCTGTGCAACAGTGGTTCCATTTGTTACTGCATACTGTTTTACGGTAGCTTTCAGCTGTTTTACCAGTTCATCTCCGTGATCGCAGAAGAAAGCCTTATCGCCGAGGCGGATCTGATATTCATCATTGAATACCTTTACCTGATCCGTCGGCAGTCCTTCCGATTCAAAAAATTCATGGAATCGTCCAAGCATCACCTGTTCTCTCGTAAGCTCTCCCGTCTCCAGCCGCTCCCAGTAACCGCGGTTGATCACGCTGTAGCGCTGCAGCATTTCGTCCGTGCAGGTTCCCATATGAAACTTGTTGAAACAGTACTCAATTGCATATCGTTCCGACATCTTAAAATTCAGAAGTGTTCCGTCGATGTCCCACAAAATTACTTTTATCAAAGAGAAATCCTCCCTTGGTTTCATTTGTATTTTCCAATTATCTGTTTTTCATTCTAGCATAGATTACAAATACGATCAATTGTATTTTAGGCATTGTATCTTTTGAGAAAAAGTGCTACGATAAAAAAGAATTTCCGTGAAAAAGAAAAGGAAGAAGGAAGAAACACTATGAAATTTACTTATCCAGCCGTTTTTCATAAAACCGAACAGGGAACCTACGAAGGTTATTTTCCAGATCTCGCCTGCTGCTATGCAAAAGGGGATACCCTCGACGAGGCGCTGGAAGATGCCATTCACTCCGCCTATGACTGGATCTCTCTGGAACTGACGGAAGAAGAACCTGATTTTCCGCCGGTATCGGATGTGGCAGATCTCGGGAAAAGCGAAGGTGAAATTGCAAGAAATATTGCCGTCAACATCCGGCTTTTTGAGGGATGGGACGAATAAGTTCAAAAAAGAGAAAGAAAACCGTATTGCTGCGATATTCGAAACGCGGCGATACGGTTTTCTTTTTATCTCTTCCAGGTTTTCAGCATCTCTTTTTCTTCTTTGCTGATCCGCAGCGACTCTCTGATTTTCTGAATTGTTTTGTTATGTGTCCAGTCATCGAGACTGTTTTCTTTCAGCAGTTTCTGTGTTTTTTCCGGAAAATGAATATAACAGATCGATACTGCCCAGGCGACGGCCATTTTTACGTAATAGCCATCGTGATGAATCTTTTTCATCTCCTCCAGCACAGCATCGATATACGCTTCGTTGATAAAAAAGTCCAGCAGACACACAACACCAAACCGGATTTCATATTCCCGGCTGCTTTTCAGCCATTTCTGCAGATATCCATACCAATACTCCTGGTCTTTCTTCATAAAATGGCACGTTGCACAGGAGCTGTCACAGATTCCCCAGCTGTTGATCATCGGCACGAAGCGGTCCAGTTCTGCCGTCTGTTCTGCACGGGTCAGCTTTCCGTAGCCGATTATCATTCCGCGGATCAGAAGCTCCTCGTAGACTTCCGGATTAAACTGTTCGGTATAAACTTCATAGTGGTCTCTTGCTGTCGCTTTTGCAATCCGTCGCGAAACCGGAATGCGGACACCAAGAATCCGACAGTTCTGTCCCGGAACAAGAGAGCTGTGAAATTCCCGGTATTTTGCATCTATATTGCTTTCCAGTTCTGCCCGAATGGCCTGCATTACTTCCTGTTCCATATGATTTCCCCTCTCTTTTCTTTCTCTTTAAGATGTTTTACACGCTTTTTACAAATGTTTAACCCTGTTATTTCTGCACTTCTGATAAGATAAAATTAAAGTAAACGATAACATCCACCCTGCCAAATGCCAGATCTTTTCCGGCTGAAAGGTGAGTCTTATGAGAAAGAAATATACATTTTTTCAAAATATTCCATTCCTGTGCAAATTTCAGAAGCAGCCAGCCCTTGCAGAAGAAGCGCCAGTTGTTTCCACAACGCTGTCTATTCCGTTTTCCGGACCCGCAGATAGATCCTTATATTTTACCGAAAACCCGGATTTTACCGCTCCCTCTGCCGGTATCCATTCCCGTCGTTTTCCGGGAAGCCGGATCTTTCTATATTCCAGCGATCCCGAGCACGATCTTGCGGCAGTTCCATCCTCTCTTTTCGATGTGCTGCACCGCTATTTTGCCGTCCATTCACCGGATGATGTCGTTTTATGGAAAGATGGCATTCTCTCCTTCCAGACCATGGAAAATCAGCCGCAGCCGTTGACTGCTCTTTGTACGCCGGATGATGCACGGGATTCCAAAATCATTCCGTTCCCCACACTGTCAGAACGGCAGCGCATTTCACAGTAACTGCTATTTAGCCAAATCAGCAGGAGCATGATGGAAAATACCCCTTTCCGTCATGCTCCATTTTTTACTTAATTCCGAGAATTCCACTAATCCGCTCTTTCGAAAGCCCCGCGCCGATTACAATCAGCACTTCCTGGCTCTCCGGCACTGCCTGGAATGTCATCTGTTCCCGCGTCGCATTGATTTCGCTCCACACAGTTTCGCCCGTCTTTACAATTCCTTTGATCCGGAATACATTGCCGCATGATGGATCCGCAAAGATTGCTTCTGCTGTCTTTTTCAGCGCTTCTTCCGTAATCTTCGGCTCCAGAAAGCAGAGCGAATCAAATGTCTGCTGCTCGCCGAAATCCAGCTTCCGGTAATCCTCCGAACGGTAACTGCATTCGGAGAGCATTTTGAAATCATCCTCTGTCAGATCATCCCAGTTTTTCTGTAAAATTTCTGCATCAGAAAACTGTCTTCTGCAGCCTGCCTGCTCGAGCGTGCGGTTCAGATGGGCAATCGTTTCTTCTTTCTTTTCCTCCGAAACATTCTGTACTTTGCTCAGCACGATTTTACCAGCGTTCGCCGCCTCGGAAGCCAGCAGATACTCTTCTTCCTCCGACAGCTTCTCATCGAGCCCGGCATCCAGAATCGTGATGACGCTTCCCGCCTCATACCAGCGGTTCAGCGGCTCGTCTTACAGCGTGTCAAAGAACTCATCCACATCGTAAATCCCCGACGGTTCCACGAGAATGCGGTCGTAGCCGCTCATGCCCATCGAGATCAGTTTCGTGCGGAACCGTCTGCGGTGTGTCTCTTTGTCGCATCCGCCGGAAATCATCTCCAGCTCGCACTGATCGCCGCGCAGTTCCTGCAGAAGCAGCATATCCACATTGACTGCCCCAAAATCATTCTCCAGGATGCCGATGTTCTTTCCCTGTTCCATCAGATACTTTGCGTACTGTTTCAAAAAAGTCGTCTTCCCTGAGCCAAGGAAGCCTGTAATCAGATCAATTTTAATCATTTCTGCTGTCCTTTCTGCTGTCTTTTTCCGTCTGCAGCCTGCGGAGCTTCGAACACTCTATTTTCGTCTGCGCTCTTTGCCGGTAAATGTATCGATGTCTATGCGCCATACGGCAACGCGCTCCACCATCTCCGGCAGAAAAGCGATCTTCGCCTCCGGTGCGATATGCGCCATGATTTTTTCCAGGCCTTTCTTCTCTGCCTCCGGATCTGTCACCTCCGTGATGGTTCCGTTTCCCATGATACTGCGGTACGCATAGGAATACGCACACGTATAGTCACCTGTAATCACTTCATGGTTGTAATCCATCTCCACCGCCACGCGCGGATCCGCTGCAAATGCAGCCGCCTTCCGCCCTTCTTTTGCCCCATGCAGGTACAGACAGACGTGAAGAGTTCCATCTTCTTCCCGGACATCATATCCATAATTCATCGGCACGATAAACATGCCTTCCTCATCCATCGCCCCGATCCGCACAACCTCGCAGCTTTCCAGAATTTCTCTTAAAATTTCAGGATCTGTAATCTCCCGCTTTTTTAAACGCATTTCACGCATCGCAATCACACCTCTCTTATTCGCAGCTATTTATGATATGGCTCCCCGCAGTTAATGCGGTAGCTCCGGTAAATCTGTTCCAGCAGAATAACCCGCATCAACTGATGCGGAAATGTCATTTTCGAAAAACTGAGCGCATAGTTTGAACGCTTCAGAACTTCCTCGCCAAGCCCTAAGGAACCACCGATCACAAAAATAATATGGCTCGTTCCCTGCACGCCGAGCGTATCTATTTTCTGGGCCAGCTCCTCGGATGTGAGCTGTTTTCCCTTAATTTCCAATGTAATCAGATAAGCGTCATCCCGGATATATTTGAGAAAGCGCTCTGCTTCTTTGTTTTTGATATTTGTCTCTACGGTTTCACTCGCGTTGTCCGGTGTCTTTTCATCCGCCACCTCGATAATTTCCAGCTTTGCATAGCGGCTGAGGCGCTTGGAATACTCGGCAATCGCATCCCGTAGATATTTTTCTTTGATTTTTCCTACTGTCAATACTGTAATTTTCATTCTGTAATCTTAAAACCCTTTCGGATATCTGTCAAAAACACCAAAAGCCATATAGATCACTTCTTGTCCGCGTCTATATGGCTTTTAGTTTAGAAAAGCAATGCCTTATGCATTTTTGCTTTTGATATACTCATCAATTCCTTTAGCTCCGGCTTTTCCGGCACCCATAGCAAGGATAACGGTTGCTGCACCTGTTACAGCGTCACCGCCGGCGTAAACGCCTTCTTTGCTGGTCTTTCCAGTTTCTTCCTCAGCTACGATACATTTTCTTCTGTTGACATCCAGACCGTAGGTGGTGGAAGAAATCAGCGGGTTCGGGGAAGTGCCAAGAGACATGATAACTTCGTCTACTTCAATTTCGAACTCAGATCCTGGAATCTCAACCGGTCTTCTTCTTCCGGAAGCGTCCGGCTCGCCAAGTTCCATACGGATGCAGCGGATACCGGTTACCCAGTCTTTGTCATCGGTCAGAATTTCTACCGGGTTGGTCAGAAGATCGAAGATGATACCTTCCTCTTTTGCATGATGAACTTCCTCTGCACGGGCCGGAAGCTCTGCCTCAGAACGACGGTAAATAACGTGTACCTCTGCGCCGAGACGAAGTGCGGTTCTTGCAGCGTCCATAGCTACGTTGCCGCCGCCGACTACAGCAACTTTCTTGCCGTGTGCGATCGGGGTATCGTAATCATCGCGGAATGCTTTCATCAGGTTGTTTCTGGTCAGGAACTCGTTTGCGGAGAATACGCCGTTTGCGTTCTCACCCGGGATTCCCATGAACATTGGAAGGCCTGCACCGGAACCGATGAAGACTGCTTCAAATCCTTCGTCTTTTAACAGCTCATCGATGGTAACGGATTTTCCGATGATAACGTTGGTCTCAATTTTAACACCGAGAGATTTTACGTTCTCGATTTCAGCGGCAACTACTTTGTCTTTCGGAAGACGGAACTCCGGAATACCGTAGCTTAATACACCGCCGGCTTTGTGAAGTGCCTCGAAGATGGTTACATCGTAGCCAAGTTTTGCAAGGTCTCCTGCGCAGGTAAGACCTGCAGGGCCGGAACCGATAACCGCGATCTTGTGGCCGTTTTTCTCTGCTGCCGGAACCGGTTTGATACCGTTTTCTTTTGCCCAGTCAGCAACGAAACGCTCCAGTTTACCGATGGAAACAGCGTCGCCTTTGATTCCGCGGACACATTTGCCCTCGCACTGGCTCTCCTGCGGACATACACGGCCGCAGACTGCCGGGAGTGCACTGGACTCACCGATAATTTTGTATGCTTCCTCGAAGTTTCCTTCTTTTACCTGTGCAATGAATGCCGGAATGTTGATATTAACCGGGCATCCTGTGATACATTTTGCATTTTTACAGCCCAGGCAGCGCTGTGCTTCTTCTACTGCTTCGTCTTTGTTGTATCCAAGACATACCTCGTCAAAATTTGTGGCACGTACCTTCGGCTCCTGCTCACGTACCGGTACTCTGTTTAATCCCTTTGCCATTATTTGTCACCTCCGCACTGGCCGCATCCACCGTGATGGGTTGCGCCTTCCTGGTATCTTAAGAGAGCTCTTCCCTCTTCTGTCTTATACATCTGCTGACGTTTCATAGCCAGGTCGAAGTCTACCAGATGACCGTCAAACTCCGGTCCGTCTACGCAGGCAAATTTTACTTCATTGCCTACCATTAGACGACAGGCACCGCACATACCGGTTCCGTCTACCATGATCGGGTTCATGCTTACAACGGTCGGGATGTTCAGTTCTTTTGTCAGAAGACATACGAATTTCATCATGATCATCGGTCCGATGGCAACACAGACATCATACTGTTTGCCCTGGTTCTGTACAAGGTCGCGGAGTACATCGGTACCCATACCTTTTCTTACGTAAGAACCATCGTCTGTGGTTATGTACAGATTGCTGACAGCAGACATTTCTTTCTCGAGAATAACGAGATCTTTTGTCTTTGCTCCGACAATGGCGTCAGCAGTGATTCCATGCTCATGCAGCCATTTTAACTGCGGGTAAACCGGTGCAGTTCCAACACCGCCGGCTACGAATACGATCCGTTTTTTCTTCAGTTCTTCGATATCTTCGCTGCAAAACTCGGACGGCTGTCCCAGAGGTCCTACGAAATCCATGAAAGCATCTCCCGCCTTGAGATCTTTCATTTTTTTGGTAGATTCTCCGATCGGCATGAATACGATGGTGATAGTTCCTGCTTCTCTATCGTAATCACAAATGGTCAGAGGAATTCTTTCTCCTTCTTCATCTGCCTTGACAATAACAAACTGTCCAGGGAGGCAGTGCTGTGCTACTCGCGGTGCTTCTACTACCATACGGTAGATGTTATTCGCGAGCATTTCCGCTTCTTGAATCTTGTACATAATATCCTCCTAATCTTGTTAGAAATATTTTAACAAAAGCACGACTTGGATTTTCGCGCATTTTATGTTAATACTTTATCACGTTTCCGGTTATTTGTAAACAACGGACAACATCTTTTCCCATCATCCGTGTTCCTCCAGATAATTTTCGAACTGTTCCATGGACATCAGAACTTTTCTCGGCTTGGTACCTTCCTCCGGTCCTACGACACCGGCATCCGCGAGCTGGTCCATGATTCTGGCCGCGCGGTTGAAACCGATTTTCAGCACTCTCTGGAGCATGCCGATCGATGCCTTATCTTTTTCGATGATAAATTTTCCGGCTTCCACGAAGTAATTATCGCGGTTATCTCCGCCGCCTGCGGCAGAACCGCCATCCAGGCTTACGGTGTGAATCCGTTTTTCGATATCCGGATCATAAGCGTTCTCGCCGTAGTGATCTTTTAAGTAGGCAACGACATCGCTGACCTCTTTATCCGAAACAAAGGATCCCTGCAGACGGGCCGGTTTCTGGTAATCCTGCGGCTTGTAGAGCATATCGCCTTTTCCAAGCAGTTTTTCCGCACCTCCCATGTCGAGGATCGTACGGGAATCTACGCTGGAAGAAACCGAGAATGCAATACGGGACGGCATATTTGCCTTGATAAGACCAGTGATGACATTGACGGAAGGTCTCTGTGTTGCAATAATCAGATGGATGCCGGCCGCACGGGCAAGCTGTGCCAGACGGCAGATCGCATCCTCCACTTCTCCCGGCGCAACCATCATCAGGTCGGCAAGCTCGTCCACGATAATGACGATCTGCGGCAGTTTTTCCGGTTTTTTGCCGTTTTCATCCGGCGGCAGCTCGGCAACTTTCGCATTGTAGCCTTTCATATCGCGCACGTTGAATTCCGCAAATTTGTTATAACGGTCTGTCATCTCCGCAACCGCCCAGTTCAGAGCTCCGGAAGCCTTTTTCGGGTCTGTGACAACAGGGATAAAAAGGTGCGGAATGCCGTTATAAACAGAAAGCTCAACGACCTTCGGGTCGATCATGATCAGTTTGACGTCTTCCGGTTTTGCCTTATAAATAATACTCATAATCAGCGTGTTGATGCAGACCGATTTACCGGAACCGGTCGCACCGGCGATCAGAAGATGAGGCATTTTCGCGATATCTGCGATGACCGGCTGACCGGCGATGTCTTTTCCGACAGCAAAGGCCAGATTCGAAGAAAAGTTCTTAAACTCCGGTGTTTCAAGAAGATCACGCAGCATCACGGCCGTGTTCGTCTTATTTGGAACCTCGATTCCGACTGCGGATTTTCCCGGGATCGGTGCCTCAATGCGGACATCTGCTGCTGCAAGACTCAGCTTGATATCGTCGGTCAATCCGACAATCCGGCTTACTTTCACGCCCTGTTCCGGCATCAGCTCATACCGTGTGACGGTCGGTCCGCAGCTTACGTTATTGACTGTAACTTTGACACCGAAGCTGTCCAGCGTCTCCTCCAGTTTCCGCGCTACTTCCCGCAGATGCGCATCGGAATCGCCCATGGCACCGCGCGTCCCTTTTTTCAGAAGATTCATCGGCGGTGTTTTGTACTCCGGCCGCTTTTCCTCTGCTTTTTTCCCGATTTCCTGACGAATGCCGTCTACATCCGCCTCGATCTCTTCACAGGAAGACCGCGGATTTCTCGTATGATCCGCAGACGTTTTCTCTTTTTTCGCCTCTTCTGCAGCTTGCCGTGTCATCTCCGGTTCCGTCTTTTCCGGCTCTTCAGCCGGCACAGAACCACGGTGAATCGAAAGCTCCGGCATCTCCATCTGATGGGTATCGTCGTTTTCGTTTAAATCAGCCTTCGATTCCACATGAGAAAGAAGGCGGGATTTCTTTTTCTTCCCGGCTTTTTTCGGTTCCTCCACTGGCTCAAGAATCAGCTCTTTTCCTTCCTCTTCCTCCATCGCAGCTTGGCGCGCCAGACGCTCCTGGCGGCGCGCCCGGCTATACG
>OAWX01001369.1_pt1 | contig 10449 bp, 14 predicted proteins | sample 1495571 | NCBI WGS metagenome assembly OAWX01 (sample SAMEA2580265, study PRJEB22360) | human gut metagenome | biome: human gut; feature: human-associated habitat; material: faeces | place: Denmark | collected 2008/2010 | reverse complement strand
CGGCCGATAAGACCGTTTACCGATCGCGATCACCCGAGCTTCGGAAGCATTGGCTGCGAAACGCCGTCAATGCCCACGAGTGCAAGCGTCGTGAGGAGTGCGAGCTGCGGACCTTTTTCCATGCTTGTCGAATCAAAGAACTCTTTGAGTGAGTGCTCATTGTGCGTTACGCCGCCCGTACCGATACAGACAGAAGGAACGCCAATTGAGATGGGCTTATTGGCGTCCGTTGAGGATGGACGACACTGCTTCACCTCAAGATCCATCTGCTTCATCGCGCAGAGCGCCGCCTGAACTGCCGGAGAGTCATCGGGCTGCATACCGGCAGGACGATTGCCGATCTGGGTGAGAACGAGCTTGAGCTGACGTTCCGGTCCGGCTTTCGGCCAGCGCTTGTTTTCGAGCTCAACGCCGAGCCGGAAAGCGTCAAGCGTCTTTTTCTCCAGCTCGTCGAGCTCCTCAAGATTGACTGAACGCATGTCGACATCGACTTCACAGCGCGCCGCAATCGTATTGACTGTCGTGCCGCCCTTGATGGTGCCGACCGTGAAGGTCGTCTTCGGATCGCTCGGCGGATCAAAATCAGCGATCACATTGAGTGCGCGTCCCATGGCGTGAATGGCCGAGGGCACCATGCCGTAGTCGAGGTAAGAGTGACCGCCCGTCCCTTCAATGGCGACTCGCCAGCGGTGAGCGCCTGTTGCGCCGTTCTGAACGGTATTGACGTCGGCCATGTCGAGCGCAATGAAGCCGTCAATTTGACGCGAGCCGTCAAAGAGCGCCTTAGCGCCTCGAATGTCACCGTTGCCTTCTTCTCCAACCGTGCCCACAAACAAAATGTCACCCGTCGTTGCGATCTGTGCACGGTTAAGCGCACGGAGCACCTGCAGCATGCTGCGCAGCCCCGAAGCGTTGTCGCCAATACCGGGCCCGCGGTAGAGCGCGCCGTCCTTTGTCACTTTGAGATCCGTGCCGGCAGGGAAAACCGTATCCAGATGAGCGGCGATCGCGAGCACCGGACCAGCGCCTGTGCCGGGGCGTCGGCCGACCACATTGCCCGACTCATCCATCACAACATCGGTGAGGCCATATTCACGCAAGAGCTCCATGATGAGTTCACCGCGAACTTTTTCGGCAAAGGTCGGAGATTCCGTCTCAGAAATACGGATCTGCTCGGCCATTGCGCGTTCAACTTCCTCAGCACAGACCTCAAAAGCGGCCTCCACGGCTGGAAGACCGCGAAGCGCTGCAACACGCTCGAGCATCTTGGGTTCAAGCTGAGGGACATGATCTGCCATGGAATTTCTCCTTAAGGTGGCGCGCGGACTATCGAAGTCGGCGGCTGAAAAAACTGAACACTCTGCACTGCGCCGGATGAATCGGAATACGTTGGACGGCTCCGGCGAATGCCGCCTAAGATCATACCTGCATCTACGCACTTTTCTGTAGAGAACCATCCCGAAGAGTGCTTCATTCAGGCGCGATTAAGGCCGGCGCGCGATGCTTCAAATACAAATGAGAAAACAATCGAAACCTGTGTCTGCGGACATGGGTTGGATCCATTAAGGAGACCCCAAAGTGCCGAATCGCTCCCTTCCTGCCGTCCGACTGCTCTGCGCTGCAGTGATGCTTGCCGCCGCGGCTATGACCAGCGCTGCCCAAGCTTCAGCCGATGCGCAAGAGGCTTCCAACGTCCTCAAAATGAAACCTGGCGCGTATGTTGAATCGGCTATCGGCTGGAACGGCCCGATTGAAGTTAAAACCACGGTGTCAGAAAATCGAATTGACGGCATTGAAATCCTCAAGAGCGATGAAGTTCCGTACATTGCGGATGAACCGATGAAAACGATCATCCAAAAGGTCGTGAGTGAACAAAACTTGTCTGTCGATGTCGTTACGGGCGCTTCACGTTCCAGTGAGGCCCTTCTGCGGGCAGTCGGTCAGGCCGTGCAGGCCGCCGGGGGCGACCTCAAGTTCTTCACGCACGAAGCGGTACCCATTGATCCTGCAACACTTCCAGAGGGTGAAGAGGCGCAGGCAGACGTCGTCGTCGTTGGCGGCGGTGCCTCAGGACTTGCAGCGGCAGCGGCAGCACTCGAATCCGGAGCGCGCGTCATCGTGCTCGAAAAAGCGCCTCATACGGGCGGCAGCGCAGCGCTTTCCGCCGGCATTGTGACTGCTGCCGGCACCGACATTCAGAAAGCGTCCGGCTTGCCGGCAGATTCCGCCGGTCTTGCCAAACTTTGGCTTGAAGATCAAAAGCGTTCAGTCAAAGGTGCCCCCGCCAATCTGCCCGATGCAGCACAAGTTGAAGCCCTGGTTAAGCAAAGCGCTGAAACGGTTGACTGGCTCACAAAAAAGGTCGGCGCCGCCCGTACCCCAACGCCCGCCGCGGCGGCCGGGATCGGCGCCTATCAGCTGCTGCCGATTACATCCGAGGCCTCTCGTCCTGCTGGCGCCGACGAAGTGGAAAAACTCGAGCAGTATGTGAAAAAACTCGGCGGCATCATTCGCACCGCCACCCCTGCCTGGAAGATTCTGACGACCGACGACGGCCGCGTCTCCGGCGTTGCGGCTGCCGACGGAAAGAACCGCTTCACGTTCCGTGCAAAGAGCGTCGTGCTCGCGTCCCGCGGCTTTAGCCCTCTTTGCTGCAGACCTCATGAAGGTAACTTCCCGCCAGCCGCGCTGGGCAGTTTATGTGGAGCGCGCCGGCGCAGCTAAAACAAGCACGGGCGACGGACTGACAATGGGCCTGCAGGTCGGTGCCAAGGAAGTTTCCGACAGTTGGCTGATGGGCACTCAATTTGCCCCTGCTTACCCCGAAATGACGGCCGCCATGCTCGGACCGCGAGGTTTTGCGGGCGCAACGCTTGTCAATGAAAAAGGGCTGCGCTTCGTTAAGGAAGACCTTCCCAATATCACGAGTGAAATGAGTCAGCAGCTCGACGTTTGGCTCATCACAGACAGCAAGGATCCCGAAAAAGCCAAGACGCTGCGCAATTACTTGGGATTTGACACCGTCGTTCACGGCAACACGCCTGAAGAGCTTGGCCGCCGCATGGGAGCACGCGCCGACAATGTCAAGCAAACGATTGAAAAGCTCAATGCCGACGCTGCCGCGGGAAAAGATACTGCCTTTGGCCGCGATCCCATCAATTTCACCAGTCTCACACAAGCCCCTTACTTTGCCGTCAAGGTCCGTCCTGTCATTTCCGGAACGATCGGCGGATTCGCTGTCACGCCGGACTTCCAAGTGCTTGACAATGCGCTCAAGCCCATTCAAGGGCTTTGGGCCGCAGGCGAACTGGCCAATCGGGCCTTCTACAACCGTGTTTATGAACCTGGAACGAGTCTCCTGATTGCCTATGCTTCAGGACGTGCTGCAGGAACCTCCGCTGCCAAGGCTGCGCTCTCCAAATACCCTAACCCCTCTGCCAGCCATTTTCGACGCCGGTGAAGCTCTGCTTCATCGGCGTTTTTTGCCTTTATGAGGGCTGCGAATAGAGTGTTCACAGCCGGCACAGTCAATGGGCATGCAAAAAAAAAACGCATGCATGAATGCATCCCTTTAAATGAAAACGTGCTTTAAATAGAAACACCTAGTCCAATTGACGGATATTTCAAATACTCCTTTAGTTCAAAAAGCCGAATTCACCGGATTATCCTGAGACCGTGGATATTTAAGCCAAAACACCGTTTACGGCAATGTGAACGCTTTTTATATCGGCATTCCTTAGTTGAACAACGCGGAGTAGGATGACTTTAAGCGCCGCAGAGCGCATGTCTCCGTGTTCCCCAATCCAACGGAGAAAACAATCAACGCACTCTTGTCTCCATACGAAAGGAGAAATCCTCATGAACCCAACCCTTCGGAACTGGCTGATCATCTTAGTGGTCGGCGCAGCCATCTGGTTCTCGCCGATACCGACGGGACTCAAACCGGACGCCTGGCACATCTTCGCGGTTTTCGTCGCAACCGTGCTTGGCTTCATTCTTCACCCGATGCCGATCGGCGCCATTGCCTTCATCTCACTCACCTTCTGCTGCTTTACGGGGCTTCTGAAGACGAGTCAGGTCCTGATGGGCTTTGGCAACGGCACCATTTGGCTGATCGTCTGCGCGTTCTTCCTCTCGCGCGCCTTCATCAAAACCGGATTCGGCCGCCGCATTGCTTATGTGATCATCAAGCTGATTGGGCGTTCTTCGCTCACGCTCGGCTACTCCATTGCACTCTCTGAACTTGTGGTGTCGCCGGCCATGCCGTCAGCCACATCGGGTGAAAAGGGTGGGTGCCCCCGCCCTGCCCGTCAGCCACGGCTCGAGGGGGCGGCGTCTTCTATCCGATCGTTCGTTCGCTTTCCGAAGCTTTCGGATCGCAGCCAGGTCCGAGTTCGCGCAAAATCGGCGCTTACCTGATGCAGGTCGGCTATCACACCGATGCCACGACCTGCATGATGTTCCTCACTTCAATGGCCGGCAACCCGCTCTGTGTGGGGCTGGCCGCTTCCGCCGTCGGCGTGGAAATTACGTGGACGAACTGGGCACTGGCCGCCATTGTGCCGGGACTCATTTCACTGGCGCTTGTTCCTTGGGTAGTGAGCCTGCTTTCGCCTCCTGAAATCAAAGCCATACCCAATGCACGCGAACTCGCGGAAAAAGAACTCGCAGCCATGGGACCGATGTCTAAGGATGAAAAGGTGCTTGCCTTTGTCTTCGTCATGTGTCTCGTGCTCTGGGCTACGGGCAGCTGGACGCATCTGGGCGCCACTCCGATCGCCATGCTCGCCATCGCAATCATGCTGATTGCGAAAGTTCTCTCGTGGCAGGACATTCTTTCTGAAAAAGGGGCCTACGACGCAATGTTCTGGATGGGCGGCCTCATGTCGCTCGCCACGGCGCTGGGCAAGTCCGGCTTTATCACCTGGGTTGCCAAAGACACCGCAGAAATCATCGGCAGTGCCGGTCTCGGATGGATCGCCTCCTTCCTCATTGTGATCCTCTTTTACACTTATTCCCACTATTGCTTCGCCTCAGTGACAGCGCGTATCTCTGCCATGTATGCCGCTTTCGTCGCCGTAGCAGCGGCATGCGGGACGCCGGCTTTAATGGCAGCACTCACTTTTGGCTTTTTCGCCAACTGCCCGATCTCGCTCACGCACTACGGCAATGGGTGCGGTCCCGTCTATTTCGGTGCCGGCTACGTTTCGCAGGGCGAATGGTGGCGCAACGGCTTTGTCATTTGCACGATGAACGTCGTGATTTGGCTGACCATTGGTATGGCCTGGTGGAAGGTGATCGGTCTGTACTAATTGAGCTGCGCGCCTTCCCATTACCACGGAAAGATTATTTCCGTTTCTAAGGTCCGTCGGGAGATCAGTTCTGACGGGCCTTTTTTATGCCTGCCAGCCTCAATCCGATATTTGCATTCGATTTATCAAGGAAAGGAGAATCCTGTTGACGTCAGCGAGTTATCCACATGAAGAATCCACAAGTCGGGTGGAGAATGCTGTGGGCAACTCTTATTTCCCCTGTATCTCAGGCGTCATCAAGGCAGCTTAAAAATTAGGCAACTATTTTATTCACCGTTTTGCCCACATTTGACTGCACATCCAAAGCCGGCCGCCAAAGCGCAAGCAGGTCCTCAAGCCCCATTCTGGCGTTTGCCGGGCTGGTTGACGGCAGAATGCGCACATCCAAATCTTTGAGCATATCGGCATGCGCAGTAAGAACGGGGACGGCGTGACGGCGCCACATTTGAGCGGCCTTTCCTCCATTGAGACAAACGCGTTTTATCGTGGGGTGTGCGGCGAAAAATGCTGGGAAATCGTTTACCTGCGGGCGAAGAATGGCTGAATCTAAGCTCCCCGTCCGTTCACAGCTTTCAATAGTGTCCCAGAGCGCAGCACCGGATGCGACCAGCGCATCAAGCCGCTCTTTATATGGAAGGGCAGGATCAAATCCGAAGCACGCTCCAACGACTCGCCAGAAACGATTCCTTGGATGCGCGTAGTAACAGCCTGCGGCCAATGAGGCTTCACTCGGCATACTGCCTAAAATCAGAATCTTCGGCTCAGTGCCGACAACGGGCTCAAAGCCAATAAGCCGTAAATCGTCTGCTGTTTTTCCCATAAACATCATTGATGAATGAAGGCGATCCGCTTAAAAACCCACAAAAAACGGCGCCGTCGGACCACCATATCCAACTTGACGCCGCTTGAACCCGATCTGAATTATCTCCGGCCTTTTCAACAGATCATGCCGTGAATTCAGATCATGACAATAGTTCGGTTCAGTTTTTCTCGCTTATTCGACCAAGACAGGCTACTTCAGCAAAGCATCGAGACCAACATCACAGACGCCGCCGACGCACCACCCCATCGCCTTCAGAACGATCGCCAGAAAGATGAGGAAGAGCACAAACAGAACCAGTCGGCCCCACGGGTACATCCCATGTCCATTTGTTCTTTCGGTCATATGACCTCCCTCTCGAACCAGCTGGCTCGGCGATGGAATCATCGCCTACAAGCGCTTTCGATTCTCTTTGTTTTGTTTTAACACAATTTGACAAAATAGCCAAATTTTCCTTACTGAACAAGCGTTCAGTGTGTCGAACTTGATCCAGGCAGAAAGCGTATACCAAATTAGCGTCAGAAGACGTCACAAAAAAAACAAGATGTTTTCAGCCTTCCATATCTGGACCAAGCATCTAGAGCCTTGCCTCAAGTGAAAGCAAAACGTCTATCATCGCGCATCACATTCAAATTCAGCCGCTGCTCTATATGAAAAAAGCCTTTCTCCAACTCCACCTTTCCGTACTCCTCGCGGGGTGGACTGGCATCTTCGGCAAACTCATCACGATGTCGCCAGGCTTCATCGTGCTTTGGCGAATCATCATCGCCGGCACACTGCTCTGGGGATGGCTCGCCCTGCGGCGCACGATTGAATATGTGCGCCCCAAAGACCGTCTCGGCATCATGGCCGTCGGTGCGCTGCTGATGATTCAATGGACGCTTTTTTACGCTGCAATCAAGGCCTCAAACGTCTCCATCACGATTGTCACGTTCTCCTCCATGGGATTTTTTACTGCCATCCTCGAGCCGCTCATTACGCGTACGCGCATGAGCATCAAAGAGATCGGTTTTTCAATCCTCACGGTCTTTGGCATTTCGCTCATCTTTCACTTTGATACGCAGTACCGAACCGGCATTATGCTGAGTTTGACGAGTGCGGCTGCTGCCGCTGCGCTTGCCGTCTTTTTCCGCATGTACAAAGCAAAGTATCGCGCAACGACGGTTATGAGCTGGCAGCTTCTCGGCGGTTTGGCCTGTGCGCTCGTACTTATGCCTTGGTACCTCTCCATCACGCCGCCGGAGTCTTTCCTGCCAACCCCAATCAACTTCCTCTACTTACTCATCTTTGCGAGTTTCTGCACGATTGGGATGTACATCCTGCAGATTCAGTCGCTCGAAAAAATCTCCGCCTTCACCGTCAACCTCACCTATAACTTGGAACCCATCTATTCCATCATTCTCGCAATGATTCTTTTCGGTGAAGCCAAAGATCTCGGCCTCTCTTTCTACATTGGTCTCGCTTTCATTGCACTCTCTGTCGGACTGCAGACCTGGTCGGTGATGCGCATTCAGAAACGCGTGGCAGCACTCGATAAACTCACAGCTGAAGATTCCGACAAGAAGCCGCATCCGGTCTTCATTGAACCCATCGGCAGCCGCAAGGAGCGCGAATAGACGCATGTGCTGGGGCCCCGAGCGGCTCGGTCTCTGCTCCCTAGGCTGTCACGGAATGGGGCGAAGCTTCTCGCAGTTCACTGGCATCGGCCTCGGGTTCTCGAAAGCTTGCGTCCCTTCAGCGGGCATTGAGACGGCGGTCTTCTCTTTACGCTGAAGAGACAGCAAACCATAAACCGTCAGTCTTCGCGGCTGCGGTTCCATGCACGGATGAAATTCTTGGCCTTACCGCACATCCAGCCCAGCTGATAGAACTTGCTTCCCATCGACTGAATGATGCCCTCGACGTCAACCGGCGGGAGTTTCTCAAGAATGTAGCCTTCGAGTTCGTCACGAAGCACATCCTGAGGGGAACGATTGCGCATTTCGCTCACGGCACGAAGCGTTCGCATAGCTTCAGGCGAAAGACCGCGGAAAATGCGTCCCAGTGCTTCTTCCCGAAGCCGATTCTCGAGTTCAGCTTTGAGGCGCGGGTCAAGTTCTCCCGACATTTTTAATCCTCCGGCCATTCGGCAAGCTGACCGGCAAAGAGATTGGCCCAGCGTGCAGCAAAGATCACGGCTGGTTCCGTCTCTGCGGCACTCGAAGCAGGCAGACCTGCTTCAAGTGCTTCGGTAAGCATCGCTTCCCCCTCACGAACGAAAAGGGGAGCCGCTCGGGCAATGGTCCGGTCATCGCCTTGACCGCCTTCAATCGAAAGATGATCGCCAAAGATACGTTCGAGTTCGTCACTCAAGCCATACGGATGCCATTCATCCACCGTCTCAAAGTGGCGGTTTTCTCCTGAAAATGTAGAAGCAAGCCAGAAAACCAGCTTCTCATTGGCTGCATCGAGCTCCTCGGGCGTCATTTCACCCGTACGAAGCATCGAGAGGCGCTCGAGCGGCTCGCGCAGCCCCTGCCGAAAAATACCGTCAACGATATCAATGGCTCCAAGGCTGGGTTTTTGATCCGCCCGGCTGCTGTAATCTGCACCACACCCTCCGCCGCAGCGCCGAGGGCCGCAGGATCCGCATTTCATCAGCGCATTCCTTCTGTTTCGTTGAGGGTGTCGCCCAAAAAGCGCTCTCCCCAAACAAATGCCGTGCGTTCGATTCGCACTTTAAGACGTTCCGGCGTGAGCTCGCCGCCTTCGGCCGCCGCGGCTTTAAGCATCGTATAGATTTCCCGCAGAAAGACCCGCGACGCATGCACCATGAGCGCACGGGGATTCCCCGCGTCAACGCCTTGCGGCAGATCGCGAAAAAGTGCAGGCAGATTCGCTTTCATTGCAGCAACAAGCTCCGGACCGGGTTTCGGCGTACCCGGCGCCAGCGTAAGACGAATACGTTCATGCTCGCCCATCAGAATCTGCGCAAGCGTGCGCACAGTGGCATCATCACGGCTCGATGCCTCGTCGGGTTTGAGTTTCCCTGCACGCACATCCACAACATTCTGAATGACACCCGTTACGATGCTCGCCAGAAAATCCTCAAATTCGCGTGCGGAAAGCGCTGCGGGATCCGTCTTCTCAGCCTGCACGGAAGTGTTCTGGCGGCCTTCCTGGCCAACCGCATTTTGAACGGCTTGGTTGATGAGCGTTTTTTCCATCCTTTATCCTTTCACGGCAGCAGCGGCAGTCAGCGCGCTTTAATGCCCAAAATCTTTTCCGCCCAGCCGAGCATCCAGGCATAGAGCGTCTCCTGAGACAGGAAGTCGTGAAATGCAGCTTCATCGGGTTCGCGATCAGTCGTCTGAAACCACGCATCAGCCATCATCAGCAGTTCTTCAAAAAAGACGTTGACCGCAAGCGTGACGATTTGTGCATCGTCGTCAAAAAGCTTTCGGTCCTCCGCACTCATTGCATTCAAACGACGGCCAAGCTGCTGACGAAGTCGGGCACCCGCCTTTGCCGTCGAAAAGCCTGCAGGCAGCTCCACAATACCGCTTTGATCTTCAAAAAGCGCCGCGAGGCCGAAGACGATTGCGGCAATGCGTTCATCGCTTTCGCCCTCAGACTCCATACCAGCGTGCTGACCATAAACGGCATGAAGAAAATCAGATGCTGCACAGCCGAAAAGCTCTGCGGCCGCGGTCGGATCGGCCAGACTCGGCCGAATAGAGAGAGCGCCGGAAAGTGCCTTCTCAGGAGGGTGTGTCTGCATCATGTTGTTGGGATCTTCCTGAGTCATAGGGATCGTATGAACTGTGAGATGAAGGTTGCTGCAGTCTCTCAACGGACCGCTGGTTCAAGGATTATATGGTGAAGAAGCTTTGCGCTCTGAGACACTGTTTGAGTGTGTTTTGTCGGCCGCGCAGCACCGAGCAAACGGCAGGGCTGTGGCACCAGCTCAGGTCAAAAAAAAATCCATGCCGCTTCAAAAACGAGCATAAAAAAATCCCGCAGCCGGTCAAAGCGGAGGGAGGAGGAAGCCGGCTGCGGGGGGAAACAGGGCGCTCACTAAAGAAGTATCCGCGAACACATCATCCGCACAAGGAGGCTCAGAAATGCGGAAGGGCTCAAGCGGTTCGATCGAGCTGTATGCCCTGCAAATTCAATGTATCTCTTTTAGATACCGTTCGAAAGAACTGAACGTTATTCTTTGGCCGGCTTATGCGTCGGCGCAATTTTTCATGGTTTACCGCGGGTTTTTACTCTAAGATCAAATAAATAACAGTGTTACAGTGGGGAAGCCTGCTGATTGCAGATTCATCACGAACC
>OAWX01001366.1_pt1 | contig 10492 bp, 8 predicted proteins | sample 1495571 | NCBI WGS metagenome assembly OAWX01 (sample SAMEA2580265, study PRJEB22360) | human gut metagenome | biome: human gut; feature: human-associated habitat; material: faeces | place: Denmark | collected 2008/2010 | reverse complement strand
TGCCGCAGCCGACCTCCTCGCCCATGTCAAAGTAGATCTCGGAGCACGGACCGCAGGGGCCGGTGGGGCCAGCGGCCCAGAAGTTGTCGTCCTCGCCCAAGCGGGAGATGTGGTCCTCGGCAACGCCCAGGGAGCGCCACACGTCATGGGTCTCATCGTCCTCGGTAAAGACGGTAAAGTACAGGCGGTCGAGCGGCAGCTTGAACTCCTTGGTGATGAGCTCAAAGGCCCAGGCGCAAGCCTGCTCCTTGGAGACGCCGCCAAAAGAGAAATCGCCGAGCATCTCGAAGAACGACAGGTGACGGCCGTCCTCGCCGATGCAGTCGATGTCGTTGGTGCGGACGCACTTCTGGCAGGAGATCGCGCCAATCTCCTTCATGGTCTTCTTGCCCTGGTAGTACTCCTTAAACTGGTTCATGCCGGCGTTGGCAAGCAGCAGTGAAGGATCGTCGGGGACGAGGGACGAAGAAGGATAGAGCTTAAGACCGCGCTCCTCAAAGAAGTTGAGGAACTTGGAGCGAATCTCGGCCGTAGTCATTGACGGGTAGTCAGCACTCATAGAGGGAATCTCCTCGGTTTCACATCGAAACAGTTCAAACGTAACGATATTACCATCCCACCGCGCCTGTGCAAAAAAGAGGGTCGCCAAACAGCGACCCTCCAGCGAAATTGCATGTTAGCACGTATGAATGTTAACCCGAATTACCCCGCTAGTTGTCGTCATCGTCCATGGAGCCGTCGATACCGGTTTTGGTATCGTCGTCCGAGTTGGAGTCATCGTCCTTGGCAAAGGGGTTCTTGAAGAAGCCCGTGGCATCGGGTTGCAGACCTGAGAGCTTGATCCAGGGATTATCGAGCTCGGGCTTGGGCATGGCCTTGGCCTCGGGCGCAGTCTCGTTGCCGATGAGCTCGGACTCGTAGATGAAGGTGTCGTCGCCGAGCGCGTCGTAGGCGGCGACCGGGTTGCCATCGGCATCGCGGTACGGCGTGCCCTTAAACACGGCGCCGTCATAGGCCACAAGCTGTCGGCCGGTCTCATTCTCGAAGTAGTACACGAAGATACCCTTGAGGGCCGCACAAAGCGGGATGGCAATAATCATGCCGATGGGGCCCATGAGTGCCGAGCCAATAACGAGCGCCGTGAGGCTCATGATGGGATGCACCTGCACCGAGCTCTGCATGACCTTGGGCGAAATGACGTTATCGGTGACGTTTTGCGCGACCATCGTCACGATGAGCGTCCATAACGCCAACATGGGGCTGAACATGAAACCGAGCACCGTGGCGATTGCTGCGCTCACCCAGGGACCGACGACCGGAACCAAATGCATGATGCCGGTAAAGATAGCCATGAGCGCCGCATACGGATGGCCGATGATCATAAAACCGATAAAGGCGAGGAAACCACCGCAGATGGACGTCACGACCATACCGCGCATGTAGCCGCCGACAGAGCGAGAAAGGATGGCGACCATAAAGCGGTACGAGGTCTCCTTCTCCTGACCGATGATGGTGCAAATCTCGTGATGCATGCGAGGGTAGTCGCAGGCCATCCAGTAGGCAAGCACCAGACCAAGGAAGATCACGAACAACTGCGAGGCCGTATTGGTGATGAGCGGGAACACACCGCGGCCAAGCTCGGCAGCAATCTGAGACACATACTTCGATGCCACGGCAACCAGCGACGAAAGATTATCGTCCAAATACTCCTTGAGCGGCGTGTTGTTGAGCGTCTTGGCATGCGAGATCATCTCATTGAGATCGCCACCCGCAACACGAAGCTGCTCGGGCAGGCGGCTCAGGACTTCCATGATCTGACCAAAGAGAATCGGCGACAAGATGCAAACGACACCGACGAGCACGGCAACAACAACAATAAGCGCGATAAGCGAACCGATGCCGCGATTCACGCCATGGTGCTCGAGCCAGTTGGTGATCGGGGACATCACAAAGGCAATGATGGAACCAACAGCGAGAAACTCGATAACCGGCGCCAGGATGCCCATAAGGTTAAAGATGACAGCGGCGATGACAATGCAGCCGACAACAGCCCAAATGCGAAGCGTCAGAATGCGGGTGTCGCGCAGCACGCGATCGGTTTGTTGGGGGTGTTCACTCATGAACGAATCATCACTCCGTCGGGGTCGATCTTGTCCTGAATCTTCTTAAGCGTGCGGCGCAGCAGACGCGAAACCTGCACCTGAGAAATACCCAGCTTCTTGGCGATCTCGATCTGGGTCATGCCCTTCACAAAGCGCAGCTCGATCACCTCGCGCTCGCGCGGCGAGAAATCACGGATGGCTTCCTCGATCACTAGGCGGTCATCGGTAAAGTCGAGCTCGTTGTCGTCGTCGGCGTAACGGTCGAGAATCGAAGGGGCATCGTCGGAATCGGACGCACCAGGAGCCTCGATGGGCACCGAGGTATAGGCCGAAGACGATTCCATAGCCTCGAGGACCTCATCGACAGTCACATCTAGATACTCAGCGATCTCCTCAACCTTGGGCGAACGCTGCAGCTCGTTGGTAAGTTTGTCAGTAGCCTGGTTGACCTTGGCCGAGAGCTCCTGCAGACGACGCGGTACGCGCACACTCCAGCCCTTGTCGCGAAAATGGCGTTTGATCTCGCCCAGGATAGTGGGTGTCGCAAACGTCGTGAACTCGAGTCCGCGCTCGGGGTCAAAACGGTCGATAGCCTTGAGCAAGCCCAGATAGCCGACCTGCATGAGGTCGTCGAGCGGCTCGCCGCGATTCTTAAATTTGTTGGCAAGAAACCTTACCAGGTTCATATGGGACATGACGAGCTGCTCACGGGCGTCCGGATCACCGGTCTCCTTGTAACGACGAAACAGCTCGCGGGTTTTCTCCTTGTCCCAAGCGGTCTTGCCACTCCGGGAACGTTCGGTCATATTAGATATCCGCCTTGAGGTCGAGGGAAAGCGTCAGGGGCGCCGTAGTCTTTTCGTAGGAGTCGCACACGCTCGCGAGGATGAGCTCGGCATACACCGCAGCCTGGTCGTCTTCATCGACCGTAGCCTGGTCGCCAAAGGTAATAGTCATGCCAACATGGGTCTCATCGACATCGAATTTGATGGTGATGTCATCGCAGTCGACCGCGGTGCAACCAAAGATGAAAGCCTCCTCAGCAGCCATGCGGATGTCCTCGATGCGATCGACAGACATAGAGCACAGGGCACCAACGTTGGCTGCCGTCATGCGCACAAGGCGAGCGAGACGCGGGTCACCGGCAACGGTCAGCGTGATAGGGAAGGTTGCTTCGCTACTCATCGCAGGACTCCTCAGAGGTCTCGGCGGGCGTATAGGTGTAATACTGAGCTGGCTTGGATACAGACTTCTGACCATCATCGTCGCCCGCGGCAGCCTCGTCCTCGCCAATTAGGACGCGCTCGGTCGGCTGCTCGGCTTCTTCGGCGGCAGCGGAAAGCTTGCGCTCGGCTTCAGCTGCAGGAGCCTTCACCTTATTGAAGAGCTTCTGCACAGCACCGGCGGCAGAGTCGGTCACGCTCGACACAGCATTGCTGGCCTCGGCCATGCTACCGGTGACCTCAGAAATGTCGCGAACCACGGCTTCGACCTCTACGAGATTGGAGGTAAGGGCATCAACTGCCGTCTTGCTCGACTTAAGCAGCGGCTCCATCTGGGCAAGCGCCGGCGTAAGCTCATCGACAGCGCCATCGAGCTTTACCACCACAGGCTGAGCCTCGGCGATGGTGTTGTTGAGGTCGTTAACGGTCTTATCGAGCGAGTCGACAACGGTGCGGGTCTTGCGCAGGGTAAGCGCGAGCTCAGCGATGGCCCACACGCCGGCAACAGCGAGCAGCAGCAGGGCGATTTGAATGGGACTCATACAAGCCTCCCAAAGGAATCGATATACAGACGGTTTCCATGGTACCCCAAAGGGGACCGAACATGCCATGAGCAGCAACGTGGGACAAAATTATCAGCAGCTACTTCGGTGCATTCCCGCTGCGGTCGCGTTCACTTTGCTCTACGCGCCATTCTTCCCAACCGCGGCCGGCAGGCTGCCAAAATGCACCGCGTTCCAAGCCTTCGGGCAAATAGCGCTGATCGACCCAGCCTTCGGGATAATCATGCGGATACTTGTATACACCGTATTCGTCGCTACCTGGGCGATGACGATCGCGCAAATAACTCGGCACCTCACGTAAACCGCTGCTATGAATATCGGCCAGCGCCGCATCGATCGAAGCCTCACACGCGTTGGATTTTGGCGCCAAGCACACATAGAGTGCAGCCTGAGCCAGGTTAATGCGGCACTCGGGATAGCCAATGACCTCGGCAGACTTAAACGCGGCATGCGCCACCAAAAGCGCCTGCGGGTCGGCGTTGCCAACATCCTCAGAAGCGTGAATCATAATGCGGCGAGCGATAAACTTAGGATCCTCCCCAGCATCGATCATGCGCGCGAGCCAATAGATCGTGGCATCGGGGTCACTACCGCGCATGGACTTGATGAACGCACTGATGATGTCGTAATGCATGTCGCCGTTTTTGTCATACGTAAAGCCGCGACGCGGGTTGGCGATCTTCACGTCATCCACGGTGATGGGATAGCGCTCCCCCGCCGCGGGCGCTGGCGTTCCCTCGGTATCGGGACGCGTGACGGCAATCTCGCTCGCAAGCTCGAGCGTCGTGAGCGCCGAGCGAGCGTCACCCGCTGCCAGCGTGCAGATGGTCTTGACCGTATCCTCATCGGCCGAGAACTTACCGTTCAAGCCCTGCGGTGCCTCGAGCGCACGCTCGATAAGCATGGCGATATCCTCGTCCTTTAAATGCTCAAGCTCCACGACTCGACCACGTGAGAGCAGCGCCGAGTTTACCTCGAAGTACGGATTCTCCGTCGTAGCGCCAATCATAATGACGGTACGGTTCTCAACTGCATGCAGCAGGGCATCCTGCTGCGACTTAGAGAAGCGGTGAATCTCGTCGATAAATAGAATGGTGCGACGGTCGTACGTATTCAGGCGCGTCTTGGCCTCATCAATCACGCGACGCAGGTCCTTCACGGTACCCGTGACGGCGCTGACCTCGACAAACTCGCTCTTGGTATGGTTGGCGATAATGTGGGCCAGCGTCGTCTTGCCCGTACCGGCAGGCCCGTACAGAATCACGCTCGAAAGCACGTCGTGCTCGATCGCGGCACGCAGCCATGAACCCTTACCGACGGCCTTTTGCTGGCCCACGTACTCGTCGAGCGAATTGGGGCGCATGCGCACCGCAAGCGGCGCATTCTGAAAGGAACGCTCGCGCGTCGAAGCAGAAAAAAGGTCGTCCATAGCCATCCCGTGTATCAATCAAATACGTTTTCCACTAACAGTATACCGAATTAATACGAACTACCGTTCGTTAATATAGGTACGGTGCGGAAACTCCAGACCAGGGAACAGCTTGCTCGTCAGTTCGCAGAAATAACCGTCCGTCATGCTCGTGATATAATCCACCACGGCTTGATCCTTGTCGTCCTGCCAGGCATAGGTGCGATCGTAGTAGGAAAGCTGCTGCTCAATGCGCGAAATATGGTGCTTAAAGATGTAAGAGGACTCGTCGCCACTGTTTAGATCCCGCAGGCAACGGTCGTAGAGCTTTTCGAACGCCTCGCGCAGCTCCACCTCGGAATCGCCTTCGATACCGCCCTTGCTATAGATCTTCTCGTAGTTCTCGCGCTTGGCTCGACGGATTTCCTCAAACAGGTCCTCGCTCATCTCGATGCGCGGCTTACCATAGCTGTGCTCAACGATATCGATGGAAGCGTGCGTAAGGATCCAGCTGTTGTAGGCACCGCCCCGGCCATCATCAAAAGCGTCGGGTGACAGCAGGCCCGCCGCGATCGCATCCTGACGGTCACGACCGACGTAGGCAAGAATATCCGAGATGCGAACGACGCAGCCCTCGAGCGTCATGGGACGCAGATGCCCAATTGCGCTATAGCCCGTGGCAATGCAATCCTCAACCGTCTGGTCAAACTGGTCAAAGGAGCTCATGTCCGAGAGCTCAAACACACGTTGCTCGTACTCGCCGTTATGGCATAGCACGCCGTCGAGCGTCTGGAGCGACACGTTGCGGCCGTACAGTGCGTCGAGCACGCGGACCGACTGCACGTTATGGAAAAAATAACGCCCCGTACGCTCATGATAGATATCGTTGAGGAAGCGCTCGCCGGCATGGCCGAAAGGCGTGTGTCCCAAGTCGTGACCCAGGCCAATCGCCTCGATCAGATCGCAATTGAGCCCCAGGGCGCGACCGATATCGCGCGCAATGCGGGAGACGAGCTGCACGTGCAAACCGCGGCGTGACAGATCGTCATTGCTACGGAAGCTAAAGACCTGCGTTTTGCCTGCATAACGGGTATACGCCGGAAGATGAAGTATCTTTTCGGTATCGCGCATAAACGCCGGACGCATAAGCGTGCCTTTGTCGGCGGCGCGATCAATACGACGAATGACCTGATCGTCGTTGCAACGATACGGGTTGACATAGCCCGAAGCACGATCGGCGGCAATGCGCTCGACAAGCTCGGGCGACAACGCCGAGGGAATACGGTCCATGCGCGCCTTAATGACGGCCGTTTCTTGATTAGATTCCATGGCATGCTCCTTAAGAAGGATGCGCAATCGGTTACAAAGTGCAGCCCACGACCTCGATTATGGCAAAAATCGGCACTAAAAACGGGAGCAATGGCAGGGAGCGCGATTTTGTGAAGAGGCAGGAAAGGGCCAGGGCCAGGAGTGCGACGGCAAATGCCACGATGCCACCCATAGGGTCGAGCGTGCAAAGCGCGAAGAGCGCCTTGGCATCCCCCATGCCGATGCCCGGGGCGTGGCGAAGGCGCCGCCAGAGCGACTCAGTGAGCACAAGGGCAAGGTAGACGATGACCGCAAGACCGGCGTGGTCAAGCGCTGTGTTCAAACCGAGGTCGAGCCAAACGCCCGCCAACGCCGCCACGGCACATGCGCCGGCAAGCCCATTGGGAAACCGTCGCTCTCGGGCATCAATTGCCACGCCGGCAAAGATGCAAATCCAAAACGGGATATAGGCCATCGGACTCCTCCTCGAGCTGCATCGCAAAAGCAAAAACCACCACAAAGGTGCCTGTCCCCTTTGCGGTGGTTTTGGTGGTGGTTATTTGGCGCCTTGCATGACCTCGTCAAGGGTAACGTTGACGGCGTGCTGCGTCGGCACCCAGTCGACCTTCAGGAACAGCGCGGCCACCGTGATGGGGATATAGCTGAACATAAAGATCGGGAAGGTAAACAGGTTAGTCACCAGGCGCCACTTTTGCGCGCAGTGAATATGCTTGTACTCAAAGATAGTCGTGAGCAGCGCCAGGATAAAGAACGTCAGATACATCATGGCGAAGGTCATAATGAGCGAAGCGGCGCACGCCTGCATCTCGACTTCGGTTGCCAAGAAACCATGCGAAAGGCCACCCACAATCAAGAACGTCGCATTAGCGAGCATCGAGATCAGCGATAGCAGCATACCCGGGGCGATCGTCATGAACATGTCGTAGGCGGCAAAGCGATGATAGCGGAACATCGACTTGACCAGATGCTTACCGTAGGTAAAGAACACCTGGTAAAAGCCCTTGGTCCAGCGCATACGCTGCTTCCAGGATGCCTTGAACGTCACGGGTTGCTCGTCAAAGAACTCCGCCGGCGCATAGCCAATGCGAATACCGTGAATAGCGCAGAACGTAGTGAACTGAATGTCCTCGGTCAGCGTGTGGAACTGCCAACCGTGCATGCCCTCGATAACGCTTGACGAGATAAGGTAACCCGAACCCGAAACAGCGCAGGACGTCTTGCAGATATTACGCGCGTTGTTGAGGAAGCGCGCCTCGCGTAGATACCACGTGGCATTAGCAGCCGAGATCCACGAGCTGCCGAAGTTCTTGGAATTGCGATAGCTCGTGACCACATGGAAGCCCTGGTCAAAGGCATCATTCATCTTGGAAACGTAATCGCGGGAGATAACGTTATCGGCATCGAAGATAAAGTAGCCCTCAAACGTGTCGGGATACTCGTTAAGGATGCGGTCAAAACCAAAGTCCATGACCCAGCTTTTGCCCTTGCGGGCCAGGTCATTGCGCTCGTAAACAATGGCACCGGCCTCGCGCGCGAGCTGCGCCGTGTTGTCGGTGCAGGCATCGGCGACCACGAAAACCTCGATGAGCTCGGACGGATAATCCTGGTCCTTGATGGAGCGAACGAGGTTGGCGATCACGGCCTCCTCATTATGCGCCGCGATAAAAAAGGCATAGCGATGGAGTTTTTTGGCCTTGGGAGGCGCGACCTCGCCACGAAGAGCGCCAATGACAAAGAAGACCACCTGGTACAGAAAGCAGACCGTGAGCAGCGTGACGACAATCTGGTTGAAGATCACGATGGGTGTGTTGGTTTGTAAAAAGGCGAGCATGCAGGCTCCCAGCAACGCGTAACGTAAACAATCGTATATCTTACCGCAGGCTTACCGAGTTCAAGAAACCACCTAATACTGACTAGGCTTCGAGAAGACCGAGCTGCGGAACGATTTCATCTCCAACGGCCGTGCGACCGAGCGAGCGCGGAGCCAGATCGTCGAGAACCGCAGCGAGATCCCACGGCAACTCGTCGCGGCACTCAATGCGCTCCCCCGTCACGGGATGGTCGAACGCCACGCGCCAGGAATGAAGGAACTGCCTGGTCAGGCCCTGATCGGCGCGTGCATCGCACTTGCCGTAGAGCGGATCGCCCACGCAGGCGTGGTTGATATGGCGCATATGGACGCGAATCTGATGTGTGCGGCCCGTAAACAGATGACACTCGACGAGCGTATAGCCGTCGTCAAAACGCGTGGAATCGAAGCGCTCGAGGACTTTAAAGGTCGTGATGGCCTGGCGCGCAAAGGGGTCATCGGAAACCGCCATCTTCACGCGGTCGCGCGTCGATCGGGCAATACCGGTGTTGATAGTGCCCTCGTCCATGGCAATGTGTCCGTGAACGAGCGTGATATAGCGACGGTCGAGCGTGCGCGTGCGGATGAGATTCTGAAGCGCGCGCTGGGTGTCGTCGTCTTTTGCCGCGAGCATAAGGCCCGAGGTATCGCGATCCAGGCGATGCACAATGCCGGGGCGGTCCTCACCCTGCACAGTACCAAGATGATCGATGCCGCAGTGGTAGACCAGAGCGTTCGCAAGGGTGCCGCTCTCGTGGCCATGGGCGGGATGGCACACCAGGCCCCGCTGCTTGGAGAGCACAATAAGGTAGTCGTCCTCGTAGCGGATATCGAGGGGAATGGCCTCGGGAATCACGTCGGTCGGGTCGTGCGGCTCGGGCAAGTCGACCGAGATGCGATCGCCGGCGCGTACGGCGTACTTTTTAGAGAGACAAGTCTCACCGTTGACGGCAACGGCGCCTCCCTCGATCAGATGCGCGCAGGCAGAGCGCGTGGGACAGCCATCGTTGGCGCCCAAATAGGCGTCAAGACGCTGACCAGCGGAATCGTCGGCAACAAGAATATGGATGTCGGCCATTAACGCTCATTCCTTTCGCGAATCTTGCGGGCACGCTCCCCACGCTGCTTGGCTTTGCGCTTAGCGCGGGCCTCATCACGGGCATTGAGCTCGGCAGTCGCATCAACCTCGCGGGCCGCGGGACTCAAGAACATGTAGCCGAAGAGGGCGAGCACAACGCCCACGGTAATGCCGATATCGGCCACATTGAAGACGGGAAAGTCGATGAAGGTGGTGGCAATAAAATCGGTCACGAAGCCAAAGGCCAGACGGTCGATCGCGTTGCCAATGGCGCCGCCCGCGACCATAGCCATGCCCACAACCTCCAAGCGAGCAAGCTGGGGCGCGCGAAGCAAGTACACGGCAATGGCGACAATGACCGCAAGCGCCAGCAAAGCAAACGCAACGCCATGCCCCTCGCCCATGCTAAAGGCAGCACCGATATTGCGGACAAACAGGAAGTCGATCACACCGGGGATAACAGTCACATGCAAAGCGTCGCCCACGGCACGAACCGCAAGCTTGGTCAGCTGATCAACAAGCAGCACAACCAGCACCACCCCACCAGCAACACCTAACCGCCAGCGCAAAGGCGGCGTCATATCCCCAGCACGACCCAAAGAAATCCCCTACCCTCAAGATCATCGAATTACGTTTAATACAAAGAACTATCTTATATTGCCATACGCAGAACGCACGACATATCCACCAACGCAAGCGAAATAACCAGCTAAAAACGAAAGCGACATTCCGAATAACGGAATGTCGCTTAATAGCTTTCGACTAAAAACGCAAGTCGAAAGAAAGCCTCTAGCTCCAGCAATGGAAACGCCGCGTTATCGTCACCAACAGCGAAAACGTCCCTAAGCGAGCAAGGTGACGTGAAAGAGGAGGGAAGCGTACTTTGGTACGCGACCGACGATTGAACGTCAGATTGCCGCTTAGGGGCGTTTGCAGCGTC
>OAWX01001364.1_pt1 | contig 10522 bp, 7 predicted proteins | sample 1495571 | NCBI WGS metagenome assembly OAWX01 (sample SAMEA2580265, study PRJEB22360) | human gut metagenome | biome: human gut; feature: human-associated habitat; material: faeces | place: Denmark | collected 2008/2010 | reverse complement strand
CCGGCGATTCTTGGGCCAGACGCGCACCCATACGCTTGCGGGCGGAATGCACGTTCACGCCGTAAATATCGGAATCCGGGCGTGCGAAGTAGATGAATTCCATCGAGCAGATGGCCAGCTGGGTCTGGTTCGTGTACTGCACGATCTTGTATCCGTGGTCATCCACGACCACGATTTCGCCCGGGCGGATGTTGCGCACCAGTTCGGCGCCGACGATGTCGAGCGCGCAGGTCTCGGAGGCGAGCACATATGCGCCGTTCTTCATCTTGCCAAGGGAGAGCGGACGGAAGCCGTTCGGATCGAGCGCGCCAATCATGGCGTTCTCGGTCATGATCAGATAGGCAAAGCCGCCATGAACGGTGTTGAGCGCTTCCTTGAGCTTGTCCATGAAAGTGCGCTTCGAGGAACGGCGGATGAGGTGCATAAGTACTTCGGTGTCGGAATTGGAGTGGAAGATCGCACCTTCGTCCTCCAGCTTGCGGCGCAGGGACGGACAGTTGGTGAGGTTGCCGTTATGGCACAGGGCCATATCTCCATCATGGAAACGGAAGATGAACGGCTGAATGTTGTCGGTGCCGCCAGAGCCGGCAGTGGCGTAGCGCACATGGCCAATCGCCCTGTCTCCCTTCAGGCGTTCGATTTCTCGCTCGTCGCTGAACACCTGGGTCAACAGACCCGTTCCGCGATGACCGATAAGATGACCATTATCGTTAGAGACAATGCCGGCACCCTCCTGACCGCGATGCTGCAACGCGTGCAAGCCGAAGTAGGTGAGTCGGGCGGCGTCCGGGTGGCCCCAAACGCCGAAAATACCGCATTCCTCGTGGATGTCTTCGAGTTCAGCTGACAAGCCAAAGCTCCTTCCAAAACCATGGAGACAAGGGATTCGCTACCGTTCAACCCTACCAACTGGAGGCTACAAGCGGCAGCTTCTGGGGAGTCCTTCGGTGGCGCTTGGCATGTCGGGTATGTCGAACAGTTGTTCGAACTTTCTGATATGCTGAATGCGGAAAATGAACGCAGGAAAGCTGAAGTGGTTGTTTGCCGCTTCAAAGTGACGCCAATCATGGAAGGAGACTGGCGATGGCTGAACGTACTTATATTGCAATCGATCTAAAATCCTTCTATGCGTCTTCGGAATGTGCGGAACTCGGATTCGACCCGCTTTCCACGAATCTGGTGGTGGCTGATCAATCTCGTACCGACAAAACCATCTGTCTTGCGGTGTCGCCATCGCTCAAAGCGTATGGATTGCCTGGCAGGGCAAGGCTTTTTGAGGTCAAGGCGAAGCTTAAAGAAGTCAATGCGACACGGCTGGCGGCAGCGCCGGGCGGTGCGCTGAGAGGCGAATCGTATGATGCGAACGCGCTCGCAGCCGATCCGAATCTGGCTGCTGGCGTGTATATAGCGAAGCCGCGAATGTCGCATTATCTCAACACCAGCGGGAAAATATACGGCATCTACCTGAGGTACGCCTCCGCGGACGACATTCACGTGTATTCCATCGACGAGGTGTTCATGGACGTTACGCGGTACCTGCACGCCTACGGCAAAACCCCGCACGAACTGGCGCGCGACATCGTGCAGGCGATCTACAGCGAGACCGGCATCACTGCCACCGCGGGTATCGGCACCAACCTGTACCTGGCCAAAGTGGCCATGGACATCGTGGCCAAGCATATTCCGGCCGACGCCGAAGGCGTGCGCATCGCGCAGCTCGACGAAACGTCGTACCGCCGGATGCTCTGGGGACATAGGCCGCTTACCGACTTCTGGAGAGTCGGGCGCGGATACGCGAAGAAGCTCGAATCCCACGGGCTCATGACTATGGGCGACATCGCCCGCTGTTCGCTCGGGCGGGCCTCCGACTACTACAACGAGGATCTGCTGTACCGTCTGTTCGGCGTCAACGCGGAACTGCTCATCGACCATGCGTGGGGGTGGGAGCCGTGCACCATAGCCGACATCAAAGCATACAAGCCCGCCGAACACAGCGTAGGAGCCGGCCAGGTGCTGACCAGCGTGGCGTTGTTCGACGCCGCACGTCTCATCGCGAAGGAAATGGCGGAGAGCCTGGCCCTGGACTTGGTCGGTAAAGGGCTGAAAACCAACAGGGTGGCGCTTGCAGTCGGCTATGACACCGCAAGCCTCGACCCGGGAAGGCTGGATGTTTGCGCACCGGATGAAGCGAAGCGTGCGGCCCAGGTCGCTGCTGCGGTATATACGGGGCCGATAGGTACAGACTATTACGGCAGACGCGTGCCTAAAGCCGTGTCGGGGTCGATCGATCTGGGCGGGTTCACCTCATCGTCGGCGAAGATTCGCGCTGCGATCGACGGGTTGTTCTATCGGCTGGTCGATTCCCGACTATTGGTGCGCAGACTGAACGTGACGGCGCTTGACGTGGCGACGCCGGCGGAATTAGAGGCTGGTAAACGCTATGAGCAGCCTGACCTGTTCTCTGCTGCCGACGGGGGCGAAAACGGCGGTGCACGGTCTGGTTTGCAGGAGCGGAAGAGCCCCGGCGCGGTGGACGAGCACTCCGAACATGCCGTGCAGCAGACATTGCTCGACATCAAACGCAAATTTGGCAAGAACTCGGTGATCAAGGCCATGGACATGTTCGACGGGGCGACCGGACGGCAGCGCAATAATCAGATCGGCGGCCACGCCGCATGATTGGTTGCCTGAGTGTGACTGGGCGTGCTTGATGAGATAGCGGCCGGAACGGTATTGGAAGATTGGAATCAAGTGAGGGGAACGTATGGCACTTACGGAAACGCATGACTACGACGACATCATTAACCTGCCGCACCACCAGTCTCGGCGTCACGCGCACATGGCGTTGTCCGGCAGAGCCGCGCAATTCATGCCGTTCGCGGCGCTGACCGGCTATGAGGATGTGCTCAACCGCACGGTTCGTGCCAACGAGGAGGCCATTGCCAAGGCCAATACCCCGGTTGATGTGGCGGAAGGCTATATGCCGGCCTGAGCTATTGCTGGGTATGACTACATACTTTCTGGCCTAGGCGCCGGATTGTTCAGATGGATAGCGGCTTGCGGAAAATACGGCTTCGGCTGGTAATGCTGTTATAGACTGTTCAGATAAGTAAAAATGATCAGGGAAAGGAATCCTGTTCCCGGAACATTATCAACGGGGATACGCGGATTTCTGCGGAGGGAATGGAAGATGGCAAAGAAGGCCGTTCGAATTAAGTACGATCCGTTTGCATGCAATGTGCTTTTCCAAATCGCGCAGAGCGTTGATGGTCCCTGGCAGGAACCCTCAGAAGGTGCCGCATTGCTTAAATTTACGAATCGCCCCATCCTTCTTTCTAATTGTATTTTCGGTATTGTCACCATCATTAATGAGAAATACAATTCCGTTACTGATGGTCTTGAGATTCAATTTTCAGGGCCGAGCGATGATTTTGCCCTACTTGAACAGGTCATTAAGAAAGTCGACGATCAACAGAACGGGGTTGGGCCGCTTTCGTGCCGATTGACTGGTACGTACCATACCGCCGATGATGCGTTGGAAATTATCCGTCATGATTATGCTGCGATCGAGCATGAATTTATGCCATATCTTCCCGGTGGTGATTACTATGAGCACACATCGAATCTGATTGGCAATCAGATTGTCAAGTTTGAAGATACCATTAGCGATGCGGTGCCGGTATGTGTTGTCGGCAATTATAGTGTCGGGAAATCGGCGCTTATCAATTCTTTAATTGGTGAGGAAGTCTTGCCAAGCCAGGTAAATCCGAGTACTGCAAAAAATGTGAAGGTGGTTCGGTCCGATACGTATTCGGTTGCTGTGTATTATCCGGACGGTGATGGCGATTTAACGTTACACCGTTTTGGAGTGGAGCCAGCGTCGGGGCTCGTTGCGCAGGACTCCGATGAATATGGTTCTGAAATTGCTACGAAGCTCAATGAGCTTATTGGATTCACCCACTGTAATGCGGGCAAGAGGAAGATCGAAATAGCACGCGCGGTGCTCGACAGATTAAACCAAGGAAGGGATGATGAGCTGTCAGGTGAGTTTCTTGGCAAATTCGGAAGCAACGTTATTCTTGAGATGCCTTTTGCCAATTCCTTGTTGGAAAAGACCGATAGTAGAATTGTCTTTTTTGACACTCCAGGTAGTGATAATGCCGAGATTAACCAGAAGGAACACAAAGAGGCTTTGGAGTTGCTTCTCGGAGATCAAACCAATGCCTTGCCTATCTTGGTCACCAGTCGTGATCGGGCATCTGGTGACGGTACGGAGGCGATTATGCGCATGCTTGACGAGCATGCGAACAATTTTTCCAGTCCAAGCTGTCTGATTGTTATCTCAAAATGTGACAGGCTTGCCAAAGCCCAGCTTCGTGAGCCGGTTTCGACATTGACCAAAAATTGGCATGGCAAGTCTATTGTTCTGTTTGTTACGCCAGTTGGTGCGCTTGGTGTACGAAAAGGTAAAGATGCCGATTGGCTAGATGAAAGCTACAGCGAATTCTATGAGGATTGGAAGCGCAAGCAATCCGGCGCGCATAAAGTCAGTCTTCCCGAATACAACATTTACCCATGTGATCGGCATGTCTCCATGGATGAGCTGGGCGTGAGCCAGGAATTGTATGACACTGGAATTCCCTCATTGGAATACGAAATTCAGTACTATGTTGAGCATTACTCCAAATACAAGAAGTGCGAGCGCGGTCGAAAAGACCTGCTTGATGCATTGGGAGTTGCAGAGAACGAACTTGCCAAGCAGGAGCGTCGATGTGCTGAAAAGAAACAAGAAGCCGAGCGTCGTAAGTTAGAAACTCGGAATGCATTATTAAAAGAACTCGATGGAATCAATATTTCCATAGACCCGGATTTGTCGTCGAATATTGCGGCTTATTTTGAGGATGATCTGAACTCCTATTGTTTAGAGTTGAAGGACGCCCTTTATGGAATATATGATTCCAACAATCATGAGAATTCCTCAAATTTCGATGATGTGATGAATGAGTGCATTCGGCATCATTGTCAGATTAACCTCATTGATAAGGTCTATCTTGAGACAAACGGCGCAAAAGTGAAGATTCTCGCAAGCATGGCAGGTTTTGCTGAAGGATATGCGAGAACATTGCAGACCTATGTGGAGAAGAACAGGTCTCATTTCAGCGAAGTCGGTAGAGAGCAACTGCGTGAATGTCTTGAACGTAACTCGGCATTGCCTGAATTCACTGAAGTAAAAAGCGTGTTGGAGGGTATTCAGGCGCTATTCGAAAAATTTGCTTTGGTTGGCCATGCTTGGCGAATGATCACTAAGAAGGAAGACGAGGCGCGCGAAAAGCTGGTCTGTGCAAAAGCCAAAGCATTCGAGCAAAGGCTGCGTGGATATGACGATGTTTTCGGGAAAAAGAAACCCGGAGTGTTTTTCACCACAGTGTTCGCAAAACCGGTCGATCAGTATGCACAGCAACTCCGAACATGGGCGGATGGGTATAAGCAATACATTAAGGATCAGCTTGATACAGACAGCGTCATCTTAAGCAATATGGAAGATGAAATCGCGTCTTTGGATATGAAAGTCAATGATTTAAAAACGCGTCTTTCCAAAGTGGAAGGCGTCAGGATCGAACTTACATCGTTACTTGATGAAGTGGCCGTTGATTAGGAGGAGAAGCGTGCTTAACAATTCTAAAGAGCTGGCAAAGAACATGGCACCTTCTACGGAGGACATTGCACAGCTGAAAGATAAGTGTGATCGATATTATGGCCAATGTCTTGCTGGGGTATTCAAAGAGTATCTTCCTCATATTGCCGAGTGTTACAGTGTGGAGGATTATCAGGGGCTGGGTAGTCCAACGGAATCCGTGGCGAGTTTTGAGATCAGCAAACTTGTTCTGGAAAAAGACGACAAAGTACTGGAAAAACTGAAGAACGTATATCAGTTGCTTTCGGGCACTGGCAACAGCATAGCCATGATTATTAACCGTTCGTTCCGCCAGTGTAGGATTTTCTTGGCGGTTGGAACGGAACATGATGATTCGGAGCTGGCGAAGAATCTTGCCATGAATGTACGTGATGCGTTCTTGGGCAATTTCCCCGGTTCCGAATGCGATGATGTGCATTACTATTCCGATGGCAGAGGCTCTGCTTTCAATGTATTGAACGAAAATACGGGGTTCGGTGGTGTTGACTTCAACTCGATAGGCATTGTGTCGAATATCGCAACGGATTTTTCGGAAGAATTTTCCACGCAAGGTATTGAAAAACTTATAGATGGTATATCTCTCGGCAAGGATGAAGAATATACGCTGATTCTCGTTGGTCGGTCAATGCCTGCAAATCAGCTGATGCAGAAAAAGAACGAGCTATATCGTCTCTATACAGGGCTCAGTCCATTCGCTTCGGTTCAACGAAATTGGAATTTTCAAGAAAGCAAAAGCTGGAGTCAAAATCTGGGTGTGAGCGGAGGTGCGGAATTGCCCGGTCCACGACTGAATGTTGGAGCGTTTGCCGGTATCAGCCATGGCACAGCTAAAAGTACGGGTGAGGGTGGAAGCGTAACTCTTACCGAATATGGCGTGAAGCATATGCTTGACACCATCGAAAAACAGATGGAACGCTTGGAATTATGTGAAGCCTTGGGTCTATGGCAGTTCTCGGCCTACATTCTGTCCCCAGATGTGAGGCTGGTCAGCGAGGCCTCGCACATGTACTTATCCCTGACTCAAGGCAATAAGTCCAATTTGGAACGTCCTGCTATCAACATTTGGAATGCGCAGGGCAGGAATCCAACTACCATTGCCGAGATAACCAAGCTAAGGAGCTATCTTACGCATCTTGAGCATCCGCGGTTCGTAAAGAGAGAGGATGTCCCGAATGGCTTCTTTAACCAGAAGAATTGGCCTAAGAGAACGACGTGCACTGCGGATCTGTCTGGCGAAGAGCTTGTAAAGGCCATCAATATTCCTCGCAGTTCCGTACCGGGGTTGCCTGTGATTGAGTGTGCGCCATTTGGGCGAGAGGTTTCTTCGTATGATGCGATGAAACATGGCGATATCCATATAGGGCGTATTCACCATATGCATCATGATGAGGAGATGTTGGTGGAACTCTCATCTGATTCGCTTACCTCGCATGTGTTTGTGACGGGCTCCACAGGTAGTGGAAAATCCAATACCGTGTATCGCCTACTTGATGAATGCTCTTGCAATTTTTTGGTCATAGAACCGGCAAAAGGCGAATATCGATATGAATTTGTGGATTGCGCGAAGGTTTACGGAACTAATCCGATGACTGATGATTTGCTGCGTATCAATCCTTTCGAGTTTCCCGAAGGCATACATATCTATGAACATATCGATCGAATCCTTGAAGTGTTCAACGTATGCTGGCCCATGTATGCTGCCATGCCGGCGGTACTCAAGGAGGCCATAATACGGGCCTATGAGAATGTAGGCTGGGATATGACTCGGTCTACGAATTCTCTCGGCAAGTATTATCCGACATTCGCGGACGTTTGCAGAGAAGTGGATGCATATATAGATTCCTCCGATTACTCCGCTGATACGCGCGGCGATTACAAGGGGTCGCTGAAGACTCGACTTGAATCGATGACTAATGGAATCAGCAAGCTGTTGTTCTGTAACGGCAGTGTGCCGGATGAAGAATTGTTCGATAGTCGCGTTATTGCCGATTTGAGCCGCGTAGGGTCTGCGGAGAACAAGGCTCTTATTATGGGCATTCTTGTCATTAAGCTCCAAGAGCATAGGATGTGTCAGCGTACCATTTCCAATGAGGCGCTTAAGCATATCACCGTACTTGAGGAAGCGCATAACCTATTGCGTAATGGTCAGACAACGTTTGGCGAGATGAACGGAGGAATTGCATCCAAGTCGGTGGAGATGATTTCCAACGCCATTGCCGAGATGCGTACTTATGGCGAGGGATTCGTCATTGTGGATCAATCTCCAGGTTTGCTGGATATGGCCGCGATCCGCAATACCAATACGAAAATCATCATGCGTCTTCCCGACGAAAGCGATCGTCAGTTGGTTGGTAAAGCCGCATGCCTTAACAATGGTCAGATTGCAGAATTGGCCAAATTGCAGCGAGGCATCGCTGCGGTTTATCAAAATGAATGGATTGAGCCGGTACTGTGCCATATAAGCAAGCATGAGCGCAAGGAAACAGCGACTGCAGACGGACGTAAGTTTGTCCTCGAGTCCGAGCCGTTATCTTCCCAGGAACTCGAATGTCTGAATACCTGCCTGATATATCCTCGTAGAATCGATATGCCCGAGGAATCGGATTTTCTGTATATCGTGGAGAAATCCAGTCTTCAGGATTCCATGAAACGGGACATCCTCCTTATGGCGCGTAGTCCGTATTCCGACAGAAAGAACTTGTACTGCAGAATCGCATATGACTATTTCGACATGAAGGACTTCTTTGATACCAACGAAGTGGCTGATGGTTCCGATATTCTTCAGGCGTTGCAGACGTATCTTTCCAAGTCATGGACTTTCGAGGACCTGTCTGATTGGAATGGTCTGTTCTCATCGCAATTATTATTTGCTCAGATGATGGTTTTTGAGCGTGGTGAAAGATTAAGGAAACTCAGAACACCACGGTCTGTTGAGGAAATTTGCGATTTGAGCAGAACTGCGTTGAGTCTGTCTGCATTGATGAGAGGTCGGTGACGCATGAAAGACATAGCCGAAGGAGCGATGGAGCATTTGAATTTCGCCAAGCGGCGGGTGGAGTCTTCAATGCAGTCGATTTCGGATTGTGCGAATGATGCTTGGAACAAGGTCATGGGCGATGCAACCGTTCGCTCCAGGATCGGGACAATGCGTCAGACCGCTGATGAGGCTTGGCAAAACAGCGTATCCGCTTTGGCGAAAACGGGTGATGCCGTGGCGCTTGGCGCGAAAAACACAGCGTATGTTGGTGGACGTGCGGCTCTCGGGGCTGCTGAAATAGGCGAGAATGTCTATATCGGTATGCGTGCGAATGCGGAACTTGCAACAGGCGATGAGGACGCGGCAGTCCATACGGCCCAGTCCGGTGTTATCGATTCCGCAAAAGAGGTCTGGGACAGAACCATGCAAGCGGATGGACTTTCAAGAAAAGCCGGTGATTTTGCCGAAAAGGTCGGTGGATTAGCTGGAGAAACTGCCTTGGGTGGTATGGCTGTCATGGCCAGTCCTGTTGCGGCGGCGGTTCCGACTGCTGTGATGTCTCTTAACGAGATGGGAAAGAGCCTTAAAGAATCATCAGCCGATGGTGAGATTGCCCATGAAGATGTGGCGAAGGAGGTTGTTGCCGGAGGGGCAGCTGCTGGCGATGTGCTGATTGGTAGGAAATTGACGAAAATCAGTGAGGCTAAGAGGTATGCTCCGAATCCTGAAGTCGATGTTGAGGGTGTCAAATGTTTCACAGATGATTCGGGGAAGATATATCGGAAGGGGGAGAATCTCATTGCCAAGAACAAATATGAAATCAATGGGTACGTTTACCAAACGGATTCGAAGGGAAGAATCGCTTCGGTGAGCGGGCAACTTCACTTGAGAGAACGGGAACGATTACCTATTCGCGACAGTTTGCGTGCTATTGGACATGGAAACGAGTTGAAGACTGACGAGAGGGGGCATCTGATAGGAGATGTATTCGATGGCGGCAACGACATGGGGAATATTGTTGCTATGGATGGCAAAGTCAATCGGAGCGCTTATAAAAAACTGGAAAACAAATGGAGAAAAAAGCTTGAATCCGGAAGCACCGTCGAGGTGAAAATCAAACCCATATATGAGGGCGATTCGGCCCGTCCTAGCCAATTTGCAATAGTGGATGTTATTGATGAGAAGAAAACATCCACTTTTCTTAAGAATTTGTAGAAAGGAATTCAGATGAATGATATTGAAATGGTGCAGGGGATTTTCCTGATTATTGCGCGAAGGCTGCCCAAAAAATGGCAGAGGGTCGTTTTCAGGACTTCGTATGGCGATGATGCATATTCGATGGAGTATTATGCCCAGAAGGCTGGTGGCGTTTTCGTCCAGTGCTTTGAAATGCCCGGGGTGAGGGAAGACGATTTACTGAATGACTTCGTCGCGATGGACAAAATAATCGAGGGATATCGTCATTCGCTTGGCGCGAAAGATCTTTGGTGGCGGATGACATTGGTGGTGAACGCCGATGGAACATTCAAAGTGGACTACGATTATGATCAGGTCGAAGAAACGGATGATGTCTGGGAATCCAAATATCTGAAGTAAGCTTCTGCAAGAAGCGGATAATCTTGGAAAGGAATTGGAACCGGCGTATTTGATGTGGAAAATAGGCGTTTTTAAGTAAGCGAAAGACACAAAGAGGGTGTGTCCGGAATCTGATGATTCCGGACACACCCTCTTTGTTTACGGGCGGGCTATATCAAACCAGTCTTAGAGCATCAGGCGGTGAAGTATTCCACGCCGGCTGCGAACAGCGGCTGATCCTTCTCGCCGGGCACCTTTCACGAACCGAGGTTGGC
>OAWX01001362.1_pt1 | contig 10528 bp, 8 predicted proteins | sample 1495571 | NCBI WGS metagenome assembly OAWX01 (sample SAMEA2580265, study PRJEB22360) | human gut metagenome | biome: human gut; feature: human-associated habitat; material: faeces | place: Denmark | collected 2008/2010 | reverse complement strand
TTTCTGGCACTTCCATTAATGATTACAATTTTCATGCGTGTATCCTCCAACTTCCGATTTGTTAAACTCTCTCTGTTCCATCTTCTTGCCCTTCTGACAAGAAGCATACCTCGCTCCCATCTCTGTCAATTTCGATTTTTACACAACCCTTTAAAAAAAGCCTTTGCATTATCCAGATCATTCTTATCCGGATGTCCTTTTGATATACCTCCTATAAGCTTGAATGGTCCAAATGTATCGTATCCTTTACAAGAAAATTCTCCCACAATTCTTCCCTGCTTTTCTTTTATAATTCCCTTTATTGAATCAAATACAGGTCTTCCACCATAAGTACACATAAGAAAAACATCCTTATTCTCTGGAAGATTTACTTCAGCAAAGTTAATTACAGCCTGGTGCATTTTACCAAAATAAATACCAGAGGCAAATCCTATAAGATCATACCCGGATAAGTCCTTTTCAGTAATCTTAGCTGCATCAATAATATCAACCCCATATTCATCTGCTATGGCATCAACAATTTTCTTTGTATTATTGTGATGAACCGATGCATATATAATAACTATTTTCATATCTGCTTCACTCCAGCTCATACGGATATCATACATCATCCGTGTAAGTGCAATACTGTCTTTAGCTGTATATACATCACTACTGCAATATCCAATTTTTACGCATCTGCTTACTTCCCTGATTTCATATTCAAAGCCATTTATATCAACCGGACACTCGATTGTTTCCGGTTCTTTTCCTTCCACCTCAAGTATCATAGTCTCGGCGTGTTGGAAATCCGGTAAAAATATACTTCCCTTCGTTCCCTCAATTCTGGCATTACGTTTTAATTCCTGCCCAATTGTCTGGACTGATTCTGCAGTACATCCATCGTTATATGTCAGTTTGAGACAGCTGTAATCATCTGTTCCATACTCATTAATATGTACTTTTTGAGTTTCTACATTCTGCGGCTCATCCCCTGTAACAATACGCAGAAATCCCAGATTGTAAATTCCTATATCCAACAAAGCACCTCCACCAAGTGCAGGGTTTAATTTACGCTCTTTTCTGACACCTGTTGCAACAAACCCATACTGGCATGAAATATGTTTTATTTCTCCAATTACTCCTTGCTGTAAAATACTACGTAAACGATTATACAATGGAAGAAACCATATCCAGAGTCCCTCCATGATAAAAAGATGCCTATCGCTTGCCAGCCTGTACAGTTCCTGTGCCTGTTTATCATTTATCGTAAACGGCTTTTCGCACAATACATGCTTTCCATGTTCAAGACATAACCTGCAATTCTCATAATGCAAAGTATTTGGTGTTGCTACATAAACAGCCTCAACATCCTGATCTTTAACCAGTGCTTCATACGAATCATAATATCTTGGGATATCATGCTCCTTAGCAAAGGCTTTTGCACTTTCAATGTTACGTGAACCAACTGCTACTAACTGTTCATTTTCTTTACTCATCTGATTTATAGTTGATGCAAATTTTTTTGCAATATTACCTGTAGCCAAAATTCCCCACTTCATCTTATCTCTCCCATCGATTCTATAAATTTATATGTAATATATACCCATTTAACAATTATTAAAAGAAACAAGTCTATTATACCTTATATCACCACCTTCGCATATCCATTTTCTATCATATTTTATAATACAAAAGGTCAGACCCGCCAATACTAATAGTTCCTGACGAATCTGACCTTTTACAATTATTAAAAATTTTATATATTATCCTTCAATCTCTTTAATAAGATTAACCATCTCAATAGCACCTTCAGCACACTCAAATCCCTTGTTGCCTGCCTTTGTTCCGGCGCGCTCAATTGCCTGCTCGATTGTATCTGTAGTAAGCACTCCAAACATAACAGGAATATCACTTGCTAAAGAAACATTTGCAATGCCTTTGGAAACCTCGCTGCACACATAATCGTAATGGCTTTTTGGACCTCTTTTAAACCCACCCAAACATAATCGTAATGGCTTGTAGCACCTCTTATAACCGCACCAAGACATATAACTGCGTCATACTTGCCGCTTTTTGCCATCTTTGAAGCTATCAATGGTATCTCAAATGCGCCCGGCACCCATGCAAGATCAATATTTTCTTCTGAAACATCATGTCTTACAAGCCCGTCTTTAGCTCCTGCAACAAGCTTAGACACAATAAATTCATTAAACCTTGCCGCTACAATACCTACCTTAATTCCACTGTCAACTAACTTACCTTCTAAAACTCTCATTATAATTTCCTCCTTTAATGATTACACAATGTTTAAAATGTGTCCCATCTTAGCCTGCTTTGTCTTAAGATAGAACCTGTCAAAGCTGGTCGCATCTATCTCAATAGGCACTCTCTCACTGATTTCGATTCCAAAATCTGCAAGCTGGTATACCTTATCGGGATTGTTAGTAAGAAGCCTTAAGCTCTTTGCTCCTAAGTCTTTCAATATCTGTGCTCCTATGTAGTACTCGCGTGCGTCTCCCGGCAGACCAAGTGCCAGATTAGCCTCAAGTGTATCCATTCCCTGATCCTGAAGTGCATATGCCTTAAGCTTATTAACAAGCCCGATTCCTCTGCCCTCCTGTCTCATATAAAGAAGCACACCTCTGCCTTCATTGTTAATCTGTGTCATCGCTGACGCTAGCTGCTGACCGCAGTCACATTTCATTGAGCCAAATGCGTCTCCAGTCAGGCACTCTGAATGTACCCTGCACAAAAGATTGCTGCCATCACCAATGTCTCCCTTTACCAATGCAACATGATGCTCGCCATTTAACTTATTAACATAACAGTGTGCCATGAATTCCCCATACTTTGTCGGCATTCTTGTAACTGCCACGCACTCAACCAAGTTGTCATGTCTCTTTCTGTATTCCTGAATTGCTTTAATTGTTATGAATTTGAGATTGAATTTTTCGGACATTTCTATGAGGTCTTCTTTTCTCATCATTGTTCCGTCCGCTTTCATTATTTCACAGCACAGACCACATTCTTTAAGTCCTGCTATTCTCATAAGGTCTACTGTTGCCTCTGTATGTCCGTTTCTTTCAAGAACTCCATTAGGTTTTGAACGTAGTGGAAACATATGTCCCGGTCTTCTGAAATCCTCAGGCTTTGCTTCATCTGACACACATGCTCTTGCAGTAAAGCCTCTCTCCTCTGCCGATATTCCTGTTGTCGTCTTAACATGGTCTATTGACACTGTAAATGCAGTTTCATGGTTATCAGTATTGTCAGCAACCATCTGTGTAAGTCCCAGCTTTCTGCACAAATCTCCACTCATAGGCATGCATATAAGTCCTTTTCCATATGTCGCCATGAAATTCACATTTTCAGTAGTTGCAAATTCAGCGGCACATATAAGGTCGCCCTCATTCTCTCTGCTTTCATCATCTGAGACAAGTATCAGCTTTCCATCCTGTAAATCCTTAACCGCCTCTTCAACTGTGTTATACTCAAACATTTTCTTTTACCTTCCTTTCCCTTTGATATTTTAAAATCCATTCTTTAGCAGGAATTCTCTTGTGATTCCCATCTGCGGTTCTTCTTCCCGCAGAGCAAGAAACCTCTCAATATATTTTCCGACAATGTCATTTTCGAGATTAACTACATCACCAGCTTTCCTAAGTGACAGCGTTGTCGCACCTGCCGTATGTGGTATTATTGATACTGAAAAGCTCTGGCTGTCCATCTTGGCAACCGTAAGACTTATTCCATCTATGGCAACCGAACCTTTTTCAACGATATATTTTAATATTCCGCTGTCTGTCTTAATCTTATACCATATCGCGTTATCATCCTTGGTTATCGCTGCAACTTTTCCTGTTCCATCAATATGTCCTGAAACTATATGCCCTCCGAACCTTCCATCTGCTGCCATTGCCCTTTCAAGATTAACAGCACTGCCACTCACCAGCTTGCCAAGTGATGAGCGGTTCAGCGTCTCATGCATTACATCCGCAGTAAATGTATTATCATATATCCCTGTCACTGTAAGGCACACACCATTGACAGCAATGCTGTCTCCTATATGTGTTCCCTTAAGGACTTTTTCTGCCTGTATTGTAAGAATTGCTGATGCCGTTCCTTTTTTTACATTATTTACATGTCCGATTTCTTCAATAATTCCTGTAAACATTACAACTCTCCTTCAATCAGAATATCGTCACCAAGAAGACGAACGGTTTTGTTTCTCAACCGATATGCTTCATCTACATTTGCAATACCCTGCCCTTCAACTGCTGTCTTACTGTCTGCCCCGCCAAATATCTTAAGTGCAATATAAGTCTGAACCCGGTTCACAATTCCAGCCTGCAATGCCGAAAAGTTAAGTGTTCCGCCTCCCTCTAGAATCACGCTGTCGATACCTTTTTCTCCAAGTATGTTCATAAGCTCTTTAAGGTCAACGTGCTGCTCTGATTCTTTTGTAATTATCACTTCACAGCCTGCATTTTCATATAAAGATTTCCTGTCGCTGTCGGTACTACATGTAGCAATTATTGTTGGTATCTGCCCTGCACTTTTTACAATTCTGCTGTCAAGCGGAGTTCTCAATCTGCTGTCGCATATGATTCGCACAGGATTGTGTGGATTGCTGACGGCTGTACTTCTACAGTCAAGCATTGGGTTATCAGCAATCACAGTGCCGACACCCACCATAATTGCCGCGTATCTGTGACGGTCTGCATGCACATTTTCTCTTGCCTGCTCACCTGTAATCCACTTGGAAAGTCCCTTATATGTGGCAATTTTTCCATCAAGTGTCTGTGCTGTTTTCATCACAACATATGGCTCTTTATTCCTTATGTAATGAAAGAATACATAATTCATCGCAAGACATTCTTCATTGCATACACAACCTTCAACTTTAATCCCGTGTTCTTCCAGATATTTAACACCTTTTCCACTTACCAGGGGATTAGGATCCATCGAACCTATCACAACCCTGCTTATTCCTGCCTGCACAAGTGCTTCAGTGCAAGGCGGCTGTTTCCCATGATGGCAGCACGGCTCAAGTGTCACATATATGGTTGCTCCACTGGTATCCTCCATACATCTTGAAAGTGCATCTCTTTCCGCATGAAGCTCACCATATTTCCTGTGCCAGCCTTCACCTATAATTCTGTCATCCTTTACAATTACAGCTCCAACCAGCGGATTAGGATTAACCCAGCCTGTTCCTCTCTTTGCCAGTTCAATCGCCCGCTTCATATATAATTCATCCTGTTGTAATTGTTTGTCTGTCGTTTGTTTCAACTGTTCATCTGTCTGTTGACGCATATTTACACCTTCTTCCTGTATATGCCTGGATTTGACCTGCTTCTTGTCACATGATACCTACGCATAGTCGCATTTTGCTCATTTGAAAAAAAATCAGTTCATCCCAGATATCTCTCTCCAGCCGCTAAATCTTCCCATCACGGACAGAGCATACGAAAAAGCCCCCAAAGCATCTCTACTTCAGGGGCTTGTAATACGCTGGCATCTTTCCAGCATTTAAAGCAATAAAAAAACTCTGAGATAACTAATTCATCTCAGAGCTGATATCCAATCAATTCAGGCTCACCATGTATCATCCACATATCAGCGTCTCTTGCTATGTTCATAACACAGGATAAACCGTCAATCACTTCTTTCATCCAGACTTTACTGTCGGCTTCGGAATTACACCGAATCATGCTCTGGCTCGCGCCTCGGCTCGTGGGCTTTACCACCGGTAGGGAATTGCACCCTGCCCTGAAGTTCCATATGTATTAAATTATTTATAGTATACACCTGATTTTTAAAAAATCAAGTACTTGACATATTTATTAATATAAGGAAATGAATAAAACCAAAACATGTAAAAACCGGAACCTCGCACCCACACAGTAAGCGAGATTCCGGTCTCCTTAAAAAATATTAATTTTCTGGCTTTTTACCTTTAACCGTTAATCCTGCTGCCGCTCCTCCTATTACAAACATAAGAAGCCATACAAATACATGTTTATTATCTCCCGTATCAGGCGCCTGTTCTTTTACTGTCTCTGTATTATCGTCTTTACACGTATCGGTCAATGATGTTGTATCTGTAATCTTTGCAACCACAGTCTGTGATTTTTCAATCTCAACAAGCCCATCCTGCTTGATGTAATATCTGTCACAATCTTTACAATACCAGTATTCAATATTTCCTTCATCTGTCCTGGTAGCCGCCTTTGCCGCTACTGACTGCAAGCCTTCATGCATACTCATATTGTAAGTACCATATTCTTCGCTGCAGATCGTACACACTGCTTTCTTCACACATGTTGCACTTCCGCCTGCGTGTTTACACTGATAACCACAAACCGTGCAGACACCGTTTTTCCAACCATGTGCTTCACTTGTCGATACTTCCTTATCACAGCAATCATATGCCTGCTTATGAGTTTTTTCTGTCTGTACCCAAACCTGTTTTCCACTGTGGTTTGCCATATCTTTATCTGTATACTCCTTGCCGCAGATTTCGCAAACCGCACCTTTTGTACATGTTGCTTCTCCTCCGCTGTGTACACATACATAACCACATGTTTCACAAGCACCATCTTTCCACTTATGATTTTCTTGTTCTAGCGTCACTTTACCGCAGCAATCATATCTCTTTTCATGTGTTGTTGCTGTCTGTATCCATTTTTCCACACCCGAATGATTATCTGCATTTATTTCTCCATATTCACTATGGCAGATATTGCAAACCGCTTTCTGCGTGCAGGTTGCTTTTCCGCCTGTATGAATACAATCGTATCCGCATACTGTGCAGTGTCCATTCTCCCAGATATGATCTGCTATATTAGTTACCTCAGCACCACAACAGTCATATTTTTTCTGATGAGTTTTTTCTGTCTGTACCCATACCTGTTCTCCACTGTGGTTTGCAGGATTTAAAGTACCATATTCAGCATTACAATCCGTGCAGACGGCTCTCTTTTTACATGTTGCTGCTCCACCCACACAGCTTTCTGTTTCTTCTATTGTACAGCCTGCTGTTGTACATTTGTGGGTATGTGTGCCGTTATCATTTGACTTCCATTCACCATATGTATGTTCTGCCTTTGCTGCTGTAACAATCTCACCACATTCACAAATTACAGGTGTTGTACAATCACCATCATCTGTACCACTATGTTTTGTCTTTGTTGTTGTTACCGTACAGCCGTCATTCTCGCACTCTTTCCAATGATAAGTACCGTCTTTTGTCCATGTGTCGCTGAAATTATGATTTGTCTGTGCCAGAAATATTTTCCGGCAGACAGAGCATATTGATTCTTTCGTACAGTCGCTGTTATCCATTGTATGATTCGCATTTACTGTAATAGACAGATAAATGCTGTATCCTTCATTATCTGTCAATGTTATTGTCTGTGTGCCATCTGCTGCAGATACAGTATAAATACCGGCCGCATCAGGTGTAAGCGTTTTATTTCCTGCCATTACCTGTATATAATCTAAAGAAGTTACTTTAAACTGTGCCTTCTCGCAGTATACTCCATTATTTTTAATACCGTCTACCACTGTATCCGGATTAATCGCATTATAATAATATGTAACTGTCTGTGTTTCTGATGTATACACACCCTTTTCATCGCCTGTCTTGCTTAAAAAAGTATATCCTGATGGAATCTTAATATTTTCAGGTACCGCATAATTCGTTCCCGATGTGCCCTGAAGTGTAATCGATTCACGTAACTTCTGCTCACTGTCTTTTATCACATAATTAACAATTACTTTTCCTTTACCCGATGTTACAGCCACATCATCAAAGCTTTCCTTATCTACAAGAATCATTGTAGTATACGCAGGTACAGTTATAACGGAGCCTGAGACTTCACCAAGTGATACAACTCCTGCACTTTCGCCATTTGCAATAACAACCCAGTCCGTAGCAGCTCTTCCTTGAACAGGAATTGTAATTTCTTTTGACACATCTGACTCATTATTTAATACTGCCATAGTATTCCACTCGTCGTCTTTTGTACCTGAAAGCACATAAGCTTCAGAATTTTTTATTGTCTGCCTTTTCGCAAGCGGTGAAAATGCTTTTCGTATATCCATAAGTCCTCTGTAATATGAGACTACATCTGCATACTCTGCTGAATCCTTCCATTCAACGTAACTGCTGTCTGCAAGAGTTGTTCCCTCAACGCTGTTACACATTTCTTCTCCGCCATCCATAAACAATGTTCCCGGCTTAGCATATTTCATTGCTGCTTTCTGCTTGTATATTTTTACGGCTTTTTCGTTTCTTTCGCCATAAGTGCCACCTGTGCTGCCGATTATTTCATCATATAAGGAAATTTTATTCTGTCTTTCTTCCTTTGTATAATTATCTCCCCATATAACCAGATTGGCATCTTCCTTTGCCAATGATGTCTTTATCTCATCCAGCCATTTATATACATACGAAGAACCTTTGTACTTCACATTGACACAGTCAATCAAATCCAGTGAAAATCCATCAACATGATATTCCTCTGCCCAATATTTCATGGAATTAACCATATAATTACGATACATCTTCCGCTCTGTAGAAAACTCATTGTCATATCCCGTATTTGTTGTATACCTTGTACCGTCAGTATTCAATCTGTAATAAAACCACGGAACCGACTTTTCAAGAGGATTTTCCTCTGAGGCATGCGTATACGGCATCTCCATCACAACAGAAAATCCCGCACTGTGAAGTGCCTGAATCATCTCTTTACATTCTTTTATAACAGTCTTGCTGTCTGACGGATTGGAAGCATAGCTTGCCTCAGGTACATTATAATTTAAAATCTCATACTCACTGTCGCCATCAAAATCCGCAAACGGTGCAAGCTGTACTGTCGTAACGCCAAGTTCCTTCAGATAATCAATACCAGATACAAGCTCTCCCGCACTGTTTACTTTTGCACCCTTTTCCGTAAAAGCACTGTACTTTCCGCCTGCAGTCATGCCCGATGCGGTATCTGATGAGAAATCCTTGACACTTATTTTATAAACAGTATTTGCTTTTGTCGAATCAACATACACATGTCTGTCCCTGTCCCAACCCTCAGGAGATACTGAAGATGTATCTGTTATATACGAACGCTTTCCGTCTTTGCTTACCGCAACCGAATATGGGTCCTGAATTTTATATTTTTCTGTTCTGTCGCTGCCAATATGGGTAATATCTGTTGTGGTAATCGTATAGTCATAATACAATCCGCCCCAATCACCAAGAAGTGTTATAATCCAGAGGCCATTCCATTCCCCATTTACAAGCATTTTCTCTAATGTATAAGCTCCTATATTACATGCATTGCTGTCATTATCATCACCTGTTGCATAAATATTAACTTTTACATATGTTGCCGCAGGTGCCCATAACAAAAATTCAGTTGACTGCTTTGTATATGTCGCTCCAAGCTGCCTGCCCTTACGTGTATGCCCCCAATCATCAACATATGTTCCATCATAAAAATATTCATTATCAATATCTTCTGCCACTTTATTAATATAGCTGTTAGGAATCGTAGGTATCTTTTTACTGTTATCTGCCGCAAACCCGGTAACGGCACTGCTTGAAAATACCATTCCAATTGACAATACCACCGCAGTAGTCTTTTTTAAGTTTAAATACTTCATAAACTATCCCTCCTTTTATTATACTCAATATATCTATGCAACACTCTAAAACATTACAAAATCACATTCTATCTTAGTGGTATTATACAATAAAAAGCATCAAAAAAATGTCATTTACATGAAATGACATTTTTTCGACACGAACGATATTAAAATGAATGTTTATTCTTCACTTTTTAATCACAATTTATTTATAAAGTTCTGGACCTGATTTTTAAAAAATCAAGTACTTGACATATTTATTAATTTTATGATACTATACCACGGCACAATTAAATATGGTTATATTGGAAACGACACATCCCCCGGATGATAACGAACAACACATGTTTTGCTTAGGTTATTATTTAAGGAGGATTTTTTTATGCCAAAAAACAAGTTTCAGGATGTTGTTTTCACAATTATTATGGCAACAATTATGGTCTATGGAATGGTCGTATATAATGTTGCCCTCAACACAGGTACTGTAAATGGTACTACTTTCTTAGCTGCAACACATGAATTGCCAATCATGGTTCCTATTGCATTCGTACTCGAATTCTTCGTTGTAGGAAAGATTGCTAAAATGCTTGCGTTCACAGTTATGCGTCCTACAGACAGACCTCAGTTCATCACATATGCAATATCAATATGCATATGCTGCATTATGTGTCCGATTATGAGTCTAGTTGCAACATTTCTTTTCAAAGAACCATCCTTTGGCATGTGGGTTAAGACATGGGCAATGAATTTCCCTATGGCAATCTGCTATCAGATGTTCTATTGCGGACCATTTGTAAGGCTTATATTCAGGGCAATATTTGTTAGAAAAAATGCTGATGCAACAGAAGCTGTAACGGCTGCAGAGGCAGAATAATATTAATCACTAAGGGGCTGTCAC
>OAWX01001359.1_pt1 | contig 10536 bp, 7 predicted proteins | sample 1495571 | NCBI WGS metagenome assembly OAWX01 (sample SAMEA2580265, study PRJEB22360) | human gut metagenome | biome: human gut; feature: human-associated habitat; material: faeces | place: Denmark | collected 2008/2010 | reverse complement strand
CACGCTCGCGCCGCCGATGCCGTTCTTGCCGTGAATGAGCGCGGTGGACGCCGGCGGCGTATAGGGCTCAGTCGCCTGCAGAGGACGGTCGGCACCCAGGTACACCGGAACCTCGGGGCGACCCAGCAGATCGAGCACCGCCAGGCAATTGTGCGCCGATTGCTCGACGCGCACGTTACCAAAGCACGTGATGATGCCCACGAGCTCCACCTCGGGGCTCGCGATGGCATAGGCCAGCGCCATCGCATCGTCAACACCCATATCCAGATCAAGGATCAGCTTCTTGATTGCCATTGTTCTACTCCGCTTCTCCGTCTTTATCGTTTAACCAAACCAATGTTCAACTTCGGCGCGCGTGGGAATCGATTGCTGAGCGCCCAGGCGCGACACCGTCACTGCCGAGGCGCGAGCACCCGCGGCCATGCACTCAAAGAGCGGCAAGCCCTCTAGGCAAGCCGCCGCCAACGCGCCGATAAAAGTATCGCCGGCGCCGTGGTTATCGACTACCGTACTCGAAAGTGCCGGCATGCGCAGCAGCTCGCCGTCATCGCCGAGCGTAACCGACCCGGCGCCGCCCAACGTGATGACCGCAGCTCCGGCGCCCTTGTCGAGCAGCGCATTGAGCGCGGCGACGCAACTCGCATCATCCGTGGGCAGAATGCCCGTCAGCACCTGGCACTCGGTCTCGTTGGGGCAGACCAGGTCGACCGCGGACCAGGCCTCCGCAGGCACATCGCAGGCAGGCGCCGGATTAAAGACTGTATAGAACCCGAGCTCGTGAGCGCAAACAAGCGCCTCGGCCGTCGCCGCAAGGTCACATTCGCCCTGGGCGATAAAGACGCTTCCGGCAGCCGGGGCAATCTCGCTGGCGTCACTATCGAGTTCATCGGCCACCAGACGCCTCAGCGCGCGGGCAACGTCCTCGCCCGCAAGCGCATGGTTGGCGCCCGGCGACAGCACGATGCGGTTGTCTCCCTCGCAGCGAATGATGGTCGCCGTTCCCGTCTCCACGTCATCGCGATGCACTACAAAGTCACAGTCCACGCCGGCGTCTTGGAGCCCCACCACGAGCGACGCGCCGAACGCGTCGCGACCGACCGCGCCGATCATGTGCGTGCACGCGCCCATACGCGCGGCAGCTACGGCCTGATTGGCGCCCTTGCCGCCGGCGTTGGTGATAAACCCGCTGCCGCCGACGGTCTCGCCCGCACGCGGTATGCGCTCGCACGCCACCGAAAGGTCCATGTTCATGCTGCCGAACACCGCAACGATGCCGCGATCTGCCATGGAAACCTCCTCATCTGCGGGCCTTATGCCCACCGTCGGCCGTCGATCGTGCACTCTCGCACCCCCTATAACTTTAGTTCACTTTGATGTGGACGCGCGCTTGAGCTTGCGCCAGCAGCAAGCATTCACAGGAGCAGGCAGCTACAATGAAGGCGTGCTGATTATTCTCGTCATTGGATGATGTTTTATGGAACAACTCTCGCAATCGGGCTCGCGCGGTCGACGCCGCACGGGCAACGAGCCGGCGCCGCACGAATGCGTGAAGGGCGAACGGCGTGCCAACGAACCGCGACGCACCGCGAGCCCCCATCGCGCTTCTGTCAACAACGCGGGCCGCGCCAACACTCCCGCCGCGGAGCAGACGCCTTCTCGCCCCAAGTCCCGCTACATCCCTGCGCTCGACGGTCTGCGTACGCTCGCCGTCGTCGCAGTGGTGCTCTATCACCTTAACCTCACGTGGGCTCAGGGCGGCCTGCTTGGCGTCACGATCTTCTTTGTGCTTTCGGGCTATCTGATCACGCGCCTGCTACTCAACGAAGTCGCTAAGACCGGCCGCATCGACCTCAAAAGCTTCTGGATCCGCCGCATCCGTCGCCTGGTCCCCGCCGTGGTGACCGTCGTGGTGGTGACCTGCGCGCTGTGCACCATCTTTAACCACGTGATGCTCACCAAGATGCGCCCCGACATCCTGCCGTCGCTGCTGTTCTTCAACAACTGGTGGCAGATTGCCCAAAACGTCTCGTACTTCAATGCTCTGGGCGACCCCTCGCCGCTCACGCACTTTTGGTCGCTTGCCATCGAGGAACAGTTCTACCTGATTTGGCCGCCACTGCTGTTTGCCATGGTATCCATGCATGTGAGCAAGCCCAACACGCGCCGCGTGGTTCTGGGCCTTGCCGCGGTATCTGCCCTAGCCATGATGGTGCTTTACAACCCTGCCGCCGACCCCAGCCGCGTGTACTACGGCACCGACACCCGCGTGTTCTCGCTGCTGCTGGGTGCCTGGATGGCCTTTATCCCCGATCGCGACCTGGCGCCGGTGCGTCTCGCTCATCGTTTGGGGCTCAATCGCCTGGCTGGCGCCGTCAAGCACGGCAAGAACGCCGAGGGCAAGCCTGGCGAGAAGGCCGACGAAGCAGCCGAGACCGCCCCGGCACAGCCGAGCGTCCTCGTGCGTTTTTGGTCCTCGCCCGCATCCATCGATGTGTTGGGCGTCGTGGGTCTGGTTGGCCTTGCCGCCATGGTCGCGCTCACCAACGGCTACACCGCCTTCCAGTATCGCGGAGGCACGCTGCTGTGCTCGATCCTCACGCTCATGGTCATCGCGGCCTGCGTGCAGCCCCAGGGAATGGTTGCCCGCGCGCTGTCCGCCGAGCCGCTCTTGCCCTCGGATTGTTCCCGCGCGGCCTGCCCGCGGAGCCGCTCGTATGGGTTGGCAAGCGCTCGTACAGCATCTACCTGTGGCACTATCCCCTGCTGTTGCTTATGAACCCGGTCGCCAACATCAACGATACACCGTGGTGGCAGTACATTTTGCAGGTGCTGTTGGTGGTCGCCGTGGCCGAATGCTCATATCGCTTTATCGAGACGCCGTTTAGAAAGGGCGCCTTTGGGCGCACCGTATCCGAGTTCCGCGACGGCACCGCCACGCCCGCCAACTGGGTGCGCGCGCACGTCCCTGCCTGCGCAGCCTGCGCTGTCGTGTTGGTCGTTGCACTGGGCGGCCTGATCTTTGTGCCCGAGACGTCTGCGCTGAGCGGCGAGGGCGCCGAAGTTCTGAACAAGGAAGCCAAGAACGCCGCACCCACCGACCAGCAGGCGGCCGACGACACCGACAAGGACAACGACGGCTTCCCCGACGGCTCCTACGACCTGTTGATGATCGGTGACTCCGTGTCGCTGCGCGCCGTTGATTCCTTTGACGGCGTGTTCCCGCACAGCCATATCGATGCCGAAAAGGGCCGCCAGTTCGATGCGGGCCGTGCGACATTTGAGGGCTATCTTCAACAGAACCTTGCCGGCAAGATCGTGGTCTTTGCGCTGGGCACCAACGGCTTGGTAACCGACGACCAAATCGACGCCATCATGGCCGATGCAGGAGATAAGCGTATTGTGGTGTTTGTGAACACGCGCAGCCCGCAGCCGTGGGTTGGCTCTACCAACCAGGCCATCGCCAACGCCGCTACGCGCTACAAGAACGTACGCGTTATCGACTGGTACGGATACAGTGCCAACCGCAACGACCTGTTCGATGGCGATGGCACGCATCTATCGACCACTGGCGTGACTGAGTACCTCAACTTGATCCACGATGCCGTCAAGAAGGACCTGCCCGTACACCCCGAGGATCACGTCAACGATCCGCAGCCGGCAGCCGTCAAGTCTGCCACCGACGCACTCGTCAATGCGCTCGCTCTCAAGCCGCACAAGCTGGGCACCGACAAGTAACCTGCAGCGCAAACTTCCCACATCCGGAGGGGGTGTCTGCCACGGCAGACACCCCCTCCGGCAGTTAGGGACACTCCTGGCGCAGCCAATGAAGACCTCTACGGATGAATTCCAGGCCGCTCCGTCGCTCCAGACATCGTTTCCGCGCCTCGTGCCTGCCCCAAACAATCAAAACAAGCCCTTTTCGCCGCACCCTCAAAGGTCTGTGGGCAAAAAAGGGCAAATATGAGTACTGTTACCATTTTAGTACCAGGCAAAACCACCCAAAATGACGTCCGAGCGACCCCTACAACCCCCTAAAGCAGCCAACCCGACTGGTTTAAGGCATATTGGAGCCAATTTTAATGAACATACTATAGTTTATGTTCATTATCTTCTTGGATGTAAATGCTATTCACTTAGCAACAGTACTCATATTTGGCATTTTTTGCCCACTGCCATATAACTAACACCCTATAGCAGACAAAAAACAGGCCGCAGCCCATCGCTGCGGCCTGTTCGAAACCCAAAAGAGGCGCTACGCGCTGTAGCCCATCGCCTGCAGAACAAACATGACGACCGTCAGCACCGTAATCACACCGATAGTCGCCCACGTGAGCACATTCCACACGCGGCCGTTGCGGTTGGCGCCCATAATGTGTCGATCAGCGGCAATAAGCACCTGGAACACCAGGACCACAGGCAAAAGCACGCCGTTGATGACCTGCGAGGTCATCATAATCTGGAACAGGTCGACGCCGGGCATGAGCACCAGCATGGCAGAGATGCCAATGATGGCCGTAATAATGCCGCGGTAGACCGGGGCCTCGTCCCAGCTGCGGTCGGCACCGCGCTCCCATCCAAATGCCTCACAGATAGCGCTCGACGTAACGCCCGGCAGCACGCAGGCGGCCAAGAAGCTCGCCGCGACCAGGCCCGAGGCAAACAGCACCGTGGACCACTGACCCGCAATAGGCTCCAGCGCGCGGGCAGCATCAGCGGCATCGCTAATCTGAACACCCGCCGGGAACAACACCGTACCGGTCGTGATGATAATAAAGCCGGCAAGGACAGCGGCGGCAAGCGAGCCGCTCACGGTATCGATGCGCTGCAGCACGATATCGTCCTCGCCCGCGTTCTTATCGACCACGTTGTTCTGCGCCAAGAAGATCATCCACGGCGCGATGGTGGTACCGATCGTTGCGACCACGAGCGACACGTAGCTGGGGTCATTTTGAATGTTAGGCACGACCAGGTCGACCGCGACCTCACCCCAGTTGGGGCCAGCCATAAATGCAGCGACGATATAGGTCACGAACACGCAGCTCACCAGCAGCAGAATCTTCTCGATGCGCTGGAAACTACCCGACATGGTAAGCATCCACACCAGCAGCGCCACCAACGGCACCGAGATGCTCGCCGGCACGCCAAAGAGAGCAAGGCCGCTGGCGATGCCCGCAAACTCCGAAATGGTCACAGCCGTGTTGGCGATCAACAGCGCCGCCATAGCAAGTACACTCTTGCGCACGCCAAAGCGCTCGCGAATGAGCGATGCCAGGCCCTTGCCCGTGACGCAGCCGCAGCGCGCCGCGGTCTCCTGCGTCACGATGAGCAGCACAGTCATGACGGGAAGCATCCAGAGCATCTTGTAGCCATAGCTGGCGCCCGCGCTGGAATACGTTGCAATGCCGCCGGCGTCATTGCCCGAAAGCGCCGCCAGCAGACCGGGACCCATAGCGCCAAAGATGGCCGCGATGGTCAACTTTTGCTTGGTGCCCGACTTTTGCTTGGTATTTTGCACGCGACCACCTAACCAATGACCGACATGGTGAGCAGCACCGCAGCGGCGCAGTACGCTACGCACGAGATCATGACGGCAATAACGTTCATGGCGGTGCCCGACGTGTTGAGGTCATGCTCGTCACGCCAGAACAGCACCATCAGGTAAATCACGGCGCTCATGTTGCCAACCAGGCAAATGATGGCAGCGATATTAAAGCACCCGGTAAAGAGTTGCTCCTCAAACATGGGCGCATCGGGGAACGCAGCGGTGCGCACCAGCTGGGCGCACAGGTAGGTCACGAGTGACAGAATCAGGCCCATGCCCGTGCTCTGGAAGAAGAACCCCAGATACGGCTTGGGCTCGTCGTCGTGACCGTCATACTCCAGGAAGTAGTTCTTGACGAACGACACCATGCGCGAGGCCGCCAGCAGCACGAGCGGCATGGCGCACATGGGGAACACCACCAGATGCGCGGAGCCGAGCGCCGTTCCCAGCACGGTCGCCATGATGCACGACGCGATGCCCCATACAACAACCCAGTACTGGCGATGCACGAACCAGCTGAGCACGTTCGTCGAGTCGTCCGACGCGCTATCGCCCGAGCCGACACCGGCGATCTGCAGGTCCTCCTGATGTTCCTCGGCGATAACGTCCATGGCGTCGTCGAAGGTTACGATACCCAAGATGTGACGGTTCTCGTCGCAAACGGGGATGGCGACCAGGTCGTACTTGGTCATCTCGTCCGTTACGTCTTCCTGGTCATCGTCGGGCGACACATACACCAGGTCGCGATAGGCCAGCTGGCCCAGCGTGGCGTCGCGGTCGGCCACGATGAGCGTGCGCAGCGAAAGGACGCCGGTGAGCATGCCGCTCGGGTCCTCGGTATAGACGTAGTAGACGCTCTCGAAGTCCTCGTCGAGCTTGCGAATCGCCTCGATGGCGTCACCGACCGTCGCCGTGGCGGGCAGGGAGACAAACTCCGAGGTCATGATACGGCCGGCGGTGTTGTCCTCATAGCCCAGCAGGTTACGAATCGCCTTCTCCTCCTGAACGCCCATCAGGCGCAGAAGCTTCTCGGCCTTCTCGTAATCGAGCTCGTCGATCAGGTCGGCGGCGTCGTCCGGGTCCATCATGGCCAGCATCGACGATGCGTCCGTATCGGACAGGCCCTCGAGCATCTCGGTCATAAGCTCGTCGTCATCGAACTCCGAGATGGCTTCGGCGGCCTGGGCGGTGTCGAGCTGCGCGAACACCTGTGCACGCAGGCGCGGGTCGAGCTGCTCGATAATGTCGGCGATGTCAGCAGGGTGCAGCTCGCCAAGCGTCTTGTGCGACACCGAAAGCTGGATGTTTTTAGTCGAACGGTCGAGCAGGTCCATGTAGGACCAGGCGATGATGTCCTCGCCGAGCGGTTTGCCCAGGTGCTTCATAAAGCTCTCGACGACATGCTCGAGGGCGGGGCTGATCGCGCGCAGCAGACCACGGGCGCCAACTTCGGCACCCAGCAGACGCAGCTGATTTTCGCCCGACATGGAAAACTTGATGTCGTTGACGCGCACGACCTTCATGCCCTGCGTGTCGACAATCTGCTTGTTGAGCACGTCGCGGGCAAGCAAGAGTTCGGTCGGCTGCAGGTACGAAAAACGGATTTCGGTGGCCGGCGACTTAAGGTGTACGCCCGTCTCGTCGATACGGTCGACCCATTTGCGCCAGCTGATCATAAACGGCGTCTTGCCGGGTCCGCGGAACGCGAGCGACGTTACGTGCGGAAAAACTTCGCCGGTAGCAATGCCAAAATCGTTCACAACGCCGAGCTTTTCGCCATCGACGTCCAAGACCGGCAGTTTGAGCATCTCACTCAGATAATTCACTGGTGCTCCCCATCATTATTCCTCCGGACGCGACCGCGCGTGCGGCGTCCGGGGGCTTCTGGATATGTATACGCATGCGCGGGCGGCACGCCGCTCGACGCTTACACCCCGTGCATGCGCAAAAAGCACCTGCATGGGGTCATCGACTGTATGGTCGAGGTTTGGATTTCACCTGTAACCTTTCTCTTGACCCTCATTAACCGCAGTAACTATAGCATCAGCATCGCCCTGCGGCATCGAATTTATGCGCTGCACATTGCAGGCATACCAAACGCTGACGCATCCGTGACATAGTCATTGGGGACGTTCTTAAATGACTACCCAATGACTACTCTGTGGTTACTCTGTGGTGTCTTCGTCCTCGGCAGGTTGGGGGAACACGGCGTCCTTGGGCATGGTGACCTTCGTCAGCGAGGTGAGCTTTTTGCTCAATGCCGTGTCCGTCTTGACCAGGTCGCTGAGCGTCACGATCTTGTAGCCGTCGGCAATGGGGCCGTCGATAATCTGCGGCAGCGCCTCGAGCGTCTGCTCGGCGCATTCGTCTCTATCGGTGAGCAGCACGATATTGCCCGGCGTCACCGAATCGAGCACCGTCGAGACCTGCTCGTCGGCACCGTTGAGCAGCCAGTCGCCCGAGTCAATATTCCACGAGACCACGGCGGAGACCAGGTCCATCGCATCAATCCAGTTTTGCTCGTCAAAGGCAGCGTAGGGAGCACGCAGTAGCATCGTCTTCACGCCGGTCGCCGACTTAATCGCATCGGTGCCTTTCGTGATCTGTTCGCGTACCGCCTCACGGTCCTGGCCCTTGAGCGAATCGTCGCTGTAGCTGTTGGATCCGATCTCGCACCCGGCATCGACAATCGCCTTGGCCGTGGCAGGCGAGGCCTCGGCCGCATCGCCCGAAAGGAAGAACGTCGCGGTGACGCCCTTTTCCTTGAGCACCTGCAAGATCTGCTTGGTAGCGCCGCTCGGACCCTCGTCAAACGTCAGCGCCACGTACTTTTTGTTGCCCTTGGGCGCCACGCTGGCGCACGCAACGACGCAATCGGTGGCGGGCACAACCTCGCCGCGGTCCTGCGTCTTGCCCGACTGCTCACCAACCCACACCTCGGAGCGGCCCTGGACACCCCACGTCTGCACATACTCGATAGCGCCCGTGCCCTCGACCTTGAGCTTGGGCTCGATAACCGTAGCCTGAACCTCGTGCTTCTCGTAGGTGTTACGGCCATCCTTGACCGTCACCTTCTCGCCACCCTCAAGTTCGCGGCTATCCCATTTGCCCTGCTTCACGCGCTTGCCGTCGACCTTCACCGACAGCTTTTCGCCCCCATGGCGCTTGAGCACGCTGTCATCGACGGCTAGCAGGTCGCCTGCGTCGTAGGTGTCAGTCAACTCCTGGTCGTCGATGAGGTTTTGTAGCGTAGAGCCGACGCGCACTGCGGTCTTCTGGCCGTTGAGCTCCACGTCCACGCTGCGGTTGACGTAGCCCACGACGGCAGCGATAAACAGCACGAGCGCGCAACCCACGGCGATGAGCGCATAGGGCAGGCGAGACGAACGACGGGGTGTGCGGCTGTTGCCGATGCGAGCGCTGCGGTCGCTAAAGCCGCGGCTATGGTTGAGGTACATCGCGCCGGGCTTACGGTGACGCTTGCGCTGACCGCTGGGCAGCTGCCCCAGGTCGCGGCGCGCCGTCGGACGCGCACCCGAACGCCCGTTTAAGTTGGATCCGTTTTGGCGCATATGCCCTCCCCCATAAACACAGCAAGCCGGAGCAACAGGTCTCCGGCTTGCCTCCCATCATTTGGTACGTCGCTATTTTGTAGCTTTTGACGAGCCTCCGCTCGCCTTTTGGTATTCGTCCTTAAAGGCCTTGAACATGCCGCGCGTCTTGCCGAGCTGCTTGCCCAGTGCGCGACTGCCCTTGTCCACGGCAACCGATCCCTTGTCGTCGAGCACCTTGGCGCCCTTTTTGACCTTGTCGCCCACCACGACGCTGGCCTCGGCGGCCTTGGCAGCCGCACCGCCCGAATACCCGAGCGACTTGACCTCGTCCGAGACGACCATCGCGCCGTTCTCATAGCCGCGCAGCATCGTCGGCGGCACCTGCGTGTCACCGACCAAAACACTCGAAGCAGCACCGGCGGTCACATAGAATGCCTGCACGATGCCCGAACGCGGCTTGAACTCCACATCCGAGCAATAGCCCACGACGTCGCCCGATTCCGTGCGCACGTCCATACCGACCCAGATGATGCAATCGTCCAGGTTGATGTCGAGGCGCTTGGCGGCGGCGGCATCGTATGTGTCCTTGACGTCATCGACCGCAATGGCGCCCTCGTAGACACCAATGGCGTCGAGCGCTACGAATCGGTCGGGGCGCTCGATCATACCCGCGATATCGGACTGGCGGACCATAAAGCCGACCACGCGCGTACCGCCCGGGGTAAAGACCGGAAAGTGAATCTTTCCGAGCTTTTTAGGGCTGCGCGGCGTGCCGTCCTTTTTGGTGCGCTTGTCCTCAGTAGGCTTGCGATAGATCTTGGCGCCGACAAAATCCCCGGCGCGCATTATGCCTCGGTCGAGGGCTCCGCAGCCTCGGTATCAGCCTCGACGGCGTTCTCGACCACGACGTCGGCGGCAGGCGTCACGTTGCCGCCCGAAATGGCGTCGTTGAGCTGCTCGCGCAGCTGGTCCATGCGCTCGCGGGCCAGGTCGACCTTGGCGCGCAGGTCGTCGGTCTTGGCGTCGACCATCGGGCCAAAGTCATTCACCGCAGCACGGGCCTCCTCGGCGCTGTGCTCGTAGGTGTCGCGCATATTGTCCCAGGCGTCGTTGGCGATATCGGCAGCCATGGCGCGGGTCTCGGCGCCCGAGCGCGGGGCCAGAGCAACGCCGACAATAGCGCCGGCAGCGGCACCAAAAAGTGCGCCGGAGACAAAGCTGAAAGTCTTACCCATGATCATTCCTCTCCTGCGGGCACGTCGGTGCCCACCGTTTGAATGCTGTCCATTATACCCGCAGCGCATCACTTGCCGCTCCGCTCATCTGCGTACGGCAAAGGCGCAGGTACGTGATGGTGATAAACGCGTAGGCCTACTCCTGGGGCATAGCCGGCATGGCCACCGTGGCACCCGGGTCCTCGCCGGCGCCGTCCACGAGCGG
>OAWX01001358.1_pt1 | contig 10543 bp, 9 predicted proteins | sample 1495571 | NCBI WGS metagenome assembly OAWX01 (sample SAMEA2580265, study PRJEB22360) | human gut metagenome | biome: human gut; feature: human-associated habitat; material: faeces | place: Denmark | collected 2008/2010 | reverse complement strand
GGGGCACCGAAGCCTTCCTGCTCAAGGAGGACTACCACGACAAGTCCCGCAAGGACCTCATGATCTTCACCGACAAGGTCCTCAAGGACGCCGGCAAGGTTGTTGACGGCGACAAGATCGTCATTCTGAGCTCCGCTCAGGGCGATCACCAGCCGGGCCGCACCGACTCCATCTACGTGCACACTGTTGGCGCTTGCGACTGATTATTCGCTCGCTGACTAGCACACGCTAGTAGTAGGCGAAAGTCCCATCCGATTGGATGGGACTTTTTGTTGCGTAGGGAGAGGAGTCGCATTCGAGGCGAATTGCGGCTCTTGTCTCCTCACTTAGTCATTGAGATGCTGCAGGCTGCCACTCTTCAGTCGCAGAATCGCGATCACGGTTTTGGCATCGAGAATCGTGCCGTTGACCACCATTTCATAGGCCTCGTCCACCGAGACCAGTCGGACGTCGGAACGAGGCGTTTCCGGCCCGATCTCCTGACGAGACACCGGCTTGAGACCGGTGGCAAAGAATATCGAGGTGTGCTGGGTGGAATAGCTCGGCGTATTCATGAACCGGGTGAACTGCGTGAATTTGTCGGCGTCGAATCCGGCTTCCTCGGCCAGCTTGCGCTTGGCCACATCGGTCGGGCGTTCGGAAGGATTGTTGGCGTGCCCAGCCGGAATCTCCAATGTCCACCGATGGTTGGCAATACGGTACTGCTCAACCAACGGAATCATGCCGTCTTCGGTGACGGCCAACACAGCGACGGTGTCGCCGTTGAGTTCCTGGACAAAATAGCGTTCAAACGAGCCGATCTGATTCGATTCGTACGAGACATGATCGACATTGAAATAATGCGTCTCCACGATTTGCCTGCGGGAAATCTCCTTGACCGGAGAAGGACGCCACGGGTCAAACTGGCGGTAGGTTTCGTTGCTCATATGCCCTCCTAACAGAAGCGGAACATCAACCTATGGCCTATTGTAGGCCGCGGCGACACGCCTGACGATAGGCAACACTCGGGTACGCCGTTAGCGATGATGACGGCTATCGCGTGTCTTATGGCGGGAGAGTCGAATTGATATGCTAAGCTCTGCAAGAGTGCTTTGGCACGCCCTCGTATCCCAATTGGTAGAGGAAGCAGCCTCAAAATCTGCGCAGTGTGGGTTCGAGTCCCACCGAGGGCACTTTCGCAAAAAGGTCAGACTCAAATAACGACCTTCGCGAATCGCGAGGGGTCATTTGTATTTGGTCACAATCGGAAAAGAGGGTGGCATGGCTGCAAGGAAGAAGTCCGAGGAACCGAGCATCGCCGCCGACGAGGTGCTGACCGACGAAGAACTCAAGGCTGTGGCCGAGGAAGACGGCGAGCCTGCTGAGTGCAAAACCAAGCCCGAGAACGGCCCGCGTACCGTTGTCGTGGCCGAGGACGAGGCCGTGAATCGTATGGATTTGGTGGCCATGCTCGAAGACAATGGTTACGAGGTCGTCGGCCAGGCCGCCAATGGCGAGGAAGCCGTCGAACTGACCCGCAAGTTCCGCCCGGACGTGGTGTGCATGGACGTCAAGATGCCGCGTATGGATGGCATCGCCGCCGCCGGCATCATCTGCGACGAGAACATCGCTCCCGTGGTCATGCTCACCGCCTTCTCCCAGACCGATTTGGTCAAGAAGGCCACCGGTGCCGGTGCCATGGCATATGTCACCAAGCCGTACGAGGAATCCAAGCTCCTGCCGACCCTCGAAGTCGCCATGGGTCGTTTCGCTGAAATCAACGATCTTCTGGACAACGTCGAGCGCAGCGAACGCAAGCTTCAGGAAACCACCGATCAGCTCAAGGAGACCGAGGAAAAGCTCAAGAAGGCTGAGGACACCCTTGAGGAACGCAAGCTTGTGGATCGTGCCAAGGGTCTATTGATGGACAAGGCCGACTTCTCCGAGCAGGGTGCTTTCCGTTGGATTCAGAAGACATCCATGGATCAGCGCATTCCTAAGAAGCGTCTTGCGCAGGCCATCATCGCCAAGTACGGCGATCCGAAGCCGTCCGAGACCGACGAGCGCTGAGCCAACAAACAAATGAACCGATTAGGGGAGAGGCCAGCGTGACCGAGCCCACCAATGAAACTTTGCTGGTGGTGGATGGCCACTCGCTGGCCTTTCGTGCGTTTTACGCCCTGCCGGTTGAAAATTTCAGTACCGCAGCAGGGCAAGCCACTAACGCGGTATGGGGCTTTGCCACCATGCTGTCTCAGGTGATTGAAGCGGAGAAGCCAGACCATCTAGGTGTAGCCTTCGATATGAAGGGCGGCACGTTCCGCAACGACATGCTTCCGCAGTACAAGGGCACCCGTGAGGCCGCGCCCGAGGAGCTGCTCACCCAGCTGCCTTTGATTCAGCGCATGCTCAAGGCCCTGGGCGTCACGTATATCGAAAAGCAGGGGTACGAGGGCGATGACATCATCGCCACTCTCGCCACTATGGGAGACGACGCCGGCTATCACACGCTGGTATTGTCCGGCGACAGAGATGCCTTCCAGCTTGTGGACGACAACGTCACCGTGCTCTACCCAGGCCATCACTTCAAAGACCTGAAGCATATGACGCCTCAGTCCATCGTGGACAAGTACAAGGTCACGCCGGCACAATACCCTGATTTGGCGGCTCTGCGTGGTGAGACCGCCGATAATATTCCCGGTGTGCCCGGCGTGGGCGACGGATATGCGGCCAAATGGATCAACCAGTATGGCTCGCTGGATGCCATTTGCGAACACGCAGACGAGGTCACCGGCAAAAAAGGTGAGGCGTTGCGCGCCAATATCGATCAGGTCAAGCTGAACCGCAAGGTCAATGCGCTGGTGCGTGACGTGGATCTCGGTGTCGATATCGAGGATCTGACGTTCGGCTCAGTGGATGTGGCCCAGGTTGATGCTCTCTTCAAAGAGCTCGAGTTCGGTCCGCGTACCAAGACCCGCGTGATGAAGATTTTCAATGGTGGCGTGAGCCCAGCTGGAACCGCCCAGGGAGCAGCGGCCGCACAGTCGGATGGTCCTGCAGAAGACGAGCTGGGTTCCGGTTTGGACACACCGAAAATCACGGTTATTGAATCCGCGGCACAGTTCGAGCAGTGGGTCGAAGCCCATCGTCATGAGATCAATGTTCCTGACGACATTGTTGATTTCCCGGTTTCCGATTACAGCAATGAGGCCGAACGTCACATCATGTGCGGTGACGCGGTCGGTCATGCCTGGACGGTGACCGCATGGGGAGACGCGCGGCCCGGGCGCGCCCATGTGCAGGCATGCGCCGTTGCTACGGCATCCTCAGCAGCCATTATCGAGGCTCCGATGGCATCATCAGTGCAGACCGCTCTTGATCGGTTCCTGAAAGCCGAGCATTTCCGTACCATCGTCCACGGATACAAGGAACTGCTTCACCTGCTTTCTGCCGCCGGATTGGGCATGGCATTGCCGATGTTCGATACCAAACTGGGCGGATACCTTGCCCAGCCTGACTTCCATGCCGACAATCTCAATCAGGCAGCCGAACACTTCCTGGATATTCATGTTGTCGATGCCGAGCAGCCGGCCCAAGGTGTGCTGGATTTCGACGACGAACACACCGAGGAAGACCTGAACGAACGGCGTGTGCATGATTTGGCTGTTATCCGCGAACTGGCCGTTACTTTGGGGCCGGTCATCGACGAGCGTCGGCAATACTGGCTGATGCGTGCCATTGAGCTGCCGGTTTCCCGGGTGCTGCACGGCATGGAGCATTCGGGGGCAAAAATCGACCGTTCCAGGCTCACCGACATGCGTGACCGGTTTGCCGCCGATGCCCGTCAGGCACAGGAAATGGCATGGCAGTATGCAGGCGGTGAGATCAATCTGCAGAGCCCCAAGCAGTTGCAGAAGGTGCTGTTTGTAGATATGGGTTTGAAGCCCACCAAACGCACCAAGAATGGCTCTTACACCACCAATGCGGCGGCATTGCAGAATCTCTACATCCATTCCGTGGATAATGAGCAGGCCAATGGATTCCTCGGGGCGCTGCTGCGTCATCGGGAAACCAATAAGCTTAAGCAAATCGTGCAGACGCTTATTGATGCCACGAATAAGGCAGACGAGCGTATCCACACTACGTTCGAGCAGACCGTGGCCGCCACCGGCCGATTGAGCTCGGTGGACCCGAATCTGCAGAATATTCCCAACCGTAATGCGGTCGGACGTGAGATTCGTAGTGTGTTTGTGCCGGGAGAAGGCTATGAGGCGCTGATGAGCTGCGACTATTCGCAGGTCGAATTGCGTATTATGGCCGATTTGTCTGGCGATGAGGCTCTGATCGAGGCATTCCGCTCCGGTGCGGACTTCCATAAATATGTGGCCTCGATGGTCTATGGCGTGCCGGTGGATCAGATTACCGGTGACCAGCGCAGCCATGTAAAAGCCATGAGCTATGGCCTTGCCTACGGATTGAGCACCTACGGATTGGCTCAGCAGCTCAACATTGCGCAGCGTGAAGCCGAGGCCCTGAAAAACCGGTATTTCGACACCTTCGGCAAGGTACACGACTACCTTGAATCATTGGTATCGACTGCCCGCGAGAAAGGCTATACCGAAACGATTTTCGGCCGTCGGCGCTATTTTCCGGCGCTGCGTTCCACGAACCGCATGGCGCGTGACGCTGCCGAACGCGCAGCGCTGAACGCGCCGATTCAGGGTTCCGCCGCAGACATCATGAAAATCGCGATGATTCGTGCCGGGCAGGCTCTGGACGAGGCCGGTGTGAAGAGCCGCATTATCCTGCAGATTCACGATGAACTTGTGGTGGAGATTGCTCCGGGCGAAAGCGAGCAGGTCACCGAGCTGATTCGCAATGCCATGGAACATGCCGTCGATCTTGCCGTACCGCTGGATGTGTCCTGCGGTATCGGATCGGACTGGCAGCTCGCCGCCCACTGATTCGTTGCCGGTTTCTTTTGCCGCGCAGTATGAGTTGCCCTCCCACCGAGGGCAACCATTACCGTAGCGGACTGCGGAAATTTGATGAAGGGTGCCCGCAAACCGCAATCGCTGTCATCTCCACTACAATGAGACCTATGCCGAATCTCAAGCAAGTTATCGACGTTCTCGAGACCCTGTATCCGTTGCGTTACGCCGAGGAATGGGATGAGCCGGGCCTGATTGTGGGCGATCTAAACCATGAGGTGAATCGGATTGTCTTCGCGGCCGACCCGACCTCGGCCATAGTGGATAAGGCCGTTGCCACCGGCGCCGACCTACTCGTCACCCATCATCCGTTATTCTTCCGATCCGTGCATGAGGCCAGCGGACTTGGTTTCCGCGGCGATATTGTCCGTCGCCTGTACCAGCACGGTTGTGGATTATGGGTGGGACATACGAATGCCGATGCCGCATACCGCGGCGTGGGACAGGCCGCAGCCGATTATTTCGGGCTTGTTGGCTCGCAACCGCTTGTACCCATCGAAGATACGGCGGCCGCGCATCCGGTCGGGCTTGGACGTGTGGGTCGTTTGCCGGAGCCAATCACGCTCAAGGATTTTGCTCAGCGCGTATTCGATGAGGTGAGTGACCATGGCATGGTCACTGCCCTCGGTATCCAGATGTGCGGCGATCCAGAGGCTCTGGTGCGGCGTATAGCCATCTTGCCAGGCTCCGGTGATTCCTTGTTCAATGAAGTGCGCGCGACAGGCGCGGATGTATACGTGACCAGCGATTTACGGCATCATCCGGTGACTGATGCCATTGAACAGGCGCGTTACGAGGCACGAATGCGCGGTCAAGGCATTGCCCTCGGGCAGGGGGAGAGCGGTGATGGGCATGTGCGTCCTTATTTCATCAACACACCGCATGCTGCCATCGAATCCATGTGGTTCAATTATGCGCTTGAGGATGTGCCTGTTGCCGTCGAACGGGCGACAGGTTCTCGTCCCGAGGTTGAATGGTTCCGCGACACGACTGACCCATGGACGCTGTCCATCACCTCCCGTCAAGACTGAGCCACTACAGTAGGGTATTGAAAACGTTTGCGAAGGAGAGGCATGTTTGGCGAAAGCAAGCGGGAACAACTCGAGCGCCGGCTTGACCATAAGCTGAACGCTACTTCTGACGGTATCGACATGGATGTGCCCGCCAAGGTGGTGAGCAGTGAAACCGTGTATACCGGCCGCATCTTCCACGTGGACGATATGCGTATTGCATTGACCGACAAAGGCGGCGAAGAACATGAAATCAGCCGTCAGGTGTTGCGCCACGCGCCTTGCGTAGTAATGCTCGTGCATGACATGTCCAATGACCGATACCTTATCGAACGTGAATATCGTGCTGGTTCGGACATGTTCGCCTATGGGCTGCCCGCGGGTCTTATGGACGAGGGCGAGGATGTGCTTGACGCCGCATTGCGTGAATTGGGTGAGGAAACCGGAGTGGTTCCTGACTGTGATGCCATGGGTGTCGACTATGTCGGTGACTTCTATTCCTCTGAGGGCATGACCGACGAGTTGGCTCACATCATGGTGCTGCATCTCGGTCCGTTCAAACATGAGCCACGGCATTTCGACCCGGATGAGCATGTGGAGTCCGCATGGATTCCATGGAGCGATCTGGCCGCCACGCGCATCACCTCCTCCAATTCAATGATCGCCATCCAGCACGAGGCGCTGCGCAGGCTCCTCGCCAAGAATTCCGACAAAGACAAGCCGACGTTATTCTCCTGACGTTCACCGTGCCCGAACATCGGTAACACAAGAAAGTGGGATACTGAAGAGTATGCAGATCAGACCAGGATCAATGTATCCGCTGGGTGCCAGCTATGACGGCGCCGGTGTGAATTTCGCGTTGTACTCGCAGGTTGCGCAAAAGGTGGAGTTGTGTCTGTTCGACGAAGATGATGCGGAGACGCGTGTCGAGATGACCGAGCAGAACTCCTACGTATGGCATAACTATATTCCCGGACTGCAGCCCGGGCAGCGTTATGGTTACCGCGTCTACGGGCCGTACGACCCGGCGAACGGTCTGCGGTGCAATCCTAACAAGCTGTTGCTCGACCCATATGCCAAGGCCATCGAAGGCAATATCGACGGCGACGAAAGCCTGTTCTCGTACTGGTTCAAGAGTCCGGACGACAACACGGCGATGAACGACCTCGACTCGGCGGCTCACACCATGAAGTCCGCGGTCATCAACCCCTACTTCGATTGGGGCAATGATCAGCATCCGTATATTCCGTACCATGATTCGGTGATTTATGAGGCGCATGTGCGCGGCATGACCAACCTCAACATGGATGTGCCGCCGGATATCCGCGGCACCTACGCGGGTCTGGCTCATCCGAGCGTCATCGAATATTTGAAAAAGCTTGGCGTCACCGCCATTGAACTGATGCCGATTCACCAGTTCGTCAACGACTCCTTCCTGCAGGAAAAGGGTCTGTCGAACTACTGGGGATACAACACCATCGGTTTCTTCGCACCTCACAACGCCTATTCCTCTTCCGGGGAACGCGGCGAACAGGTCAACGAGTTCAAGGCCATGGTCAAGGCATATCATCATGCCGGCATGGAGGTCATTCTTGACGTGGTGTACAACCACACCGCCGAGGGCAACCATATGGGCCCCACTCTGAGCTTCAAGGGTATCGACAACGCCTCCTACTACCGACTGGTGGAAGGTGATCAGCAGCACTACTTCGACACTACCGGCACCGGAAACTCGCTGCTTATGCGCTCGCCGCATGCCCTGCAGCTGATCACCGATTCGCTGCGCTACTGGGTCACCGAAATGCATGTTGACGGCTTCCGCTTCGACCTGGCCGCCACGCTGGCTCGCCAGTTCCAGGAGGTCGACAAGCTGTCCGCGTTCTTCGACATCGTGGAACAGGATCCGATCATCTCGCGCGTCAAGCTGATCGCCGAGCCATGGGATTTGGGCTCAGGTGGCTATCAGGTGGGTGGCTTCCCGTCCAGCTGGTCCGAGTGGAACGGTCGCTACCGCGATACCGTGCGCGACTTCTGGCGCTCGCAACCGTCCACTTTGCCTGAATTTGCTTCTCGCCTGATGGGCAGCTCCGACCTGTATCAGGTCAATGGCCGCCGACCGGTGGCATCCGTGAACTTCATCACCGCGCATGACGGCTTCACGATGAACGATCTGGTCAGCTACAACGAGAAGCACAATGAAGCCAATGGTGAAGGCAACCGGGACGGTGAGAGCAACAATCGTTCCTGGAACTGCGGTGTGGAAGGCCCCACCAACATTCGCGACGTCAACGAATTGCGCCAGCGTCAGATGCGTAACATGTTCTCCACTCTGCTGCTAAGCCAAGGCATTCCGATGATCTGCGGTGGTGACGAAGTGGCCCGCACCCAGCAGGGCAACAATAACGCGTACTGCCAGGATAATGAGATTTCGTGGACCGATTGGAATCTCGACAAGAACCAGGAAGAGCTTCTTGCGTTCGTCTCCAAGCTCATTCATTTGCGTTTGGAACATCCGGTGCTGCACCGTCGTCGTTTCTTCACCGGCCGCGAACCGGGCGACGACTCCAACACGATTCCGCAGGTCGAATGGTTTGACCACACCGGTTCCATCATGGATATGGACGATTGGCAGAACACCCATGCGTTCTCCATGATGATCTACCTGAACGGATCGGATATTCCCGAGGTCGACTGGTATGGCAACCGGATGGTCGACAACGACTTCATCCTGATCTTCAACGCGCATTACGAGCCGATTATGTTCACTCTGCCGGATGAGCGTTACGGCCGTAAGTGGCAGCTGGTCGTGGATACGCACAACCCGAATGGGCCGGAACTGAGCTATGAGGCGGGCTTCATGATCACCGCCCAGTCCCGCAGCTTCCTCATGCTCATGAGCGCCAAAAAGCCCAAGAAACCCATGGGCCTATAACCAGACCGAAGTTAAGCTCCCTCTGACGAGGGATCTCCCGGTGTAGCCGGGTGAGGGAGAGACCGCAGCAAAGCCGCGAACCCCTACTCACGCCCCTTACGCTCCTCCACGAGCCGAGCATCCCCGAGCGCAAGCGGATGCTTGCCGACAAGCGGGCGTGGCTGGTCGAACAGCTTGCGGAAATCCAGGATTCCATCGACTTCATCGACGCCAAACAGCGCTTCTACGACAACGTCCTATCCGGCGCAACCCCATACGTGAGCGTGCTTATCCCGTCCGCCGCGCTTGCAAAGGAGTCAGAGGAACCGGGAGAATTGAAGGGTGCGGAGAGGAAATAGGTTCGACCGAGCCGTTTCTTCCTCCGGGATGCAAGCGCGAACAACGGTTTGTTGTACCCGCGCTTGGCGAACGGGCCATGCCCTTAGAATGGAATCAGCAAGCGCACAGCGAGGCGCTCGAATCGTTTTCCGATGTCGGGAGGTAGTCATGTCGATCGGTCAGGTTATCAAAGTCGTGCGCGAGGAGCGAGGTCTTACGCAGTCGCAGTTCGCGCACGAGCTGTTCGTCACCCAACAGGCGCTTTCCCGCTGGGAGAAGGGAACGGCAGAGCCGAGCATCGACATGATTCGGCTTATCAGCACCCGTTTTGAGGTGCCGATGGCGAGGCTTATGGAGATGCCGGACAACGGTTTTTGCCAAAGTTGCGCCATGCCGTTCTATCGCCCGGAAGACCATGGCACCGAACCGGATGGAACGCGAAGCGGAGACTATTGCAACTACTGCTATGACGACGGCGTTTTTCTTCAGGACTATGCCAATAGCGATGAATTGGTCGCCGCGTGTGCGCCGATGATGGCGGAATCCTGCCATATCAGCGTCGAACAGGCCGAGGATTGCATGTCGGCGCTGCTGCCAAACCTCAAGCGGTGGCGGCATCAGGACGAGATCGATGCGGTGGCGGAAGGGGAATGAGCGATGGCGTTCGATTATAAGAAGGAGTATAAGGACCTGTATCAGCCGAAGACCATGCCGGCCATCGTCATGGTACCGGCGATGCGGTTCGTCGCGGTGGACGGTGTGGGCGACCCGAACGAAGAAGGCGGCGATTACGCCAAGGCGATGCAACTGCTTTACGGCATTTCGTTCACCGTCAAAATGAGCAAGAAGTCAAAGAACCCGGCCGAGCATATCGACGGGTACTTCGACTACACCGTGCCTCCGCTGGAGGGCTTATGGAGCATGGGGGAGGGTGTGCCCGGCGTCGATTACGCGCACAAAGCCGACTTCCATTGGACTTCGATGATTCGTCTGCCGGAATTCGTGACCGATAAGGTCTTTGCGTGGGCCAAGGCATCGTTTGCCGCCAAACACCCGGAATCCGACGTCAATCGCGCATATCTCTTCGATTTCGATGAAGGCGTGGTCGCGCAGGTCATGCACAAGGGCCCGTACGACGACGAGCCCGCAACCGTGGCGATTCTGGATGACTACGCGCGCTCGCAAGGCTACGAGCTCGACCTCTCCGACGCCCGCCGACATCACGAAATCTACATATCCGATCCGCGCCGAGCAAAACCGGAAAACCTCAAAACCGTCATCCGTCATCCGGTAGTGAAGGTGGGTTGACTTTC
>OAWX01001355.1_pt1 | contig 10553 bp, 7 predicted proteins | sample 1495571 | NCBI WGS metagenome assembly OAWX01 (sample SAMEA2580265, study PRJEB22360) | human gut metagenome | biome: human gut; feature: human-associated habitat; material: faeces | place: Denmark | collected 2008/2010 | reverse complement strand
GACGCGGTATCCCCCGGCCTTGCCGTTGCCTAGGGCGATTCTGCCGGCTACCCCCTGCCCGCCAGCGACGTCGCTCGCGTGCGTTATGGCTGGTTTCAGCGCTACGACTTGCTGCGCGATCTTTCGACCATTCAAGCGCGTTGGGATGCTGGCCGCGCAAAGAAGGTCAACCCCTTGCGCGCCGCCATCGACCGCATCCAAATGCGCACGCTGCCTATTAAATGCCTGGAGACGGCAGCTGCCTGGGTCCTGTTCGAGGTGCTGGAGCATCTTTTCTCCCAATCGGCCCAGCTCAACGTGCTCGATTATCGCCTGCTCTACGTGGTGCTGATCGGCACGCTGTATGGATTGGACTTTGGCCTGGTTGCGGCGCTGCTGGCGTCGGTGGGTTTGGCCGCGAGCTACTTTACTCAGTACGGCTATACCTTCCAGGGCCTGTTCTACGAGCCGTCTAACTGGCTGCCGTTTATTGCGTACTTTGTGGTGGGTGCCGTGTGCGGCTATGTGCAGCTGCGCAACAGCGAAGCCATTAGGGCGGAGCGCGATCAAAACGAGCTCGTGCGCAACCGCAATACGTTCCTTACGCAGCTCTACTCTACCACGACGCTATTGAGGACAAGCGCGCGTACAGGCGCCAGATCGTGGGTCGCCACGACAGCTTTGGCAAGATCTTTGCCGTGACACAGGAGCTCGACGTGCTCAACCCGCGCGGTATCTATCGCAAGTGCTGCGAGCTTCTGGGCGAGATCCTCGAGAACGATTCGGTGGCGATCTACCATGTTTCGGGCGGGGCATTTGCACGCCTGGTGGCAGCAAGTCCCGCGATTGCCGAAGATGCCGCACGCTCGCTCACGCTTGAGCAGCTTGCACCTCTTTTGGGCGACGGGGGTCGTTCGAACCTGTGGGTGAATCGCGAGCTGACGCCGGGGCTTCCCATGTTTGGATACACGATCGAGCGCGACGGGGCACCCGCCGTGTTGATCTTTGTGCGTTGTGCGGCCGAAAACCAAATGACCCTCTATTATCAAAACCTGTTCCGCATCTTGTGCGGCCTGGTCGAAAGCGCGTTGGGCCGTGCCTTTGATTATGAGGCGGTGGCGCAGGATAAACGCTGCGTTGACGGCACTTGCGTGCTCAAGCAGGCTGCCTTTGGCCAAGAGCTCGCGGCGGCGCAGGCGCTGGCAGATAGCAAGATGGGGAGTTTTTTGCTCCTGCGCGTGGTACCGGGCATGGAGCCTGTCGGCGAGCTGGTGGGCGCAATTGGGTCGGCAATCCGCGAGAGCGACGCGGCGGGCTTGGTCGACGGCGACATGCTCTACCTGCTTATGCGCCAGGCAAAGGCGTGCGATCTGCCCATTATCCGCGAGCGCCTGAGCGCAAAGCATATTGCGGTGGAGCCCGTTGACGGCGAGGACATCGTGGAGCTGCTGCAGCACATCTCTTACACCGGTGACGGTGAGGGGGGTGCCGCTTGATCTCGCTTGTCGTTGCTGCCGTCTTGCTGCTGATTCATGCGCTGGTTTGCCTGATGCTGTGGACGCTCATGAAGCTGGGCCTGCTGCCAGTGCGCGGGCACATGCTGGCTGTGATGGTGCTGGTGCCGCTGTGGGGCCCGTTGCTGGTGGTTTTGCTATCGGTCCGCAGCGCGGTGTTTGGCGAGGGGCTGAAAGAGTCTGCGCTGGAGTCGCTGCGCTTCAACGATGACCTGCATCGCAGTATGTCGGTACCGAGTGGTGAGGACGATTCAGGCGTAGTGCCGCTCGAGGAGGCGCTCATCGTCAACGACCCGGCATACCGGCGCCGCCTAATGCTATCCATGCTCACCGAGGAGCCCGACGCGTATCTGGCGCAGCTGCAGGCGGCTAAGCTTAACGACGACGTTGAGGTGGCGCACTATGCCGCGACGGCGGTGGCGCAGATCTCCAAGGAGTCCGACCTTAAGCTGCAGCAGCTGGAGCGTGCCTTTAAGACGGACCCGAGCGCGCAAAACCTCAACGAATACTGCGATTTTCTTGGTGAATACTTGGGCTCGGGCTTGGCCGAGGGGCGCGTGGCTCAGATTCAGCGCCAACAGTACGCGCGCCTGCTTGCGCGTCGCTGCGAGCGCGAGGACGCCCTTGAGCTGCGCATTCGATACGCGACGGCGCTGGCCGATGTCGGACAGATCGACGAGGCGCAGGCCGTGACCGACCAGCTGGTGCTCGACGTGCCCGAGGAGCAGGAGGTTTGGATGCTTTGCCTGCGCCTAGCCGTGATGCGCCGCGACGGTGACGAGGTCCACCGTGTGATCGATGCGATTGACAAGCAACATGTTTATTTGAGCGCCGACAACCGCGAAAAGTTGGCGTTTTGGCGCGACGGGGAGGAGGACCGATGAGCGTGGTGCAACATATCCGTGACCGTGCAGGCCGCTTTCGTTGGATGGGACTCCTCGTGGTGTGGGCGGTCTTTATTGCCATGGCCGCCGTGCTGCTGGTGGAGCGTGCCGGCGTGCAGTACAGCGCCGGACAGCACAAGCTGGGCATGCTCGCCGCCAACGACGCCGTGCCGGCAAGCTCGGCGATGTTTGGCCAAAAGCCCACGTGCTTGGTTATTACCGACTCGGACCAGGACGGTGTCGAGGACGTCAAAGAGCAGTTTGACCAGATTCTGCTCGACATGAAAATTGCCCACCGCGATGTGGATATTGCCACCGATGGTGCTGATGCGATTCCTTCCCTCACATCCTTCGACCGCGTGATTTTACTGATGCCTTCGATCGATGGGCTCGGTACGCACTTGAGCGACATTATGAGCTGGGTGAGCGCCGGCGGTTCGCTGATGCTCGCCATGACGCCGGACAATTCGAGCTATCTGCAGGCAATCGGTCCCAAGCTGGGCATCGATTCTGCCGGCTATGAATATACGGCGGCAGAGAGCATCGTGCCGAGCGAGGACTTTATGATCGGCGGCGGCCAGCGTTATGAGTTATCGGATCCCTTCGATTCGTCGCTTTCGGTTTCGCTGCGTGAGACGGCCCATGTGTGGGCTAAAACCGGCGACACGGGTGCTCCGCTTATTTGGTCGAGCGATTGCGGCACCGGGCGTACCGTGGTGTGCAATATCGGTATCTACGACAAGGTTATGCGTGGTTTCTATGCCGCGGCCGTGAGCCTGTTGGGCGATGCCACGGCCTATCCGGTCATCAATAGCGCGGTGTTTTACCTGGACGATTTCCCGAGCCCCGTTCCCTCGGGCGACGGCACGTACGTCAAACGCGACTACGGCCTTTCTATCGCCGATTTTTATGCCAAGGTGTGGTGGCCCGACCTGCAAAAACTCGCGCAGCAATACGGCATTCGCTATACCGGCGTGATGATCGAAAACTACGAGGATGTGGTCAACCAAACCGAGCCCACACGCCAGGCCGATACCACGCAGTTCCGCTACTTTGGCGGCATGCTGCTGCAGATGGGCGGAGAGCTGGGCTTCCACGGCTACAACCATCAGCCGCTGGCACTCTGGGACACCGACTATGGCACGCTGTACGACTACAAGACATGGAAGAACAAAGAGACGCTTGTTGCATCGCTCAACGAGCTTATCGCCTTCCAAGACGACGTACTGCCCAATGCGCACGGCTCGGTCTACGTGCCGCCGTCGAATATCCTTTCGGCCCGCGCCCGCAAGATTATCGGTACCGACGTGCCGCGCATTAAGACCATTTCCAGTACGTATTTTGAGGATGGCACTGATCTGCCGTATGTGCAGGAGTTTGGCGTGGCGAGCGATGGCATTGTGGAGCAGCCGCGTATCGTCTCGGGCGGCATGGTCGATGACACCTATATGCGTCTGGCCGCGGTGTCCGAGCTCAACATGCACTACGTGAGTACTCACTTTATGCATCCCGATGACCTGCTGGATCCCGATCGCGGCGCTAAGGAGGGCTGGAAGGTCTACAAGGGCGGCCTGACCGACTACCTGGACTGGCTTACCAAGTCTGCGCCCGACCTGCGCCACCAGACGGGTTCGGAGTGCTCGGGTGCCATCCAGCGTTTTTCGTCCGTGACGGTGAGCGTGGATACGAGCGACGATGCCTGGACGCTCAACCTGGGCAACTTCCACGACGAGGCTTGGCTTATGTTCCGTGCCAATAACGGCGAGCCGGGTACGGCGTCCGGTGGCGAGATTAAACACCTGACGGGCGACCTGTACCTAGTCAAAGCGACGGATAAGACCGTGACGATTGAGCGCAAGGAGGGTGGCGACCGATGAGAATCTGCTTGGTGCTCGAGGGCTGCTATCCCTACGTGCACGGCGGTGTGTCCACCTGGATGCACGGCTACATCACGGCCATGCCCGAGCACGAGTTTGTGCTGTGGGTGATTGGCGCCCACGCCGAAGACCGCGGCAAGTTTGTCTACGATCTGCCCGGCAACGTCGTCGAGGTGCACGAGGTGTTCCTGGACGATGCCCTGCGTCTTTCGGGCGAGCAGGAGGAAGTCGACTTCGACGACCGCGAGCGCGAGGCCCTGCGCCGTCTGGTCTCGCTCTCCAATCCGGACTGGGACGTGCTGTTCGACATTTTCCAGCGCCGCCACGTGCATCCGCTCTCATTTTTGCAGAGCCGCACGTTTATGGACATCTTCCGCGACGTGTGTCTGGCCGAGTACCCGTATACGCCTTTCGCCGACGCCTTCCACACCATGCGTTCGATGTTGCTGCCCGTGCTCTATCTGCTGGGCAGCGAGGTTCCGGTGGCCGACGTGTATCACGCCATCTCGACCGGCTACGGCGGTCTGCTCGCAAGTTTGGGCTCCAGCATGAATAACGCGCCGGCATTGCTGACCGAGCACGGCATCTATACCCGCGAACGCGAGGAAGAGATCATTCGCGCTGACTGGGTGGTGCCCTCGTTTAAGGACCGTTGGATCCGCTTTTTCTACCTGCTTTCGGAGGAAATCTACCGTCGCGCTTTTCGTGTGACGAGTTTGTTCCACAACGCGCGCAAAACGCAGATCGACATGGGTTGCGATGCAGAAAAATGCCTGGTTATCCCCAACGGCATTCAGTTCGATCGCTTTAAGGACATTCCCTTAAAGCCCGATGACGGCTGGGTGGACATTGGCGCGGTGGTGCGTCTGGCGCCCATCAAGGACGTCAAGACCATGATCTATGCCTTCTTTGAGTTGCACGAGCGCCTGCCGCACGTGCGCCTGCATATTATGGGTGGCGTGGACGACGAGGAATATGGCGCCGAGTGCCATGCGCTAGTGGAGACATTGGGCGTGCGTGACTTGATCTTTACCGGCCGCGTCAACGTGGTCGAGTACATGGAAAAGCTCGACTTTACCATTTTGACGAGCATCTCGGAGGGCCAGCCGTTGAGCGTGTTGGAATCGCTGGGCGCGCGTCGCCCCTGCGTGACGACCGAGGTCGGCTGCTGCCGCGAGCTCAAAGAAGGGGTGCCGCCGGGGGCGGGCCGCTCCCGCGAGCTGCTCGAGGGCGCCCCTGGCGACGACTTTGGCGTTGCCGGATATGTGAGCCCGCCCATGTATCGCAAGGGTCTGGCCGATGCCATGGAGCGCATGTGCGCGAGCCGTGCCCGCCGTCTGGAAATGGGGGAGCGCGGCCAGCGTCGCGTGGCGACCTACTACCTACACGAGCAGATGCTCGCCAACTATCGTGCGCTGTACGACGAGACGGCTCGCGCGTTCAATTTGCCCAAGAAGGAGGTGTAGCCGGTGGCCGGAATCGGTTTTGAGCTCAAGCGCCTGTTTAAGCGCAAGGGTCTGTTTGCCACGATGCGCGCCTATGGCTACGCCGGCATCGTGTGCACGGGCCCCATGCTGCTGGGCGTACTGTTGCAGGTGGGCATTTTGGTGCTGTGCGGTCTGTGGGACGTGGGCCGCGCCAACCAGGATCTGCTGGTGTGCATGGTGACCTATACGCTTCTGGCGTCGCTTACGCTCACGAGCTTTTTCTCCATGCCGGTCACGCGCTTTTTGGCCGACATGCTCTTTGCCGAGCGCGAGACAGAGATCCTGCCCTCGTTTTGGGGCTCCAATGCCATCATGCTCGTTGCGGGCACGGTGCTCTACGGCATCTTTTTGCTGTTCTCGGGCGCCACGCTGCTGCAGGGGCTGCTGTGCCTGTGGTTGTTCAACATTATGATCGTCAACTGGAACGGCATGAGTTACCTCACGGCCATTAAGGATTACCGCGGCATTCTGTGCAGCTTTGCCGCGGCCATTGGCGTGGCATGCCTGTGCGCCCTGGCCGCGCTGGCGCTGGGGCTGCCGCCGGTCGAGGGACTGCTGGCCTCGATCGCCCTGGGCTACGGTGTGATGCTCGCCTGGGACGTGGTGCTGCTGTACCGGTATTTTCCGCAGAGCGACCGTAGCCCATGGCTCTTTTTGCGCTGGCTCGACCAATTTATGCCGCTCGCGCTCACGGGCCTGTTTACCAACCTGGGACTCTTTGCGCACCTGGTGATTATTTGGGCAGGGCCCATTGGCGTGCAGGTCAAAGGGCTGTTTTACGGTGCGCCCTATCATGATGTGCCGGCGTTGCTTGCGTTTTTGACCATCCTGGTCACGACCGTCAACTTTGTGGTGTCGGTCGAGGTGAACTTCTATCCGCGCTACCGCGACTACTACAGCCTGTTTAACGACGGCGGCGTGGTGGGCGACATCGTGGTGGCCGAGGAGGAAATGCTCGCCACGCTCAACCGGGAGCTGCGGTTTTGTGCGCTCAAGCAGCTGTTTGTGACGGCAGCAGTCATCTCGCTCGAGACCACGGTGCTCTCGGCCCTGCCACTGGGCTTCAACAACCTTATGCACGGGTATTTTCGCACGCTGTGCGTGGGCTATGGCCTGTATGCCGTGGGCAACACGATTCTGCTGATCTTGCTGTACTTTACCGACTACAAGGGCGCCGTGCTTGCCTCCGGGCTGTTCGCGGGCGTGGCGGGGTTGGCGACCATCGTCTCGCTGTTCTTTCCGCAGCAGTTTTATGGCTTTGGCTTTTTGCTCGGCGCGGCGGTGTTTTTTGTTGTGGCGCTCATGCGGCTCGATACCTATACTGCCAACTTGCCGTATCGTATTCTGAGCCAGCAGCCCATTGTGGCAACCGACAAAACGGGTCGCTTTACGGAGCTGGGCTGCTTGCTTGACCGTGCCGAACAGCGCTACGAGGAACTGCGTCTAGAGGGCGAGCCGCATGGTGTGTTTGAGCGCACGGTGGTTCGCGTGTATCGCAATCGTTGGGGAGGTTCTGATGACCGATAGGATGATGTCTCGCCGTCGCCTGTTTGAGGCGGCTGCCGGTGCGCTGTTGCTTTCGGGCTGCTCGGTGCAGGAAGACTCCTCGACCAAAAAGGTCAAAAAGCAGGACAAGATTAAAAAGACCGAGGCCTCCGACCAGTCCAAGCACCTGCGCGACAAGGACGAGCTCTACGAGGTCTACGATGACTCGGGTATTGTGACCATGTACCTGACGGTCTCACGCGGCAACAGCTCCGAGAACACCGACCACAGCTGGGCCGAGATCAACACGTACTCGGTGTATGACTATGCCGACATGGGCGTGACGCGCTATCAGGTTATGGGCCTGCTGCAGCCGGGCGACGAAGACGGCCCGGTGGCCGGCGAGGTTGGCTATGGCGAGGAAGCGCCCAATGCTACTGTGCAGGTGCGCGGTCAGACATCAAGCATGAACTCGCAGAAGAATTACAAGGTGGAGCTCAAAAAGGGCAAGGGTACCTGGCGCCAACAGCGCGCGATTGCGCTCAACAAGCACATGGGCGAGGGTATGCGTTTTCGCAACAAGATGGCCTACGACCTTATCCGCGGGATTCCCCAGATGATGGGCCTGCGCACGCAGTTTGTGCATCTGTGGGTGTGCGACCAGACCGAAAAGTCCAACGACACCTTTGAGGACTACGGCCTGTTTACGCAGGTGGAGCAGCTCAACAAGACGGCGCTTAAGGCACATGGCCTGGATAAGAGCGGGCACCTGTACAAGGTGAACAGCTTTGATTTCCATCGCTACGAGGACACCATTAAGCTTGCCGATGATCCCGACTACAACCAGGCAAACTTTGAGGGCATGCTCGAGATTAAGGGCGATTCGGACCACACCAAGCTCATCGAGATGCTCGATGCGCTCAACGATGAATCGCAAAAGATCGATGATGTGCTCGATACCTACTTTGATACCGAGAATCTGGTCTATTGGCTGGCGTTTCAGATCCTGACGGGCAACTGCGATACGCAGAACCGTAACTGCTATCTGTACAGCCCTCTCAACTCAAATACCTGGTACTTTTTGGATTGGGATAACGACGGCATGCTGCGTAAGCTGGAGCTTTCTCTTACCGGGTTTTCGGACTACGCGAGCTGGGAGCGCGGCGTGAGCAACTACTGGGGCAATGTGCTGTTTAACCGTGCGTTGCGCAGCAAGTCGTTCCGCAGCGAACTCGACCGTGCCGTCAAGGACTTGCGCTCGTATTTGACCGAGACTCGCCTGACCAAGATGATCAAGCACTACCGCGAGGTTACTGAATCGCTGGTCTTTGCTTCGCCCGATATCGACCATCTGCCTGTCACCAAGGACCAATACGAGCAGATCACCGCGGCGATTCCTTCCGAGATCGAGGAGAACTATAAGAGCTTTCGCGAGAGCTATAAAAAGCCCATGCCGTTCTACATTGGCGTGCCACAGATCGATAACGGTAAGCTGCGCATCAACTGGGATGCGTCCTACGACTTTAAGGCGCGCGATATTCGCTATACCGTGGAGCTTGCGCGCGACTATGCCATAAGCGACGTGGTCTTTAAGGCCGAGGACGTGCTGCTGCCGGAGGTAACGTGCGATGCGCCCGATGCCGGCCAGTATTTTGTGCGCGTGCGCGCCACCAACTCCGACGGCTATACGCAAGATGCGTTTGACTACTATGTGACCGACGGCGGCAAACAGTACGGCATGAAGTGTTTTTATGTGCAAGACGGCGGTAGGGTCGTGGAGGACACGTATGAGGAGGGCTAGCGCGCTTCTCGAGCGCCTGGCGGCACCTCCCGTGCGCACCACGCAGGAGCGTTATCGCCATGAGCTCAAGTACCTCATCAACGAGGGCGAGCACGCTGCGCTTGCCTGCCGCATGGCGCCGGTGTTTAAGCTGGACAAGCATGCGCGGGCGGGCGGTTACACCATTCGCAGCCTGTACTTTGACGACTACTGCAACTCGGCCTACGAGGAAAAAGACGCCGGCATTCTCATGCGCAAAAAGTATCGCGTACGCATCTATAACGGCAGCGACAAGGTGATTAAGCTCGAGCGCAAAAAGAAGTACGGTAGCTGGATCTATAAGGAGGACGCGCCGCTCACACGTGGCGAGTTTGAGCAGATTCTGGCTGGCGACTACGGCTTTTTGCTGAGGAGCCCTTATCCGCTCTGTCGCGAGTTCTACATCGAGTGCATCTGCAACATGATGCGCCCACGGACCATTGTGGACTACGAGCGCGAGCCGTGGGTGATGGACGAGGGCACCGTGCGCATTACGTTTGACATGAATGTGCGTGCCGCGGTGGGAAGCTTCGATATCTTTGACGTGACGCTGCCCGCGTTGCCGGTCCTGGAGCCCGGTAAGCTGGTGATGGAGGTCAAGTTTACGGAGTTTTGCCCGCAGCTGGTGCGCGATATGGTGCCGCCGGGCGCGGCCGAACTCACGGCGGTCTCTAAGTACTGCCTGTGTTATGACAAGACCGCCTACCTGCGCGGATTTAATTACTGGGAATCGGATTTTGGGAACCGAGGGGATATTTAGACCATGAGCACCAGGGACTTTTTTAAGAACTCCGTCTTGGAGGCGTTCGGTCAGGTCGACCCTGCCAAGATTGGCCTTTCGCTGCTCGTGGCGCTCGCCATGGGCATCCTGATCTATTACGTGTACAAGCGCTTTTTTACCGGCGTGGTGTATTCGCGTAGCTTTGCCGTGACGCTCGTGGGCATGTGCGTGCTCACCTGCATGGTCACGCTCGCGATCTCGACCAACGTGGTCATCTCGCTCGGTATGGTCGGTGCTCTGTCCATCGTCCGCTACCGTACGGCGGTCAAGGACCCGCTCGACCTGCTGTATCTGTTTTGGGCCATTACCACGGGCATTACGGCAGGCGCCGGCATGTATGCGCTCGTGGGGCTTACGGCAGTGGTGATCGTGGTGATGATTGCCGGCTTTGCGAGCCACCAGGACAAGGCGCGCGTGTACATGATGGTCATCCACTACACGGGCCAGACCACCGGCGACGATATCGTGCGCGCGTTTGGGCGCACCAAGTTCACCGTCAAGTCCAAGACCATGCGCGGCGACAAGGTCGAAATGGCTGCCGAGGTGTTCTCGGATGGTGTAGATATGCCCTATGCTGACGCCATCCGCGCGCTCGACGGCGTGGAGGACCTAACGCTCATCCAGTACAACGGCGAGTACCACGGTTAGAACCCTAGCGAGCAGATTGCACAAAGAGGGGCGCTCCTGGTCGAGCATACGTCAGCGAGCGGGCAGCTGCCGTGGCTAT
>OAWX01001348.1_pt1 | contig 10584 bp, 9 predicted proteins | sample 1495571 | NCBI WGS metagenome assembly OAWX01 (sample SAMEA2580265, study PRJEB22360) | human gut metagenome | biome: human gut; feature: human-associated habitat; material: faeces | place: Denmark | collected 2008/2010 | reverse complement strand
GCGTTGACTCATGGGGTCAGCGCCCTCATCCCACCGTTGATACCCCCCTGCGCATCGGCTACCGTACCGACAGCACCTTCTGCATTTCCGGAGTTGGTGGGCTGCATATCCAGAAAATCGTCACACGAAGTGAATGTAAAGGCACCAAGTATCACAAGTGCCAATAAATGATATATCTTTTTCATTGTTAGTTCCTCCAGTTCATTAAAATTTCAATTCAACGCCAACGACAAACGTTTTTCCGATAGGGGTTTCCCAACCACATGTGCCGTATTCGCTCACTTCGGGGTCTGCCTCCTTGTATTTGGCTATTGTCCAAAGGTTGCTGGCAGTGAAGAAAAGGCGGGCATTCTCGATGAAAGCCTTGCGGGTCATGGCTTTGGGCAGCGTATAGGCCAATGAGAGATTCTTCAAGCGCAGATAACTGGCATTGAACAAGTGGCGGCTGCTGTATTGTTGCGGGTCATCGAGGTCTACACCTTCGATACGGGGCTCTGTACCGTTCGTATGGTCTGGCGTCCAAAGGTTGTTGTAGTAGCTTTTAGCACGGATACGCTCCCAATAATAACCGTCGTCGGCCACATCCATGTAGGCTCCATCGTACAAGTCTCCTCCTATCTTATAGGTAAAGCCCAACGAAAGGGCTATGCCTTTGTAGGAGACCGAGGTATTGATGCCCCCATACACTTTGGGAACGGCATTGCCGATGATGGTGTAGTTGGCATTGTTATAGTCATAAGTAGCTCCGCGCCCGTTATACTCAAAATCTCCGGCCTTGCCATTCTTGGGGTCATTTACATAGTAGACGTTCTTGCCGTTGGTCTTGTCCACACCTGCCCATTCGTATCCATAGAAAGCCAGCGTGGACTGACCTTCCCGGTATACATATTGCGCACGGCTGTCGCTACTGGTGGGGTCGTACCAGATAATGTCCGCACCGCCATACAACTCTTTCACCTCAGAACGGAGGAAGGTTGCGTTGGCACCGGCACTCCATAACCATCCTTTACTATCAATGATGTCACCACTCAACTCCACCTCTACCCCATGGTTGTTGATGCATCCTACGTTCCGCAACGTAGAGGAAAATCCCGTAACCATCGAAATGGGAACATCCTGGAGCAGGTTCTTCGAATCACGGTTGAAGTATTCCACCGTACCGCGCAGACGCTGGCCGAAGAAGCCGAAGTCGATACCCACATTCGTGTTGTAGCTCGTCTCCCAAGACAGCTTGTCATTGGTGACGGTAGTGATTGTACCGCCCGGGTTACCCATGTACTTACTGGTATAGCTCATCAAGCTCATATAGCCGTAATTGTCCGAAGGCAGCGTACCGTTAATACCATAAGAGGCACGTATACGCAGGTTGCTCAGGAAAGAATATTTGCTCATAAAACCCTCGCGCATGATGTTCCACGCTCCTGCCACTGACCAGAAGTTTCCCCAACGTTCCTGCTTGCTGAGCCGGGAAGAACCGTCGCGGCGGTAAGAACCGGAAATGAAGTAGCGTTCATCGTAATTATAATCCAACTTGGAGAGCACGGACACCATCGAGTTTCCCCAGGAATATCCGGCAGAAGTCTGCGTTCCGGCAGTAGAAACTGTATGAATGGTGCTGACCGCAAGATTGCTTCCTGTGGCACGCACATAGTCTGTCTTGTTCTTCTCCGCTTCGAAACCCACCATGGTGCCAACTGTGTGTTTGTCGAAGGTGCCGGTATAATTGGCGGTAGTGGAGGTAACCATCTTCTCGTATGTAGTACGGTATTCGTTGACATTCCCATTGTCTGCCGAGCCTTTATAGTGATTGGCACTGTAATAGATATGGTCTTTTACAGTAGTATTGTCGTAAGAGTAGATAGAACGAAGGTCCAGGCCCGGCATCAGATGCAGGGTGAGCGTCTCCGCAGCCATGATTTTGGTACTGGTAGAACCGTTCTCCCACTCTTTGTCATAATAAAGCCCATTGTAGGCGTAGCTACCGTAACGTTCGGTCCAGAGCTCGCCGGTCTTGTAATCAGTGGGCCAGTAGAGTCCCCACAGCAAGTTACGGGTCTGCATGAAGTAATTGCTGCCCGTGTTGCGTGTATCATTATAACCGCTTTTCTTGGTACGCGCCAGGCTGGCATTGGTGGTCAGTTCAAGGAATTTCCCCACCTTCTGGGTGAGGTTCAGGCGACCGGAAACACGGTCGAAGCTGTTCATCTTCAAACGTCCTTCGTCCTGGGTATAGGAAAGGGAAGTGTAATAGTTGGTATTCTGCGTAGCACCGCTGACGGACATATCGTAGGTCTGGTAAATGGCGGTACAGAAATATGCCTTGTCCCAATCGTAGTATTTGCCTCCACGCCCGGAGTTGTCGTACTCAAGGATATTGACGTTCTCGTAAGCTCCCGTACCATTTGTGGTAAATTGGTAGCCATGTTTGTTGAAACGGCTGTTCAACTGGCCTATGGCATAGGCTGCCGCCTTTTCGTCCGTTTCGCCCTTACCGCTTGTACGGGCATCGTGAAATACGGTGTAGAGCATATTCACATTCTCCTGTACGCTGGCCGTTTCATAGTTGTCCGTTGCCCAGCAGGGCGTGAAGCCCACTTCGGCTTTCAGCGTCACCACCGGCTTGCCAATCTGTCCTTTTTTGGTAGTAATCAGAATGACGCCGTTTGCCGCACGCGACCCATAAAGCGAGCTGGCCGCCGCATCTTTCAATACAGAAATAGATTCGATGTCTTCCGGGTTCAACGTATTCATGATGTTGTTGGTAGAATAGAGCTCACCGCTCATCTGCCCCGTATTGCCCGAAGAGACCGGAACACCGTCCACTACATACAACGGTTCATTCCCGGCATTCATAGAACCTATGCCACGGATGCGGATGGCCGGTGCGGAACCCGCCTGGCCGGAATTATTCGTCAGTTGCAAGCCCGCCACTTTACCGTTCAACGCGTTTTCAAAGCTGGTCGTCGGAATGTCTTTCAGCGCATCCGCTTTCACTAAAGAAGCCGAACCTGCATAGCTGCTCTTTTTGGCCGTGCCGTAAGCCACCACCATCACTTCATCCAACAGTTCCGAATCCGATTTCAGCACCACCTTCATAGCAGGCTTTATGGCAGCTTCTACTTTCTGCATACCTACAAAAGAGACAATCACTGTCTTTGCCGTGCCCGGCACATTCAAGATTGTAAATTTACCTTCGATATCGGTCACGGCCCCCAGCGTTGTGCCCTTCACCAATACCGATGCCCCAATAATCGGCTCATTGTTGTCCTCGGCAAATACTGTTCCCGAGACCGTAGACGTCTGAGCCATCACTCCCGCCCCCATAACCAGGCAGACAATGATTAACAAGAAGAATTTCTTTCTCATGCTTCTCTTCCTTAAAATTAGTCAATCAAAACACTTTTTAATATCCAAACGTTGCAAAGGTATGTATCTTTTTCAAAAAGAAAAGTAATAGTATTCAAAAAGCTTCATTTTGATTGTATTTTAAGCTAAACACAAGCAATATGTCTATAGCCTAAGCATTCCAAGCAATAAGTATGATACTGGATACGGAAATATAAGCAATGCCAAAGAAGATATATCCGGATTTTAAGATATGACACGTCCCGGCATACAACTTTTTTCGTAACTTTGCACAGTTTTAAAATACACTGAACGAATGGAGTTTAAGTATGACGTTATTGTAATCGGCGCCGGACACGCAGGATGCGAAGCCGCTGCCGCTGCTGCAAACCTGGGTTCGAAGACTTGTCTTATCACAATGGATATGAACAAAATCGGACAGATGAGTTGTAACCCGGCAGTGGGAGGCATCGCCAAAGGACAGATAGTACGCGAAATAGACGCCTTGGGAGGATATATGGGATTGGTGACAGACCAGACAGCCATACAGTTCCGTATACTGAACCGTTCCAAAGGTCCCGCTATGTGGAGCCCGCGCGCACAGTGCGACCGCAACAAATTTATCTGGGCATGGAGAGAAATTCTGGAAAATATCCCCAACCTGCATATCTGGCAGGATACCGTGCAGGAAATCCTCGTTGAAAACGGTGAAATTACGGGAGTAGTAACACTATGGGGAGTAACGTTCCATACCAAATGTGTAGTACTCACCGCAGGAACTTTCCTCAACGGACTGATGCACGTGGGACGTACCATGCTCCCGGGTGGACGTATGGCAGAACCTGCATCCTACCAATTAACCGAGTCCATCGCCAAACACGGCATCACCTTCGGACGCATGAAGACGGGAACCCCCGTACGTATAGACGGACGCAGCGTGCACTATGAGGACATGGAAATTCAGGATGGAGAATGTGACTTCCACAAGTTCTCGTTCATGGATACTCATGTACGCCATTTGAAACAGCTCCCTTGCTGGACTTGTTTCACCAATGAAGAGGTACACCGGATTCTGCAGGAAGGGCTGCCGGATTCCCCCCTTTTCAACGGACAAATCCAAAGTATCGGCCCACGTTATTGCCCCAGTATAGAGACCAAGATTGTGACTTTCCCCGACAAACCGCAGCACCAGCTTTTCCTGGAGCCCGAAGGGGAAACAACCCAGGAGCTCTACTTGAATGGATTCTCTTCTTCATTGCCCATGGACATCCAGATTGCAGCATTGAAAAAGATACCGGCATTCAGAGATTTGGTCATCTACCGCCCGGGCTATGCCATCGAATACGACTTCTTTGACCCCACCCAACTGAAACATACGCTGGAAACGAAGAATATAAAGAATCTGTTCTTTGCCGGACAAGTAAACGGAACAACCGGTTACGAGGAAGCTGCCGGACAAGGAATCATGGCTGGCATCAACGCCCACATCAATTGCCACGGCGGAGAGCCGTTCACCCTTGCAAGGGATGAAGCATATATCGGCGTTTTAATCGACGATTTGGTAACAAAAGGCGTGGACGAGCCTTACCGTATGTTTACTTCCCGTGCCGAATATCGCATCCTGCTCCGTATGGATGATGCGGACATGCGACTCACGGAAAAAGCCTGGAAGCTGGGACTCGTCAAGGAAGAGCGGTACAAGCTGCTGACAGAAAAACGTGAAGCCGTGAACCGGATTATAGACTTCGCGCGGAATTACTCGATGAAACCGGCATTAATCAATCCGGTATTGGAGCAGCTCGGCACTACTCCACTGCGCCAGGGATGCAAATTGATAGATTTGATAAACCGTCCGCAGATAACGATTGAGAACATTGCCGAACACGTCAGTGCCTTTAAACGAGAACTGGATAAAATATCCGATAGAAAGGAAGAAATTGTAGAAGCTGCAGAAATACTCATCAAGTACGAGGGATACATCGGGCGCGAACGGATTATTGCGGATAAGTTGGCAAGATTGGAAAGCATCAAGATAAAAGGTAAGTTTGACTATAATTCCATTCAATCCCTTTCCACCGAAGCCAGACAGAAGCTGATGAAGATAGATCCGGAAACAATAGCCCAAGCGAGTCGGATTCCGGGAGTATCTCCGAGCGACATCAACGTGCTACTGGTACTTTGCGGACGATAGAACGCAAAGTTCCACGTGAAACAAAGAATTCAATAAACCTATTAAATAAACTGATTATGAGCAAAGAAACGCTTGCCAAAAGCATCCGGGAAATACCCGACTTCCCCATTCCGGGAATTCTATTCTACGATGTAACTACCTTGTTCAAGGAACCTGCTGCCCTGCAGGAGCTCTCGGACACACTGTACGAGATGTATAAGGACAAAGGAATAACCAAAGTAGTGGGTATAGAATCAAGAGGTTTCATTATGGGCCCCATTCTCGCCACCAGACTGGGAGCAGGCTTCGTTCCTATCCGCAAGCCGGGAAAACTTCCTGCAGAAACCATCGAAGAGAGCTATAAGAAAGAATATGGCAAAGACACCGTGCAGATGCACAAGGATGCCATTAATGAAGACGATGTAGTATTGTTGCACGACGACTTACTGGCAACCGGTGGAACAATGGAAGCTGCCTGCAAATTGGTGAAACAGATGAGCCCCAAGAAAGTGTATGTAAACTTCATCATCGAGCTGAAAGAGCTTCATGGCAAGGATGTGTTTGGGGATGATGTGGAAGTGGAGGCGGTGCTGTCGCTTTAGCCATTTCACATTTCACTACAGATTACACAGATTATTTATCCACCACAAAAACACAGTTTTATCGAAGAGAAATCTGCGCTAACCTGTGTAATCTGTGGTGAAACGTCGGTATTATGGAAGAACTCAGAACCAACGACTACCTCAAAGGGATTATATCCAACCTTCCCGAAAGTCCCGGTATTTACCAATATCTGAATACCGAAGGAACCATTATATATGTAGGAAAGGCAAAGAATCTGAAGCGAAGAGTGTCTTCCTACTTCAACCGGGAGCACGAACCGGGAAAGACGAGGGTACTGGTCAGCAAGATTGCAGATATCCGATATATCGTGGTGAATACGGAAGAAGACGCGCTATTGCTGGAAAACAATCTTATCAAGAAATACAAGCCTCGCTACAACGTACTGTTGAAAGACGACAAGACGTATCCCAGCATCTGCGTGCAGAACGAATACTTTCCACGTGTATTCAGAACCCGGAAGATAATCCGTAACGGTTCCTCCTATTATGGCCCTTACAGCCATATACCTTCCATGTACGCATTACTCGACCTCATCAAGCATCTGTACCCTTTGCGTACATGCCACCTGAACCTCTCTCCGGAAAACATACGTGCCGGAAAGTTCAATGTCTGCCTGGAGTACCACATCAAGAACTGTGCAGGGCCTTGCATCGGCAAGCAAAGTCAGGAAGACTATCTAAAAAATATCGGTGAAATCAAGGAAATCCTCAAAGGGAACACCCAGGAGATAGAGCGGATGCTCTTCCAGCAGATGCAGGAGCTGGCAGCCGAGATGAAGTTTGAAGAAGCACAGAAGATAAAGGAGAAATACCTGCTGCTGGAAAACTACCGGGCGAAATCGGAAGTGGTAAGCAACGTGCTGCACAATATAGACGTATTCTCCATTGAAGAAGACAATGATGGAAAGTCCGCTTTCGTCAACTACCTACACATTACGAACGGCGCCATCAACCAGGCTTTCACCTTTGAATACAAGAAACGATTGAATGAGAGCAAAGAAGAACTGCTCTCTCTCGGCATCATCGAAATGCGGGAAAGATACAAGAGCCTTTCTCGTGAAATCATCGTGCCTTTTGAACTGGATATGGAGCTGAAAGATGTCGTCTTTACCATCCCGCAACGGGGAGACAAAAAGAAGCTGCTGGAACTCTCCATCCTCAATGTGAAGCAGTACAAAGCCGACCGCCTGAAGCAAGCCGAAAAGCTGAATCCGGAGCAACGGACCGTGCGCCTGCTGAAAGAGATACAGCAAGAGCTGCACCTGGACCGCCTGCCCATGCAGATAGAATGTTTCGACAACTCCAACATCCAGGGTTCCGACCCCGTGGCCGGGTGCGTGGTCTTCGTCAAGGGGAAACCTTCCAAGAAGGATTACCGCAAGTACAATATCAAGACCGTAGAGGGACCGGATGACTATGCCTCCATGAAAGAGGTCGTAAAACGGCGCTATCAGCGCGCTATAGAAGAGAAAGCACCCCTGCCCGACCTTCTTATCACCGACGGTGGAAAAGGGCAAATGAGCGCCGTAAAAGAGGTGATAGACGAGCTTGGCCTGAACATCCCCATCGCCGGACTTGCCAAAGATGGCAAACACCGCACTTCCGAGCTATTGTATGGCTACCCTCCCCAGACCATCGGATTGAAACAGAACACCCCCCTCTTCCGACTGCTGACGCAGATTCAAGATGAAGTGCACCGCTTCGCCATTACCTTCCACCGCGACAAGCGCAGCAAACGGCAGATTGCCTCCGCACTGGACGAGATAAAAGGTATCGGTGAAAAGACGAAAAGCGCGTTGCTCAAGGAGTTCAAAAGCGTGAAGCGTATCCGCGAAGCATCTGCCGAGGAGCTTGCCGCCGTGGTGGGAGAAGCGAAAGCCAAAATCATCCAGACCTATTTCTCAGAGAAATAATGACTGATAAATCAGCCTGCAAAGCCATGCACACAACGAATTAATTCGTAACTTTGTCCCCTCAAAAAGACAAAAACAACATGAGAGTAGTGATACAACGTGCCGGACACGCTTCCGTCACCATCAACGGAACCTGCAAAGCCTCCATTGGAAAGGGCCTCATGATACTCGTAGGCATCGAAGAATCCGATGGAAAAGAAGATATTGACTGGCTTTGCAAGAAGATAGTCAATCTGCGCATTTTCGATGACGAAAACGGCGTAATGAACAAATCCATTCTTGAAGCAGACGGCGAGATACTGGTTATCAGCCAGTTCACCCTCCACGCCTCCACCAAGAAAGGCAACCGTCCCTCCTACATACGGGCAGCACGGCCGGAAATATCCGTCCCACTGTACGAACAATTCTGCCGGGAACTGAGTTTAGCATTAGGTAAAGAAATAGGTACCGGCGAATTTGGTGCCGATATGAAAGTAGAACTGATGAACGATGGTCCCGTGACCATCTGTATAGATACAAAAAACAAGGAATAATGACGTTAGAAGAAGCACAGAAACAAGTGGATTCCTGGATAAAGGAATACGGAGTGCGCTATTTCAGCGAACTCACCAATATGGCGATACTGACCGAAGAAGTGGGCGAACTCGCCCGCGTCATGGCACGCAAGTATGGCGACCAATCCTTCAAGAAAGGAGAAAAAGACAATCTCGACGATGAGATGGCAGATGTTCTTTGGGTACTTCTCTGCCTTGCGAACCAGACCGGAGTGAACCTGACAGACGCCTTCTGCCGCAACTTCGAGAAGAAAACCAGACGTGACCAGACAAGACATATCAATAACCCTAAATTGAAAGACCATGGAGAAGAATGAGCCTACCCAGAGTAAGTATGACGCCGCCCTGGCAAAGTACAACACCCAACTGGATGATGCGGAAATAGCTGCACAAGCTGCCAGAATCATTGCAGAGAAAGTGCCGGCAAACAACACGCCGGAGGTAAAGAAATTCCTTTTCAACTGCATTGACCTCACCACACTGAACAGTACGGACAGCGACGAAAGCGTCATGAAATTCACCCAGAAAGTGAATAAATTCGACGAAGAGTTCCCCGACCTGAAGAATGTGGCAGCCATCTGTGTATACCCCAATTTTGCAGAAGTCGTAAAAGACACGCTGGAAGTGGAAGATGTAAAAATAGCTTGTGTATCAGCAGGTTTCCCCTCCTCCCAGACTTTCATTGAAGTGAAAGTGGCAGAAACTGCCATGGCACTGATGGAAGGCGCCGATGAAATAGACATCGTTATTTCGGTGGGCAAGTTCCTGGCGGGAGACTATGAAGGCATGTGCGAGGAGATACAAGAACTCAAAGCAACCTGCAAAGAGCACCACATGAAGGTAATCCTCGAAACCGGAGCTTTGAAGACGGCTTCGAACATCAAAAAAGCATCCATCCTTTCCATGTATTCGGGTGCCGATTTCATCAAGACTTCCACCGGCAAGCAGCAGCCTGCCGCCACGCCGGAGGCCGCCCTGGTTATGTGCCAGGCCATCAAAGAATATCACGAGCTGACGGGTATCAAGGTAGGCTTTAAGCCCGCAGGAGGAATCAACTGCGTGAACGATGCACTGATTTATTACACCATCGTCAAGGAAGTGCTCGGCGAAGAATGGCTGAACAACGAGCTGTTCCGTCTGGGAACCAGTCGTCTTGCCAACCTGCTGCTTTCGGAAATCAAGGGTGAAGAGATGAAATTCTTCTAAGAGGAAGCTGCATTTACCTATAAATAAAGCCTGATGGAGTGGGTTCCATCAGGCTTTCTCATATTATCAACCGGAAACAGTCCGTCATTTTTCCCGTTCTACCACATAATCCAGATACCCGGCTAGCGCTACTTTTACCTCCGTATCGGGCAAAGAAGCCAGCAAAGAAAGAGCCTTTTCCTTATAGTCATACATCACTTGCGAAGCATACTCTATACCACCATTCTGCTTGGTAAATTCGATTAAATGGGCTATTTCGCCAGGCGTTGCCTCCCCATTCTTTATCTTTACGGCAATTTCTTCCGCTGTTTTATCCTTCACGGTATTGAGCACATGAAGCGCAGGCAGAGTCAACTTCCCCTCCACCATATCATTTCCGGTAGGTTTGCCTATTTCCTTGCTCTCGGAGTAATCGAAAATATCATCCTTTATCTGAAAACAAAGCCCGATATATTCACCGAACAGACGCGCAGATTCCGCCTTTTCATCGCTGGCCCCCACCGAGAGAGCGCCCGCCTTCGTACAAGCTGCAAAGAGCACGGCCGTCTTCTTGCGGATAACGTCGAAATAGACTTCCTCGGAGAAATGGAGATTGCTGACGTTGGAAAGCTGCAGAAGTTCACCATCTGCCAAATCCTGCCCCAGGCAGGAGACGATGTCGATAATGTCATGGTTACGGGTCATGCCCACTTGCACCAACGCTGTTGCAAGCAGATAATCGCCTGCCAGTACGGCTAAATTTTTCTTTTAAAATGCCTTTAACCCTCTCCAGT
>OAWX01001344.1_pt1 | contig 10598 bp, 8 predicted proteins | sample 1495571 | NCBI WGS metagenome assembly OAWX01 (sample SAMEA2580265, study PRJEB22360) | human gut metagenome | biome: human gut; feature: human-associated habitat; material: faeces | place: Denmark | collected 2008/2010 | reverse complement strand
CGGGCGTGTTGAGAATCGTCTGCATGAGCGTGTTCCGGTGGTCGACTGGCTGGGTGTTCGATTGAGCGCGAGGCTAGGCAGGGCTATCAGCGTTCGGAGACGACGACGTTATAGTCTTCGCCGGCGAAGTAGGCGGTCAGGCAGGCGATCATCTGGCGGGTGAGCTCCTTGAACGCGCCGTCGGCACGCCAGCCGACGTGCGGGGTCAGGACGATGCCGGGCACATGGCAGATGGCGTCGTCGGCGGTCAGCGGCTCATGGTCGAACACGTCGAGTGCGGCGGGAACATCGCCCTTTTGCAGTCGGGCAAGCAGCGCACCGGATTCGATGACTTCGGAGCGGGCGGTGTTGATGAACAGGGTGCCGGGCTTCACATGCGCAAGGTTCTCGGCGGTGACGATGCCGCGCGTGGCGTTGTTCAGCGGCAGATGGACGGAGATGACGTCGCTGGTTTCGATGAGCTTGTTGAGATCGTCGACCGGAGTGGCACCGGAGCGTTCGAAATGCTCGGGCGGCACATGCGAATTCCATGCGGCGACCTCCATGCCGAGGGCGCGGGCGATGCCGGCCACGGTGGAGCCGATGCCGCCCAGTCCGATGATGCCCATGCGACGGCCGGCGAGTTGCAGTCCATCGCCGCTGGCCCACGCCCAGTTGCCGGCCTTGACGTCCTTATCGAGTTGGCCAACGCGGCGGATGAGCTCGAACAGAAGGGCGAAGGTGTGCTCGGCCACGGCGTGATCGCCATAATGTTCGGCGTTGCAGACGCGGATCTTCAGCTCGCGCGCCTTATCGAGATTGAGGTAGCTGGCGACGCCGGTACCGCAGAACACGATGCACTTGACGTGCCCCTGCCCGCTGATGGTGCGCAGCAGATCGTCCGAAATGTGGTAGCCGCCCACCAGCAGGGCGTCGGCATCCTTCAGACGCTCGGCTATGGTCGCCTCGTCGGACGTGAATTCCTCGAACATACGCACGCGGGCAACGTCGTGGAGCGCGGGGAACTGGGCCTTGATGGGCTCGATCATCGAGTCAAGCACGGACGGCATCACGACGAGGGGCAGATCGGTGCGTTCGCTTTGGGTTTCGTAAATCTCGGTCATGGGCTCCACATTAGGAGGCCGGCGGGAAAAGCGTCACCTTGCGGCTTCCCCTCCTTGAGACCAAGCCGAGCAACTATTGCTTTGCCGCCTGCTCCTGCGTGATGTTCCATTCCTTGACGACGTTCTGGTCCGCGCCCATCGAATAGATGACATCCCAGATGCGTTGGCGTATCTGAGCGTCGTAGGCTTCGTCCCAACATGTGCCTATGGGATGGTCGCTGGATATCGGGCACCATTGGTAGTTGCCTTGATGCACGTTGGCGGTGGGCACCCAATCGATGCGGTTGACGCGCCACGACCCCTTGACGCCCTTCTTGCCGGCGAACTGGATGCGTGCGGTCACACCCTGATTGTTGACCAAGGTTTCCGGCGTGTTCGCCGACTCGGTGACGGCGTTGCCCAGACCGTAGATAATCCACGTGCCGTTATAGTTCTCGATGGGCTGCGCACAATGGCAACCGGCACCGTAAATAACGTCGAAGGCACCAGTGTCGGCAAGCTCATGGGCTTCCGAAATCTGCCAGGAATCGGCGTAATCAAGGTATTCCTGCACCGAGTGCATGGCGATGGCCACCACATCGGCACCTTGCTCGCGGGCCTTGTTGGCCTTGTCTACCGCGCGCTGGATGTCGCTGCCGTGATTCGGGTCGCCGTCTTCGCGCAGACGATCCACCTGCCAGTCCTCGTCGGCGGTCATGCCGTTGAGGGAGACCGTGCCGGTGACCAGACCCAGCTTGCCGCCGCCGGTCGGGGAATCGATGACCAACGGTTTGGTGGAGTCGGCTTCGGTTTTGTACGAGCCGGTCTGGGCGATGCCATCGGCCTCAAGCGTGTCCCACAGACGGGCGATGCCATCCGCCCCCTGATCCCAGGAATGGTTGGTGGCGTGTGTGCAGGCGTTGTATCCCACGTTGCGGGCGGCATCCGCCACTTCCGGCGGAATGTTGAAGATCGGGTACGCGGCATATGGGCCGCCGCGCTGGGCGATCGGGGTTTCGAATTCGCACACGGCGATGTCCGAAGCCTGAATGTACTGCTTCATCGGCGCGAACAGCGGGTCGAAGTTGAAGGCGGTGCCATCCGTGGCGTTGGGGTTCGGGCCTTGGAAATGGCTCCACAATCCCTCATGGAACAACAAATCGCCGTTGACCAGCATGGCGATGCAGTCCGTATCCGGGCAATCCGGTGAATTGCCGTGATGTTCGGTCACCGGTTTGGGCGTGTTCTTCGCTTTATTCAACGCGACGTCCGACACTCCGGCGCGTGCGGGGCCATTGCCGTCCGTGCGATGGGTTGCGAACCATGCGCCGATGCCCAGCGCAACGGCGAGCACGATCACGAACACGATAATCAGCGCCGCACGGTTGATTCGTGTCGAGTTGGAGCGATGTTGCCCCTGCCCAGCGATATGGCTCATCTTTGCCCGCCCTTCGGAACTCTTCTTCTCTCTCTAGGGTACCGCCCATCTCGGTCAAGTACTGCGGGGAGGAAGGCGATGAGCAAGCGATTGGACAAGCAATATATAAACCGGTTAATCTTCAATCACCATTCACGAACACCACGCAAAAATCTCACTTAGTGGACATTTTTCTTTCGTCGCTCGGACTTTTCCCGACGTGCCGCACTCGTTCGCCCACTAAAATGGCGGTTTGGAGGCGGACGGACAATGGCGTACCTCCGACTCCGCTTACCACAAGCGGAGACCGCCCGTCCTCGGTTATTTCAGGAGTTACTTAACCCGGAGTTTCCGGAAAACAAAAAAGTTCCGAGCTTTCACCCGGAACCTTAATCGGCGGAGTCAGAGGGATTCGAACCCTCGAGCCGTTTACACGACTAACACCTTAGCAGGGTGCCCCTATCGGCCACTCAGGCATGACTCCACGTTACGCAATAATGCGCAACAGCAAATTACTGTACCACGTCCTGCGGATACGGCGTGCCGAACGACACATTATTGAACGTCCGCGGGTGCGGCGTCGCCGGAGAACGTAACGATAACCGCGCAAATCACCAACGCCACACCGACGATTTCACCAACGCTGGGAATCTCGCCGAACGCCAGTCCCACGGCCACCGCCATGGCGGGATTGATGGATTGCATTACCGAAAATGCGCCGGATGTGGTGCGTCGCAGCGTGATCTGCTCCACCACATAGGGAATGAACGAGGCCATCAGGGAAATCACAAACAGCAGAGCCAGCAGCTTCAGCGAGCCGCCGGGCTCAAGCGCCCACGTGGCATCGGCCTTGGGGTGAACCACATGAGCCACAGCCGGCACGCCAAGGAACAGGGACTGGACCAGCCAGCCGATGGTCACGGCGATGCACAGATTATCCAGCGAATTGCCGCCAGCCGCCACGCGCCGGCCGGTGATGATATACATGCCCCACATCGACCCGCCGATCAAAATCGCAATCAGACCATACAAAAACGTGCCATTGCCGGACGGATTGGCCAATGATATGCCAGCTAACAGCACCACACCGACCGCCGCGATACCGATACCGACCCGCTCGCGCCAGCTTTTGCCGGTAATCACCGCCACCGAAAGCGGTCCCAAAAATTCGATAGACACGGCAATGCCCATATCCATATTGCTGATGGCCACATAAAACAGGGTATTCATCAGCACCAGCGAGCAGCCGAGCAGTACGACCAGCCCCCAGCTGCGGGCGTCGCGGTGAAACAGTTGCGCTCGCTTCGCCTTGTTCCAGGGCCTGCGCCACAGCAGCAACAGCACCGCCATGAATCCCACGCGATACCACACCGAGTACAGCGGATCGAGCTGGGTGAACGCAAGTTTGGCGACGGCCGTAGCCAAATAAATCACCAGTGCCTCACCAATCACGATAAGAACCACGGGAACACGGTTGAGGATACCGACCACTGCCTTCTTCATGAGGTTTACGCTACTCGGAGAGCCGGGACAGCGCGCATTGACTTGGAAGGCGTTACGGACAGTGACGCAATGTGGACGATTCCGTGGAATCGCACCCACCATGCGAAACAGCCGCACAGTGCGTAAACCCTTGGAATTCCGGCGATATTCGGCATTATGACAATGAGCGCCGCGTCATGCGCGCCACATAGTGAGCATGACATCGTTCGGCATTCCTACAATGGTGGCATGAGCACCGCACCGAGACTTGAGGCCGCCAAACGCGATTGGGGCCACGACGAGACCGGATGCACCGTGCTGCATATCGACATGGATGCCTTCTATGCCTCATTGGAGGTGGCGCGCAACCCCGGGCTCAAAGGCAAGCCGGTAATCATCGGCACCGGGCCGCGCGCGGTGGTGTCCGCCGCGAGCTACGAAGCCCGGAAATACGGCATCAATTCGGCGATGCCGGCCGCGCGCGCCCATCGGTTGTGCCCGAACGGCATTTTTCTGCCAGTGGATATGGCGTATTACCGCATGATGTCGCACCGAATCATGCATGAGGTGTTTTTGACCGTCACCGACCGGTTCGAGCAGGTTTCGGTGGACGAGGGCTATATGGATGTGTCCGCCGCACTGCTGGAGTGGGGGCGGCCGAGCGCGATCGGCGCGTGGATTCGCGCTCAGGTGGCCGAGCGCTTCCACGTGACGTGTTCAGTGGGTATCGCCTGTAACAAACTGGTGTCCAAAATGGCCTCGACCAATGCCAAGCCGGACGGCATGCTGCTGATTCCCGCGGCCCGCTCGGCCGAATTCGTGCAGATGATGCCATTGCGTGGTATTCCGGGAATCGGGCCGTCTTTGGAGAAGCGGCTTAATGCTTGGGGCGTGCATTCGGTGGCTGAATTGGCTCAGCTGGATGAGGCTGCATTGACTCGTGCCACTGGCTCCCCGGCTGCGGCACGTGGATTATGGGCGGCCTCGCACGGGTTGGATTCCCGCGAAATTACCACGGTACGCGAGGAGAAATCCATTGGGTCCGAGGAAACCTTGGCCGAGGATACACGCGATATGCGCGTGGTGTGTGGGCTACTGCGTTCGGCCTGCGACGAAGTAACCAGCACGCTGCGGCGCAAGGGGCTGGTGGCGCGCACGCTGACGGTGAAGTTGCGGTTCGCCGACCTGAGCTATCAGACCCGGTCTTTTACGATGGAGCGGCCGACCGATACGGCCGGCGTGCTGTACCCGGAATGCGTGCGGCAGCTGAAAGTCATGCTGGGGCTACCGGCCTCGGCGGAGTCTGCCACTCCCCTGCCCAAAACTATTCGCTTGGCCGGTATGAGCACGTCTTCGCTCAGTAAGGCGGCGGCTACGGCCGTGCAGCCTTCACTGGATGACATGCTCGAAGAGGCCGACAATGCCCGCGGCCAGACCTCACAGGCGCGTTTGCATGATGCCGAGGCCGCACTGGACGCTGTGCGCCGCAAATTCGGCAACAAGGCCGCCCAGTTTGGGGCGTGAACGGCTCAACGCCACTTACGATCTCATTACGCCGTGAGACGTTCGCAGGCGGAACGGATGGCCTCGTCGGTGGCGGTGGCGGAGAAACGCAGGTAGGCGGGAGCGCCGTAGAATTCGCCGGGGCTGGGGATGATGCCGATCTTGGCGAGCTCGGCCATATCGGCCCAGCAGTCGCCGGACTTGGCCTTGACCCATACGTACAGCGCGCCGGAGGGCATTTGTGCCGAATAGCCATATGCCTTCAGTGCGTCAACCAGCGCGGATAGGCGGCGACGGTAACGCCTCCATTGCTCGTGCACAGCGGCTGTGTCCTTCAGGCCTGCGGCCATGGCGGCCTGCACTGGGCCAGGGATAATCTGGCCGATCTGCTTGCGGTATTCGGCCATTTCCTTGACCAGCCGGTAATCGCCGGCAATTAGAGCCGTACGGTAGCCGGCCATGTTGGACTGCTTGGACAGCGAGTAGAGCACCAGGATGCCAGCTGCCGAACCTTCACACACATGTGGATTCAGGGCACATGGCGTGGCGGAGAGACTGAATGCGGTATCGGAGGCGGGCTCGTTGGATTCGGCCACCGGTGCGGCAGGCACAGACGCAGCAGATGCAGACGCGGCAGGCGCAGAGGACGCGGCTGTATTGCGGCGCACCGAACGCCAGTCCATTAACGCATAGCATTCGTCGGAGAGCACCACGGCACCGATGCGACGGGCAGCAGCCACGATGTCGGTCAGCCAGTCAGCGGAGATGACCTCGCCGGAGGGATTACACGGCGAGTTGATCCAGATGGCCTTGACGTTCGGAATATTCACCCAGGAATCGACGTCGGTCACATCATCGACTTTGACCACGGTGGCGCCGGCAAGTTGGGTACCGATTTCGTAAGTCGGGTAGGAGACAGCCGGTTGGACGACCACATCGCCTTCGCCAAGGTGCAGCAGGCTGGCCATCAGCGCCGCGGCCTCCTTGGAACCCACGGTGGGTACGGCGGCAGCGTTGATGGATTTCAGATCCACCCCGCGCAGTTCGCGGAACCATGTATCGATAGCGGCCTTAAGGTCGGCGGTGCCGGCGGTGACCGGGTATCCATGGGCGTTGGGGGCGTCTGCGCCGGCAACCAGCGCCTGCTGGACACTGCTCGGCACCGGGTCCACAGGCGAGCCTACGGACAGGTCGATCATGCCACCCGGCACGGTTTTGGCGGTGGCTTTGAAGCCGGCGATACGAGACCAGTCGTATGGCGACGAATATGCGTGGAAGCCCATGAGAACCCCTTTCTTGGACGGTATGTTCCTAAGATACGACGAACCCTCGGCCGTGATAGACCGAGGGTTCAATCCGAACTATGCGCTGTGTGCAGCGCTTATCCGCAAATCAGCTTACTGGTTCTGCGGCGGCAGCGCGGCGACCTGTTCCGGGTCTTTGCCGATTGGACCATTGGCGGAAGCGCCGCCCAAATCGCCGACTTCAGCGAAGAAGTTGACAGCGGCATCCTTGTACCAAGCCCACTCGTCCGGCAGATCATCCTCATAGAAGATGGCCTCGGTGGGACACACCGGTTCGCATGCACCGCAGTCGACGCACTCGTTGGGGTTGATGTACAGCGAGCGGGAACCCTCGTAAATGCAGTCGACGGGGCACTCGTCCACGCAAGCCTTGTCCTTGACATCCACGCAAGGCTGAGCGATTACATATGGCATGGAATCCTCCTTAACAAATACTGATACAAGGGTACGCGCCTGTTGGGACGCTCCTCGCTCTCAGCCGTTAACGGCCTTATCGGTTTCGGCGGACAGCGTTTCGGTCAGGTCGCCCTTGCCGAGGCGCGCATGCCAGTAGCCGTAGCCGAAGTAGATGGCGAAGCCGACCACGAGCCACACCACGAAACGAATCCAGGTGAGCACGGACAGGTTGAGCATCAACCAGAAGTTGGCCACGGCGATGAGGATCGGAATCCACGGGCTGCCGGGCATCTTGAAGGCGCGCGGCAGGTCGGGGCGCTTCTTGCGCATAATCGGGATGGAGATGGCCACCAGCGTGAAGGCGGACAGGGTGCCGATGTTGACCATGTCGGAGAGCACGCCGATGTCGAAGAAGGCGGCCACGAGCGCCACCACCGCGCCGACGACGATCTGCAGAGCGGCCGGGGTGCCATGCTTGCCGGTCTTGGACAGGCCGCGCGGCAGCAGACCATCGCGGCTCATGGCGAAGACGATACGGGTCAGGCCGAGCAACAGCACCATAACCACGGTGGCCAGGCCCAGCACGATGCCGAAGCTGATGATCTTGGCGGCCCAGTCGGCGCCCACCAGTTCGAAGGCGGTGGCCAGCGAGGGGCTGTCTTGCTTGGCGAGATCGGCATAGGAGACCATGCCGGTGGTCACCACGGCCACGAGCATGTACATGACAATGATGAGCAGCATGCCCACGCCGATGCCGAGCGGCACGTTCTTGTGCGGGTTCTTGGTCTCCTCAGAGGCGGTGGCCACCACGTCGAATCCGATGAACGCGAAGAACACGAGCGCCGCGCCCGAGAGGATGCCGGGAACGCCGTACACGGATGGGGTCATGCCGGTGGCGAGCTGCCACAACGGCTGGGTCATCACGCCGGTGACGGCGGAGGAGCCTTCCACGGTGGAGGCCGGCTGGCTCGGCGGAATGAACGGGGTGAAGTTGGAGGCCTTGACGTAGAAGAAGCCGACGATCACCACAAAGAACACGATGGCGATCTTGAGCACGGTCATAGCACCGTCCACGCGGGCGCCGATCTTGGTGCCGAATACGAGCAGCGTGGTAAAGAACGCCACGATGATAATCGGGGCGATATCGATGTGGAAGGAGCCGAACGTCAGGTTGGTGTTGGCGTTCCAGCCCATCAGGCGCATGAAATCGTTGAGGTATACGCCCCAATATTTGGAAATCACGGAGCCGGCCATCAGCATTTCCAGGATCAGATCCCAGCCGATGATCCAGGCCATGATCTCGCCGACCGTGGTGTAGGTGAAGGTGTAGGCGGAGCCGGCCACCGGAATCATCGAAGCGAATTCGGCGTAGCACATCACGGCTGCGCCGCACACGATGCCGGCGATCAGGAAGCTGATGATCACGGCCGGGCCGGCGTGGAAGGCGGCGGCCTGCGCGCCCACCGAGAAGATGCCGGCGCCCACGGCTACGGCCACACCCATGATTGACAGATCCCACCAAGTCAGGTTGCGCTTGAGCTTGCGGCCCTCTTCACCGGTTTCGGCAATGGTCTGTTCGACGGATTTTGTACGGAACAGTTGCATAGTGCTCTTCTTTTTTCTCTGTTGTTTGCGCACCGAATGCGCACAATACCGACAATCGAGTATAGAAGAGCCCGCGTGTCTTGTCTATTAATAAGACTCAGAGTCCGCAATATATGGGATTAATAACCCACTCCATCAATCAATAGCGCGATTACAGCACACCGACGCAGACCGGTTCGGGCACCAAGTCCACTCCGAACGCGCTCTTGACTGCCTGCTGAACCGCACGCGCCAAAGCTGCGATATCGGCCGCGCTCGCCCCCCCACGATTGGTCAAGGCCAGCGTGTGCTGCGTGGATAGACTGGCCGGCGCGTCCGCATCGACCTTATATCCCTTATGGCAGCCGGCATGGTCGATGAGCCAGGCGGCGGACGTCTTGGTGCCGGGAGTGCCGTCAGGCAGAGTCGCGTCGAACTTCGGCGCATCTTCGGGCAGGGCCGCCGCTTGGTCGGCGGTCAGAATCGGATTCATAAAGAACGAGCCGCAGCTGTGGCGATTGTAGTCGGGAGCAGGCAGACCGTCATCGCCAACGGGAATGCCGGCGGCCTCATTGAGGGAGGCCAGACGCTCCAGATCGGTCAGGATATTGGCCTCGCGCTTGGCGGTGGCCATGTCAGGCAAGGCGTAGCGAGTAGGGTCCTCGAGCATGCCCTTGGCGGCACGTACTGCGAGCACGGCTTTGCGGATGTCGGCGGTGGCCATACGGTCGCCCACTTCGACGCCAAGCGCTTTGGCAAGCTGTCCGTAACCTACCGTGCCTTCGGCCGAGTGGGTCAGGGCAAAGGTGACGGAAAGCACCACGTAACGTGGCGTCGGGAAGAATCGGCCGGCCGGCCGGCCGGGGCCGGCGTACATGCTGGTCTTCAGTGCGGAGTATCGATAGCCGAATCGAAGATCGGCGGGTGTGAGGTCGCGCGTTGTTTTGGTGTCTCGATCCCAGACTTCCACCGATTCGACCGAAGTGGCGACTTCCTGCCCGTAGGCACCGATGTTCTGCACCACGGAAGCGCCGACTGTGCCGGGAATGCCGGACAGTCCCTCGACGCCCTCGAGCCCGAGCTCTACGGTGAAGGCCACGAAATCATCCCAATTGGCACCGGCCTCGGCATTGACATGCACGGTGCGATCCTCGCCCTCTACCGGTGCAGCCTCGTCCGGCACAGTGATGAGGCGTCGGGCGTCTCGAACCACCACGCCGTCAAAAGGCTTATCGGAAACAAGCAGGTTGGAGCCGCCACCGACGACGACCAAGGGCAGGCCTTTGGAATCGGCTTCCTCCACGGCTTCGATGAGTCCCACGCGCGTGGTCGGCTCGATGAAATGGGCGATGGGGCCGCCCACGCCCATGGTGGTGATGTCTGCAAAGCTTGTCATGGCTTACTATCTTAGTGGCGCAGGTGCGATATCGAGGCAATCATCGGCTGAAACGGCAGAACGCCCGCGTCTGAACGAAGGTGGCGCGGGATTTCTGCCGTTTTGGCGGCCCGAAACGACAGAACGCCCGCGAGGGGTTCGTTCAGACGCGGGATTTCTGCCGTTTCTCACGCGATGCGGATACTGATTCCGCACCCTGCCACTCGCCTCCGGAGGCAATACGCAAAAACCCGGCCGAATGGGCCGGGTTTTGTAAAGCTGTGATACTTGCGATCAACGAGTCTCGCGGTGCACGGTCTGCTTGCCGCAGCGCGGGCAGAACTTCTTGAGCTCAAGACGGTCGGGCGTGTTACGACGGTTCTTAGTCGTAATGTAGTTACGCTCCTTGCACTCGGTGCAGGCCAGCGTGATGCCCGGACGGATGTCGGCGCTCT
>OAWX01001327.1_pt1 | contig 10717 bp, 10 predicted proteins | sample 1495571 | NCBI WGS metagenome assembly OAWX01 (sample SAMEA2580265, study PRJEB22360) | human gut metagenome | biome: human gut; feature: human-associated habitat; material: faeces | place: Denmark | collected 2008/2010 | reverse complement strand
TATAATATACTTAAAAATAAACCATATCTAAGGATATGTGATAGTATTTTTAACTTAAGTAGAACTATAACTACATCTCAAGCAGATGACAACATAGAAGCATGGAAAAAATGGAAATATCAAGTATGGTATGATTCATTTGATATACTTACTATGTTATATTCACAGAAATTGCGTGTTGGATTGAAGGAAATGCAAGTAACTATGCAATATCCTAATGTTCTAGAATTCAATGGAGACTTTAATAAGTTTCTAGAAGAAGATAGAATAGAAGAGATGATTGAGTATAATGTGAATGACGTTAATTCTACTGAAAAATTATTAAATCTGTGTTCTGAAGATATAGAATTAAGAATAGCTATCGAAGATGAATATAAAGTAAGAGTATTAAGTAAAGATGGAGTAAACATTGGAATGAAAATTCTAACGCAGAAATATCTTGAAAAGACTGGTCTATCATGGTGGGATATTAAAGATTTAAGAAGCCCAGCAGATGTCATAGACCTAAACAAAGTAATATTGCCTTATATAGAATATAAAGATCCTATACTTCGTAATGTACTATCTGATATGAAAAAACAGATAGTATCACCAGGTAGAAAAGGATATGAAAATAAATTCGTATTCAGAGGATTAAAGTATTCTGTAGGAGTTGGTGGTATTCACTCTGAAAACAAACCTGAGATAATTATTCCTAAGGAAGATGAAATGTTAATAGATATTGATGTTGCATCTCTGTATCCCAGTATGATAATAGAGTATAAATTCTACCCAAAACATTTGGGTTCTGAATTTCTAGAAGTTTATAATCAAGTTAAAGATGAACGAATAGAAGCAAAACATAATGGTATTAAGACTAAAGATAAAACGCTTAAATTAGCATTAAACGGTCTTAGTGGTAATCTACAGAATGAACATAATTTCTGTTATAGTCCTTTCGCAGTAATGCAGATTAGAATAAATGGACAATTACTATTACTTATGTTAGCAGAAAGATTATCTGATATTGGCTGTAGAATAGTACAGGCAAATACAGATGGTTTATTTGTTCTTCTTAAGAAGAATCTGTATGAAAAATTACAAAGTATATGTAAGGAATGGGAACAACAAACGAGACTAACCCTAGAGGAAGATCGTTTTGAAGCTATGTATCAGTATGCTATTAATGATTATATAGCTGTAAAAGAAGGTTATCAAGCAATGAAGAAATTGTTTGAAACTGAACCAGAAAAAGCTCTAAATAAAAAAAAGAAGCCTTATACTTCTTTAGATATAATTAAAGATGATTATATTAAAGAAAAAGGTATGTTTGTTACTAAGGTTTTACTTGGTAAGGGAATGTCTGCAAAGATTATTCCAGAAGCTATTAGAGATTATTTTGTTGATGGTATTCCTGTAAAAGATACTATCTACAATTGTAAAGATATTAAGAAGTTCCTTACTTACCAGAAAGTAGATAAGAAATTCTCTGTAGAATATAATGGAGAACTAGTACAAAGAATTAATAGGTTCTATGCATCTACTAATGGTCCTTATTTATATAAATGTAAAATAGTAAATAGAGATGTTGAGATACCGCAATATCTTGTATGTCTCAAAACAGGAGAAAGTATAATAACTACAGATCCAAATCAGTTTTACTATAATTCTAATGTAGAACAGATATTACCTTATAGTTCAAAGATTATAACTAAAGGTACTAGAGTAGACTATACTAATCTACTTACTGCATCTGGTGTTACTATACTAAATAAATTTGATAATAAACCTATAGAAGAAAGAAAGATCAATTATCGCTACTATTTAAAGGAAGCGTTAAAGATCGTTGAAGAATTAAAACCAAGACAACTAACGTTGTTTTAACAAATATTTCCAGATTGTATCAAAAGTTAGTTCATAAAGTACTATATTATGATACTAGAATTAGATACAACATTATTAGATATTTTTGGAGAAATATCAATTAATCAGTTAGTATTTTTAACTCTTGTGTTGAATGATAATCAAAGTAATAATCAAGACGTTCACAAGTTTCTCAGCCGAATAAGTGAAAACGACATACAAGAGTTAATCGACAATGACCTTATCTCCTTTACTACTTCAGGAGATAATAAAATTTATAGTCCTACAGAAAAACTATTGTCAAGTACAAAACAAGATAAGACATGGTTTGATGAGTTCTATGAAGTATTTCCAGTGTATGTTTTAAGACCAGATGGTACTAAAGGTTTTTTACGATCTAATATAAATAAGTGTCGTAAAGAATATAATCGTATCGTAGGTAAATCTAGAGCAATGCATGAACACCTTCTTCAATGTCTTCAATATGAAATTGAAAACAAAATGATAACTGGTAAGATAGGTTATATGAAGACGATGTGGAAATGGCTCACTCAACATGAGTGGGAGGTTATTGAAGAGCAAATGAGTTATGAATCTGAAACACCTGTAAATTATGGAGAATACGGAACAGAATGCCGTTAAAATACTACCTTTTGAGTCAATATCTCAGGTAGCAAATAAATCCATAAACTACATTAAAGCTAGAAAAAATCATAGTATAGTATCATTAAAAACTAGATGGGATAAATTCAATAAAGCTACTGGCGGAATTGAACCAAATATGATATTTACTATAGCTGGTATATCAGGTAGTGGTAAGAGCTCAGTTGCAAATATGTTAGTAATGGATTTAATTGATCTTAATCCTGATCAGGATATCGTAGTATTATACTTTAGTTTAGAGATGGTAGACTACAGAAACGTTGGTCGTGTAATAAGTAATAAAACTAAGAAAACTGTATCTGAATTGTATAGTTCAGTAGAAACACTTAGTGATGAAGACTTATTAAGAGCTGAATCGGCAGCTGAAACCATTAAGAAATACAATATATACTTTGTTGATAAAGTGTGTAATGTAGAAGAAATAGGTAATACTATAGATTACTTTCATAATACTGTAGCTAACGGTCGTTGGCTAATAGTAGTATTAGACCACGTTCTTCTAGTAAATGGAGAAGGTGGAGAAAGAAGTACAATAGTCGATTTACAGAAAATGTTTATACAGAAGAAAAAACTTTCTAACACTAGTATAATACAGCTTTCACAGATGAATCGTAATATTGAAAGTCCTGATAGAATTAATAATCCAAGTACTCACTTCCCAATGAGAAGTGATTTATCAGCATCTGATGCAATATTTCAAGCTAGTGATTTTGTTATTGCTGTTCACAGACCAGAGATACTTAATCTAGCTATATATGGAGTACGTCGTCTACCTGTAAAAAATAAGGTTTATATGCATTTCTTAAAAGTAAGAGATGGTGAACCCTGTATATTAGAATTTGAAAACGAACTTCAATATGGCAATCTAATTGAAACAAATACTGCAAGTGCTGAAGAACAAAAAGTAGTATTTAAACAAATTAAAAAAGGCTGATTATGAAAGGTTTTACAATTAAACTTCCGAAACAAAATATTGACCCTCAGGGTTCTTTGAAAAATCGTATATTAAACGAAGTTAAAAACCGCTTACCGTTTGCTAAATGGTATGGAATTCACACTCCGGAAGATCCGGAATACAGTATATCATATGCAGGTCCTGAAGACTTGCTATGTTTTGGATGCAATAGAAATGCACATTTCTCTGCATTCAATAAAAAATATTATCGACCGACATGTTCATATGATAATTCACTTACATGTCCGTTCGCAAATCGAGCATTTAAGTTGCGTCAATATGATGCTATTTCAGAATTTGATTTAGCATTAAAACGATTAGCAGAATATGCTAAGATTATGGAAGACTATGAAGAAGATCATGGTTACGATTTTACTTACATGGGTCAACCTGTACGTATTTACCAGAAGTTTATTCAAATTGGTTATACAATCATTCCTATTGATAATCCTAGTCTGTTTTTGAATAACTATCGTAAAGCAGATAAAAATAATATAGTAAATGTTATTATTAATATTAGTAACAGTACTACTGTTAACAATATTCTCAACAATGAATAACGAATAACTTTACATTGTGTAAAATTTCAGTTTTTGTCAGATAATTTCAGAATCTCACAGGTAAAGCATTAACCTATTTTAATATGTTAATACTACCAAAAGAGAAAAACAAACCAAAGGTTAATAATCCAAGATTTTTAATCCTATTTGGTAAACCAAAATCAGGTAAAACTACATTATTGTCTAAGCTTGATAATTGTCTTATAATTGACTTAGAGGGAGGTTCAGAATTTCTAGAAGCTCTCTCTATTCAAGCTCGTACTATTGAAGATTTAGGTAATATATCTAGAGCAATCAGTGAAGAAATCGCTACAACAGGAAAGAAACCTTATAAATATATTGCTATAGATAATGCTACTAGACTCGAAGAAATATGTTTAGGATATGCTAAAGTTCTGTATTGTCAGACACCAATGGGCAAATCTTATAAGGGAGATGATGTTCGTACATTACCAAATGGTAGCGGATATCTCTACTTAAGAGAAGCAGTTAAAAAAGTAATAAACATGTTTAAAAATCTTTGTGATAATTTTATTCTTATAGGTCATACTAAAGATAAGATGATTAATAAAGATGGTGAAGAGCTTATAGAAATGGCTATAGATTTAGTTGGAAGACTAGGTGATATAGTATGTGGTGAAGCAGATGCTGTTGGTTATGTCTATCGTAAAAAGAATGAAACTATTATATCTTTTGAAGGTGGAGATAACTCAGTAAGAGAAGCCAGAGCTCCTCACTTACGAGGTAAAAAGATAGTTATCGCAGAAAGCGATGAAAATAATGTTATTAATGTTCACTGGGATAAGATTTATTTAGACGAGTGTGCAGCCTGATTTAAAAACTTAAAAATATTGAAATTATGACATATAGTAAAGAACGTGCAGCAAGTATTAGCAAAAGTGATATTAAGTATATTCCCGCTGGTATTATTGAAAATGTAGTATTGAAAAGTGTAAAAACAGAAGTTTCTCCGAATGGTAATCAATTCTTAGAAATTGTTTTTGAGAAAGATGGAGCAACATTAACCCATACAGAGTGGAAACCTACACTTGGTGGGTTTGTAACTACAGAAGAACAACTCCAGACAAAAATGGATAAGCAGTATTCTCGTATGTTGCAGATACTTAACTGTTACTATAAAGATGAAGAGCTTGACTTTAATGGAGAAAGCTTTGAACAGTTTGCTCAGTGGATTACTGATATGCTGAACAAAGTAGATAAGAGTAAAAAACTTAGAGCGAAAATAGTATACAATGATAAAGGATATACTACTTTACCTAATTATGCTAAGTATACTTTTATTGAACCTATGGAATTACCAGAAGGTAAATCATCTTCTATTGCTATGCTAAATATTGACCAATTTACAAAGCCTGTTGTAGCAGATAAAGAAGTAAAAAACGATAATCCGTTTAGTGCAACTTCATCTACTACTAATACACAAGCTTTTACAGATAAAACAGACGATCTGCCATTTTAATATAAAGTAGATCATTATTAATAAATAAGGGTAGTGTAAAAGCTACCCTTATTCTTTTTTTAATCATTAAAACAAATCATCATGGTAGAAATAGAACATATTCAAGATATAGAAAAAGATCAACCTGCAAAGTCTAGTGCGAAAGAGCAAAAATTAAAAGATCCTGTAGATGCAAATACGGAAACTCAAGATACTAAAATATCTGAAGCTACAGAGCATGATAAACAGATTGAAAATCAAGAAGATAATACACCTGAAAATAATATTTTAGTTAATAGTAACACAAATATTCATGATTTAAAACCTGGAAATAGATTTTATGGTAGTATAAAATATAACAATCCTAAAGGAAAACAACAAGCACAGCAAGGTATTTTCTTAATATTAACTTCAGAAGTAAAAGGAAAGAAAGGACAATCCAGAGAATATACTATGACAAATTGTACTGGACAAGAGTACAAAGTATGTAGTGGAGCTATTAAAATAGCTAATATAGCAGATCTCGAAAAGAAGAAAAAAATAGAGAAAAAAGCACTAGAACAATTTGGAAGTAAAACAGAAATCAAAGAATTGCTTAACAAATTAGAAGAAGAATTTAAAAAGAAAGAGGAAAAAGAAAAGGAAAAAGAAGAATTAAAGAAAATTCAATTCTCATTTAGTTCACTAGAACCAGAAGACAAGCTTAAAAGTTTAATTAAAGCAGGTATGAATAACATCTGGATGGTTGGTCCAGCTGGTTGTGGTAAATCAACTATAGCTCGTAATACAGCTAAAGAACTAGATATTCCTTACTTATGTATTTCTTGTGGTATTGGTACTTCTGCAACAGAATTTACAGGATATAAATATCCTACTCGTGAAGCAACTAAGTTTGCTGAATTCTATGCTAAGAAGTCAATAATCCTTATAGATGAGATGACTGCACTCGATCCATCTGTAGCACAGGTTATTAATGCAGCATTAGCAAACGGTGAAATAGAAACTACTACAGGTACTGTTTTACGACATCCTGAATGTATCATTATTGCTACATCAAATACTTTTGGTAATGGAGCAGATCGTCAGTATGTTGCTAATAACCAACTAGATGCTTCAACAATTGACCGTTTTACTGGAGCAACAATTGAAGTAAATTACTCTGTTAAATATGAGTCACAATTTGATCACGAAGCAGTAGATTATATTTATTTACTACGTAATTGCATTAAAATAAATTCATTACGCCGTATTGCATCTACTCGTATGATTCAAGCAGCAGAAAAGATGAAGAAAGTAGGTATGTTAGACTGGAAAGATATGCTTATTATTAACTGGTCTGATACTGAAAAGAATATAGTAAAACAATATATTCAAAAAGTAGAAGAAAATAAAACTAAACAAAGTGTTGATTCAACAATTGAATTTATACGTAACCGTTTTTCAAATTCTACTTCAACAATGGAACTTAAAACAGCAGCGTAATGAAAAAACTGAATTTAAATATTAATATAAATTCATTAGATGAATTTTACAGAGAATGTGACAATATTGAAGGAGGTAATCCTGCTGAAATAGATAATATTGAAAATCACGATGACCCTGGTTTTAGAGGATTATCTACAGCAGAAATACATGATTCTAAATATAGTTATACCAAAGGTTTAGATAATCTAAAGAAAATAGAAAAGGATATAAATCTAGGAGGTCGTAAACATAAATATAAATACGATGATTCTGATGGAGATGATATGAACTTTGATCGGTACATAGAAGGTCTACCTTGCCTAAAGAAAAGAATACCTACACATGGTATAGGTACTGGTAAGTTCGTTAAACTTCATATTTCTATATGTGAGAATTGCTGGTGTTCAGCTGAAAATCTTATGATTCGTGCATATACTGCTATGAGAATAATAGATATGCTAGAATCTCAAGGCTACAGAGTACAAATATCTGCATATGCAGATAATGAAGATCCTGGTTATTTTAATGAAGAACCTATAGGATTTCTTGGAGTTGAAGTTATAATTAAAAAGTTTGAAGATCCTTTAATTAAAGGACAAATACTTACAGCAATATCTCCTTGGTTCTTTAGATACTGGATGTTTAAATTCTGGAATGCTAAATTTAAAATGAATTGGGGATACGGACATTCAGTTAGACCGATGAAGAAAGAAACAACTTCTGATATCTACATTCAGACAGGTGAAGCTTTAACTGATGAAGATGCAGAACGAACTATAAAAAGAATATCGAAACTATTTGATAAAGAAGAATAGTTTCAACTACTAGGAGGATCTGTTACAATCCTATATGGCACTATCAATTTAAGGATATTAGATAATTTATGGAAGCGTGAGCCTGCACAGCAGAAATAAAAATCTATCTCTGGATAGGCGTGGTTCGATTCCACGACTAGTAGCAAACTAAAACAGATTGCATATGTATAGTAGAAAGCGAGCAAAACTCCCAGATAATATTACTCTAGATTGGATACTTTCTAAAGTAACAGAATATGATATATATGCAAAATATATAGGTCAATTTAAAGTAGGTATGATATACAATAGTCCATTTAGGAAGGATAAGAATCCATCCTTTGGTATTTACTATAGTAAACGTACTAAACAACTACTTTTTAAAGACCATGGAACAGGTGAATGTGGTAATATAATTAAATTTGTATCATTATTTACTGGTAAAACAGAATATAATGATATACTATCTGATATAGTAAATAAGTTAAATATTACTAACAACACTAAACTCGTTAGCTCTAAGCAATATATACCGCCAACTGAAACAGTAATTGGTGTAGTACGTCAGGAATTTAATGATGTAGATATCAATTACTGGAAACAGTTTAATATTTCTATAAATACTCTAAAGAAATTCAATGTAAATAGTATTAAATATTATTTATGTAACGGAATAGTAAAGGGTACTTATAAACGAGAAAATCCAATGTATGCATATAAGGTCTATAATAACTTTAAAATATATAGACCATTAGCAGATAAATATACTAAGTGGAGAAACAATCTTACAGACTATGATATCCAAGGCTATGAGCAGTTGCCTCAGAAAGGTGATATATTATTTATCACAAAGTCCATGAAAGATGTTATGTGTTTGCATGAAATGGGTTATCCAGCAGTTTCTCCATCTTCAGAGAGTACATTTCTACCTAAAGATGTATTAGAGCAACTTAAGACGCGTTTTAAGCGTATTATAATACTATTTGATAGAGATACTGCTGGAGTAAAAAGAAGTCGCAAATTAAGCCGAGAAACAGGCTTAGAAGCAATGTTTATTAACAAAAAATTCAAAGCTAAAGACGTATCTGATGCTGTTAAAGCAAATAGCTTTGAAGAGATAAAAAATTGGTTAGATGAAACTATTAAAAACTATAGGTAAAGTAATAGCATTACCTTTTGATTTAGCTCTAATACTTGGAAAGTTGTTATTAATTCCAATCAAATTAGTGAGTGTGTTGTTGCATGGAGAATTTACTGAATGGAATAAAAAACGTAAGTTTATAGCAAATTCAATTAAAGAAATGTTTAAAGCTTTTAAACATAATAAAGATTATTCTTTCTTACATTCAGTAGGATTTACGGATGAAAACGGTAATTTCTCTGAAAGAATTGAAACGTTTAAAATAACTAAAGATAGTGTACAACATTATATTGACTATGCTAAAGCAAGCCTTAAACAAGAAAGTGCGTAATGCTACTAAACAAGAAATAGATGGAATAGTATTTCGATCTAAGTTAGAAGCTTATACATATTAGAAACTAAAGGAAGCGGGTATATCAGCTGAATATGAACAGCATAGATATACTTTACTTCCTAAGTTTGTATATAATAACTCTACAGTTAGAGCTATTACTTATTTACCAGATTTTGTAGGAGATGGTTTTGTTATAGAATGCAAAGGATTTGCTACAGATTCTTGGGCAAATAGAGAAAAACTATTCAAGTATTATTTAAGCTTGAATGAACCAGATACTAAATTTTATTTAGTAAAGAATAAAAAACAAGTTGATGAATTAATCAACAAATTAAAATCTTAAATTTTCAGATTATGGCAAAGAACGAATTTATTAAAATAGGAGAACAGATAATTGCAAAACCTAAAGGTGCTGATTATGATTTAATACCTGGTAAAGTATATGACCTAAGTTGGAATAGATGGGAAGATTCACCTATATTTAAGGAGAACGGTGAATTAAATCTACCAAAGAAAGTCTATTCTACTAAAACAGATGATATATTTAAGAAGCGTATTATAACCTATTTTAATAAAGCAAATACAAATACTACTGGTGTAATGCTAGCTGGTACTAAAGGTACAGGTAAGACTGTAATGGCAAAAATATTAGCTAAGGAATCAGGTTTACCTATTATTGTAGTTAATCCTGATTATCCAGAAGGCAAACTTATTAAGTTTTTTAAGTCCTTTACTACTCCAGTATGTGTTTTGTTTGATGAAGTTGAAAAGAACTTCAAAACTGAGTATATGCTAGATTTCTTAGATGGAGTTGAAAAGACTGCACAGAAACTAGTAATTATGACTTGCAATGATTTAAGCAAAGTTAGTCAGTATATGCAAGATCGCTGTTCACGTATTCGTTATTTACGTCGATATTCTCCTGATGAAAATGCTGCATTCTTACCGATGTTAGCTGATGATTTTGGTATTAAGAACAAAGAAGAAGTAGTAAAATTCTGTAAAGAAAATATTAAACTACTTTCTATGGATAATATTGTTTCTTTCATGAGTGAAGTCAAAATGCTAGAAGATGAAGATATTAGTCTTCCGGAAATCATAAACATTATGAATATCTCTACTGAAAATATACCAACTAAAGTTAGTGATACTGTAGAATATGACGATGAGTATGATAATGAAGATAATGAATATAGTGATGATGATTACGAATGTTGTGATGCAGCATGAAAACAAATAAGGCTAGATATATTCTAGCCTTTTAACTTATATAAACATGAAAATATGCGGTATAAGTGATATACATGGTAATCTCATTGAGAATATACCTGAGTGTGATGTACTATGTATATGCGGTGATGTAGTAACATTAAATGTTCAAAGAAATATTGAAGCATCTAAACACTGGTGGGAAACAAAATTCATAAAGTGGATAGATAAATTACCTTGTAAAAAAGTAATTGTCATTCCAGGTAACCATGATTTTTACTTAGAATATAAGTATA
>OAWX01001316.1_pt1 | contig 10820 bp, 12 predicted proteins | sample 1495571 | NCBI WGS metagenome assembly OAWX01 (sample SAMEA2580265, study PRJEB22360) | human gut metagenome | biome: human gut; feature: human-associated habitat; material: faeces | place: Denmark | collected 2008/2010 | reverse complement strand
TTAGCCCTTGCCGGCGCAGCCGAACAGCTCGATCTTTTCCTTGCACTTGTCGATGATGGCCTGAGAGCCGGGAGCCAGCAGCTTGCGGGGGTCGAAGCCCTTGCCCTGCTGATCCTTGCCAGCCTCGATATACTTGCGGGTAGCCTCAGCGAAGACCAGCTGGCACTCGGTGTTGATGTTGATCTTGGAGACGCCCAGACTGATGGCCTTTGCGATCATGTCGTCAGGGATGCCGGTGCCGCCGTGCAGGACCAGAGGAATGTTATTGGTAGCCTTATGGATGCGGTCCAGAGCCTCGAAGTCCAGACCCTTCCAGTTGGCGGGGTAGACGCCGTGGATGTTGCCGATGCCGGCGGCCAGGAAGTCGATGCCCAGAGCAGTGATTTTTGCGCACTCTGCGGGGTCAGCGATCTCGCCAGTACCCACGACGCCGTCCTCGACGCCGCCGATGGAGCCGACCTCAGCCTCGATGCTCATGCCCTTGGAGTGTGCCAGAGCGACCAGCTCCTTGGTCTTCTCCACATTCTCCTCGATGGAGTAGTGGCTGCCGTCGAACATGATGGAGGAGAAACCGGCCTCAACGCAGGCCTTGCAGCCCTCGTAGGTGCCGTGGTCCAGATGCAGAGCGACCGGGACGGTGATGCCCATGGAATCGACCATTGCATCGACCATAGCAGTGACGGTCTTGAAGCCGGTCATGTACTTGCCGGCACCCTCGGAGACACCCAGGATGACAGGACTCTTCATCTCCTCGCAGGCGGTCAGAACAGCCTTGGTCCACTCCAGGTTGTTGATGTTGAACTGAGGCACACCGTAGTGGCCGTCACGAGCTTTGATGAGCATTTCGGTTGCATTTACCAACATTATTATTACCTCCAAAAATTATCGGGGTCTGTTCGTACCCACACAGCGCTTTGTGCATGGTTTAACGAAGTTGCACCCTAAGTATACCCCAAACAGCGGGTAAAATCAATCCACCGGAGAGTTTTTGTAACCAAACCGAAGCTTTCTTGGCCAGTGGTGTGCTCGAAAGACAGAGAAATAAGTGGGATGCAGCATTTTATACAGGCTTCGACAACATCCGGCCAGACCGGCGGCGGAGGCACCAAAGCAGACGATTTTCAACAGGAATCCACATTCGTCAAAATGATGTTGGATAAAAAGGCAAAACAAGTGCCGCTCTGCTTCAAAAATTTGTCATAATTCTGACTTGAAAATTACAAAATGTATGCAGTGTTCTGAGCCTGTCGAGATAAGATTGTGGAAAACCTTGTGGAAAGTGTGGAATTCCACCCGGAAAACAGGCTTGAACGCTTGAGTTTTGAACTTTCTCCACAGGGTTTTCAACTTGTGGAAAAAACAGGGCGGGTATACGGATGGTAAAGCGGTCTGAATGTGGAAAACTTTTACCACAGGCAAAAAGACGGATAACCGGCGCGCAAAAGACAACACTTCTCCCATGAGGCGCTGCCCGGGCGGGCGGCACAGAAATTTCACGGGAAGAAAAAGCGCAATTCTATGGCAAACCCCTGCCGCTTATGTTATACTTTAAGATGAGTTATAAGCGCTGTACGTCTGAAATGCGTCAGTGCCTGCCGCAAAATGCAGCTTTACAGCGCTGCGGCCCTGAAAACTCGCTTGAAGCGATACGATGACGCCGGGCCGGAAGGGCTTTGGCGTCCTGCGATAGAAACGGAAGGAGAACGTCATGGAAGAACGCAATATGCCCCGCCGTCCCCGCCGCGAAAAGGCCGACGACCAGCCCCGGAACGAGAGTCTCGTCTACGGCAAGAACCCGGTCACAGAGCTGCTGAAGAGCGGCTCCGGCGTGGATACGGTGCTGCTGGCCGAGGGCATGGCCCCGGCTGTGGCCGCTTACTATACCGCAATGGCGAAGGAAGCCGGTGCCACCGTCAAGCGGGTACACCCCAACAAGCTGCGCCTCATGACCGGCACCGAGAGCCATCAGGGCGTGGCCGCCTTTGCCAGTGAGATCGAATACGCAACGGTGGAGGACCTGCTGGCCGCTGCCAAAGAGAAGGGCGAACCGCCCTTCCTCGTGCTGAGCGACGGCATCGAAGACCCCCACAATCTGGGCGCTGTCATGCGCTCGGCTCTGCTGTGCGGCGCTCACGGCATCGTCATCCCCAAGCGGGGCGGCGCATCCGTGACCCCCACCGTCATCAAGTCCAGCGCCGGTGCGGCTGAGCGTCTGCCCGTGGCCCGTGTGGCCAACATCGGCGAGACCATCCGCCGCCTCAAGGAGCAGGGTGTTTTTGTCTACTGCGCCGACATGGACGGCGTGTCCCTGCGCAAGAACAACCTCACCGGCCCCATTGCGCTGGTGCTGGGCAGCGAGGGCAGCGGTGTGTCGCAGCTGGTCAAGAAGCTCTGCGACGGCGTTGTGAGCCTCGATATGACCGCACAGGGCACCGGCGTGGACAGCTTCAATGTCTCGGTGGCCGCAGGCATCATCCTGTATGAGATCCAGAGCCAGCGCGCTGCACAGGGCTGAGCTGGCCCGTGCCGAACGAAACAAGGGAGGGAAGATCAGGATGCCAAAGGATGACGAGCGGAAGGAAATGACGCAGGAAGAGCTCGACGCCCGCGAAGAAAAATTCCGCACCTTTTTTACCACCAGTGTAGCCCAGATCCCGGAGGAGATGACCCGGCGGGACGGTGAGAATGAAGAAAAGCCCAAGAGCCTGCTGGGCCGGCTGTTCCACCGTGAAAAGGCCGAACAGCCGGAAGGCGGCACGCCCGAAGAGCGCCGTACCGGCGAGATACAGCTGGGCGGCGAGGAGCCGGAGGAACCCTCCGACCTGGAGCTGGTCCTGGCGCTGGAAGAGGAAGTCGCAGGGCCGAAGCCCGAACAGCCGAAGCCCGCTGAGCCGGTCAGCACCCCCCAGCCTGAGCCGGAAAAGCCCCAAAAGCCCGCAGGACCCCTCAAAGCGCCGGAGCCGCCTGCTCCCAAGCCGGAGAAAAAGCCGGCAGAAAAGCAGGCCGCGCCCCGGAAAAAGGCGGTCCAGTACGAGCCGCGCACCCCGCAGGAGCAGTATGAGGACCGGGAGATGCAGGCGCTCAAAGCCATGCTGTTTGGTGCAAAGCTTCCGCCGCAGGAGGAAGAGCCTTCCCAGCCGGTGAAGCCCGCAGAACCGGAAAAGAGCACCCCGGCGGTTCCGGTCATCGCAGCGAAACCGGACGCAGAAAAAGAGCCGGATGCAGCGCCGGAGAAGCCTGTCGTGCCGATGCCCGAGATGGTGTTTGCAGAAGATAAGGCATCGAAGCCCCATGCGGCCCCGGCGATGCAGTTCTTCGGCAAGGGCGACGACGAGAAAGCGCCCGCAGCCCCGGCCCGCGCGACGCCGCCGGACAATGACGACAGCATGAGCCTGCCGCTCATGGACCTGAACGACGGCGACGAGGCGGGTCCCGGGGGGCCCGCCCCGGGGTCAAGGCGGCTCCGGTGGAGCCGCCGAAGGAGGAAGCGCCTGCACAGCCGGCCGAAGAGGCCGGTACTGCCCCTGCTGCTCCGGAGGCAGCACCCGTCGAGGAAGCGCCTGTCGAAGAGGAAAAAACGCCCGAGACGCCGGAACAGGTGGGGGAACGGCTGCACCAGATGGGCGCGGCCCTTACATTGCGCTGTGCGCTGGGCGGCATCCTTGCACTGGTGCTGCTCCACTTCGGCCTCGCCGCAGAGGGCCTTGTCGGCCCGCTGGGCGGCCTTGACCCCGTAACTGCCCCGGCGGCCTTCTATGCCGCTGATCTGCTCTTCCTGGCGCTGGCGCTGGCTGTGGGCTGGCCCGTCGTGAGGGACGGCCTGAAGGGGCTGCGGGGCGAACGCCCCAGCATGGAGACCATGCCCGCGATGGCAGCCTGCGCTGCGCTTTTGCAGGCCGCTGTGGCCCTGCTGAACGCGCAGAACTATCAGGCGTCCAGCTTCACCCTTCTGTCCGGCATTGCGGCGCTGGGGCTGTTCCTTGCACTGCTGGGCGACCGTGTCCTTCTGGCCTCGGTCCAGGGCGGCTTCAAACTGGCGCAGGCCGGCCCGGAGCACCGCGGTGCGTTCCGCGCCAAGGACAAAGACCTCATCCGCATCCTCTCCAAGGACATGGACGAAAAGGACCCCTGGGTGCTGCTCAGCCGCCCCACCGAGTGGGACGACGCGATGGTGGAGCAGGGCTTCGGCCCCCGCGCCTGTGAGCGCCGCGCCCGTAAGACGAATTACATCCTGCTGGGTGCGGCTGTGTTGGCCGGTCTGGTCTTCTGCCTCTTTGGCGGCGGCCTCAACGGCGGTGCTGCGGCGCTGACCGCTGTGCTCTGCATGGGTTCGCCTCTGTCCTCCACCCTCATCGCAGGCTTTGCATCCCTGCGGCTGCAGCAGTCTGCCGCTGCCTCAGGTGCGGTGATCCCCGGCTGGGCGGCGATCGAGGAACTGGGCGGTGTGGATACCGTTCAGGCTGACGCCGATGAGCTGTTCACCCCGGACAGTGCCATGCTCGAGGACATCCGCATCTTCAAGGGCGGACGCATCGACCGGGCCATCCTCTATTCGGCCAGCGTCCTGAGCAAGTGCTGCAACACCCTGAGCGGCCTGTTCCGCCAGATCATCGAGGACCGCACCGACATCCTCTACCCGGTCAAGGACCTGGAAGTCCATCGCGGCCTCGGTTTCTCTGCATGGTGCGACAACAACCGCATCCTCATCGGCACCCGTGCGTACATGGAAAAAGAAGAAGTTCCCCTGCCCGACGAGGAATATGAGGCCAAGCACTCCAAGAACGGCGAGCTGCAGATCCTCTATCTGGCCGTGTCCGGCAGTCTGCACGCCATGTTCGTGCTCCGCTATGTGGGGGGACGGAACGCCGCCCGCTGTCTGGAACAGCTGCAAAAAGAGAATATCCAGCTGCTGGTGTCCTGCCAGGACCCCACCCTGACCGCACGGCACATCACCGACGCCTACCATCTGCCCGAGGGCATGGTCGTCCTGCTGGACCAGGAGCAGTGTGCCGCACTGGGCGCTGCCACCGCCAAAGACACCGGCTCCGAAGGCTGCTGCATCCTTTGCACCAACGGCTTTGCCAGCCTGACCGGCGGTCTGCGGGCCGCAGAGCAGGCCCAGAACGCCGAGACGACCGCTACCACGGTGCAGCTGGTGTCGGTGTGGTTCTCGGTGGCCATCGCCGTCCTGCTGACCTATGCGGGCAGCGTGGGGATGCTGAGCGTGGCTGCGGTGCTGATGTATCAGGCGGCATGGAGCGCTCTCAGCATCGCCGTGTGCGCACTCAAGCAGCATAGCTGAAAAAATAAATAGGAAATATTCTCAAAATAAATAGGAATAATTCTTGATTTCTGCCCGAAATTCTGGTATAATACTCTCAGAGACAAGGAAGACCTATCGCACACCCGGTACCGAACAAAGCGGGCTGTGCGTAGAATAAACCAAACCGGACACAGCCCATACTGGCAGTGTCAGACTATCTGAGAGGAGAACAGATTATGGAACTCACGGGAACCAAGACCGAGAAGAACCTGATGGAAGCTTTTGCAGGCGAGAGCATGGCCCGCAACAAGTACACCTACTTTGCAAGCGTCGCAAAGAAGGAAGGCTACGAGCAGCTGGCCGCTATCTTCGAAGAGACCGCCGGCAACGAGAAGGAACACGCCAAGCTGTGGTTCAAGGCCCTCTGCGGCGGCTCCATCCCCGACACCCTGACCTGCCTCGACATGGCAGCCAGCGGCGAGAACGAAGAGTGGACCGATATGTACCCCCGCATGGCAGCGGAGGCCAAGGAGGAGGGCTTCACCCAGCTGGCCGCTCTCTTCACGATGGTGGGTCAGATCGAAAAGGAGCACGAGGCACGCTACCGCGCCCTTGCCGCCAACCTCAAGGAGGGCAAGGTCTTTGCCCGTGAGGAACAGCAGGTGTGGGTCTGCCGGAACTGCGGCTACACCTATATCGGCAAGTCTGCTCCCCTCAAGTGCCCGGTCTGCGCACATCCCCAGAGCTACTTTGAGCTGAAGGCCAAAAATTACTGAGTTTTTTTCAGATATTCCGTCCGATGAGAGCCGCCGCACCTGTATAAAGTGCGGCGGCTCTTTTGCTGTCCGGTGAAATACAGTCTGCACGATTTGTATAAATTTGGCGGGGGTGTTTTAGTGCCTTTCACGAAAAGGTGCGCGAAATTGTGACACTTCTGGCGAAGAACTTGACCCTTCTTTTGGGTGCGTGTACAATAAATAGTAAGAGGAATTTTGTGCAGAGCACATTGCGATAAACCTTATCCAAAGGAGGGAAGTGCTACCCTATGAATAAGATCACACGGCTTGCAGCGGCGTTTGTGCTGAGCGGGCTGTTTCTGGCAGCTCCTGCTGCACAGGCGGCCCCCGCATTGCTGGGAGCATCGGCGAACTTTGAGCTGGAAGTGAACGAGATGGAGCTGGAGATCACGGCAGACGACCCCCGCCCCAAAGCCTATCTTTACACCGGCGGGCAGAGCGACTACTACTTCATCGTCTGGATGAGCAGCAACCTCGCAATGTGGTCACCCGCCGGAGTGGCACGCCCCCCCGCCGTGGCTACCGTGGACGGTGATGGCCGTGTCACCGGCCGCAACGCCGGGGAGGCGACGATCACCGCCATCACCGACCGGGGCGAGTGCGCTGCCTGCAAGGTGACTGTCCGCAAGGAGAGCGGCAATGCGGCCAGCAAAAAGCCTGCCCTCGACCACACCACCCTCAACCTCGTTATCCAGTACAACAATGCCCACCCCAGCCAGAAACTGCAGCTCATCAACACGAGCGGCTCCTTTGTCTATGCCTACCAGTGGATGAGCAGCAACCCCGAGGTGGCAACGGTGGATCCGGAGGGTCTTGTCACGGCCCAGAAGCCCGGCACCACCACCATCACGGCGCTGGCCACCAACGGTCAGGCGCTGCGCTGCGCCGTTACCGTCAACAGCGATGTCGGCAAGGTGACTCTGAATAAGCGCGACCTGCTGCTCCGCACGGTGGGCAGCAAAGAGGCACTCACAGCGTCTGTCGCTGTGGAGAACGGCGTGAATGTACCCATCACATGGGTCAGCAGCAATCCCGGCGTCGCTACCGTGGACGCTTCTGGTGTCGTGACTGCCGTCGCTGACGGCGAGGCAAAGATAACGGCTCTCTCGCCGGATGGACGCTTCGACAGCTGCAGCGTTTTCGTGGGCCTTGCGGCAGACAAGTACGACACGGAAGAGGATCTGGCCGAGGAACTCAAGCTTCCGGACCCCTATGTGGCGGTCCGGATGAACCGGCTGAGTTGAACCGAAAGTACAAAGAGGAAGCCCCGCACTGCATCGTTCGATGTGGTGCGGGGCTTTTGCTTATTGATTTACCAGCTCAATAAAGGCTTTCATCTGGGGCGTGAGCCATTTGTCCTTGTGATAGAACAGCTGCCGGTGCATAGTGACAGTGCAGTCGGGGACATGGAGGCGGGCGATACGCCCGGCGGAGAGGGCAGGACGGACGATGTACTCGGGCAGGAAGGAGAACCCCATCCCGCGCTCCACCATCTGGCAGAGCAGCGAAGCGCTGCCCAGCTCGATGTAGGGGTGGACAGACAGCCCGCGGGCGGCGAGGCGCTGGTCGAGGGCGTCACGGTAGCTCATGCCCCGCTCTGTGAGAAGAAATTCCTGTTGAGCCAGAACATCCAGCGGCACTTCGGCCTTGTCGGCCAGCGGATGCCCGGCGGGGGCCACGAAGCAGACCGGCTCCGGCACATTGACGGCCAGCGTCAGGCTGGGCAGGAGCAGAGGCTGGTCGAGGGTGTAGGCCAGGTCGATCTGGTTCGCGCTCAGCAGCCGCAGCATCTCGTCGGCGGTGGCGGTGCGGAGCACCAGCTCCACCTGCGGGCAGAGGGCGTGGAACTGCTGCAGCAGGTCAGGCAGGAAGGTGCTGCATACGGAATCGGCCAGTGCCACCCGCAGGGTGCCGCTGACGGCCCGGGCAGGCAGCAGCGCGGCCTTGGCCTGCTGGGCCGTGATGAGAAGGGCGCGGGCATAGCTCTGGAACGTCTGGCCCGCGTCGGTGAGGCGGACGGTCTTGCCCACCCGGTCAAAGAGAGGCGTACCCAGCTCTGCTTCCAGCTGGGAGATCTGGGCCGATACCGCCGACTGAGAGTAGCCCAGCTCCCGCGCAGCGCTGGAAAAGCTGTGCAGCTCGGCGATATGAAGGAAGGTGTTGATGTTTCGGAGTTCCATAACAGTCCCTCCGGCGTCAGCGGCGGTCGATGCCGGTGACGGTCAGGACCTCGCCGTCCACCTTGAAGTGAACTTCCAGCCCGCCGAACTCCATGCCGTAGACCCGCTCCGGGTCGTGCTGGTAGGAGGGGCGGGGGTCGTTTTCCAGCACACCCTGCAGCGCGGCCTGCTGGTCGGCAGGCACTCTGGCCCAGAGGCCGGCGTCGCAGACCATGGTCAGGTGGTGGAACTGGGTCTGTGCCGTGAAGCCCCCGGCGGCGTCCGGATGGCAGTCGGCGTAGGGGATGTAGGGCTTGATGTCGTAGATGGGGGTGCCGTCCATCAGGTCGGCGCCCCGCACGATGAGGACGGGGCCGACGTCAGGCCGGTGCTCGATGGCTTCCAGCTGGACGCTGGACAGTCCCAGCGGATTGGGCCGGAAGGGCGAACGGGTGGCAAATACGCCCATCCGGGTGTTGCCGCCGAGGCGGGGCGGCCGGACGGTGGGGGACCAGCTGTCCCGCACCGCGCCGGAAAACTGCCACACCAGCCAGATGTGGCTGAAATCCTCGAGGCCGCGCACGGCGTCGGCATTGCGGTATTCGGGGGTAAAAATGACCTCGCCCCGCAGGCTGTCCACCAGCCCGCTCTGGCGCGGGATGCCGAACTTGGTGGGGAAGGCGGTGCGGATATGGGCGATGACCTTGAGGGTCATTTCTTCGGGTGCAGACATGGGGACTCCTCCTTATTATAAGCCACGGCAGAAGCCCACGGCACGGCCCTCGATTTGGATCTCTTCCAGCTGGGGGCCTGCGAATACCATGGGCGGGCAGACGGCGGTGTTGTCGGCCAGCAGCATGACGGTCTCGCCCTGGCGGTGGAAGTGCTTGAGGGTGGCTTCCTCGCCGATGCGGACAGCAGCGATCTCGCCCTGCTCCACCTCGGGCTGGCGGCGGATGCAGACGATGTCGCCGTCGCAGATGGTGGGGGCCATGCTGCTGCCGTGGCAGGTGAGGGCGAAGTCGGCGTGCCACGCGGCGGGGACGCCGATGTAGCACTCGATGTTCTGCTCAGCGGTGATGGGGGTGCCGCAGGCGATGGAGCCTACGAGAGGCACCCGCGCCATCTCAGGCAGAGGCTCGAAACCCGGCGGAGGGCAGGGCAGGTCTGCGAGACCCATGAGCCACGCGGGTGTGGTGTCCAGAGCGGCGGCCAGCTCCTCGAGCTTGGCCCGGGGCAGGTCGTTGATGCCCTTTTCCAGCTTGGTGATGGAGGATTTGGAGCGGTAGCCCATCCGGGCGGCCAGCTCTTCCTGCGACAGGCCCAGTTGCTCCCGGCGCTGCCGGATGCGGCTGGATAGATCGGTATCGGACATATGGGACCTCGCTTTCTCTGCGGTTTGCACGATTTTCGGTGTTCTGAGGACAGTATAGCAAAAAATTTACTATAAATCAACTTTTTAGGGACTATTTTGCGAATAATGTTGACAAATAATCAACTGGAAGATATAATACAACCAATGATTGTACGGAACGCTTTGAGCGCAAAACTGAAAGGAGAAACGCCTATGACCGATACCATGATGATCCGCGACTGCATCCGCAGCCAGGGCATGAAACTGGGCCATGTGGCCCATGTTCTGGGCATCACCAACAACACCCTCCGCTGCAAGCTGGAAAATGAGAGTGAATTCAAGGTGAGTGAGGCCGAAAAACTCTCGAAGATGCTGGGGATGACCGTCGAGCAGCGCGACCGCTGCTTTTTTGGCCCGGCGGGTTGAGGGAAAAAGGGGATGGAAGCCATGACACAGGAACAGCGCCAGAAGACGAAGGAGGCCCTCAGCCGCTGCGGGCAGAAAAACTGGGTCTACGGCCCCTGCAACTGGGGCTGGAAGCGGGCCATCCAGCTGGCCGAGGAGTATTACCGCGAGGCGGATCCGGGCCTGCGGGGCAGCATCCTGCAGCTGCGCTACATGGAAAGGCGGAGGCGGGAAGAGGTGATGGACAAGCTGAACATCAGTTACAGCACCTATCAGAAGGCCCACGACGACCTGCTGAGCACCATCGCGGTCTTTGCCGCCCACTACGGTGAGCTGTGACGCAAAAATGCCCCCTGACCGGACGGTCAGGGGGCATTCGTATGCTCAGTGTTTCTTCTCGGGGGTGTCGCAGTGCTGGTGGCAGGAGGCACAGTTGCCTCCGCAGCCCTCGCCTTTCCAGCCGCCCTGCCGGGAGATCCACACCACCGCCAGTGCGAACAGGACAGCCAGCACCAGCAAGGTGATGATACCGCGTACAGTGATCATAAAAAAGACCTCTCTTTCGAAAGAATTCCAACCCCAGTATACACCATCTGCCCCCGGAGAGCAACCGGAAAGCGCTGTCGGCTCAAACTTTTTTCGAAAAAAGAAAATTTGGGCTTGCATTTGGACCAACGGAGTGGTATAATAAGCACGTTCCGATTCGGAGGATTAGCTCAGCTGGTTAGAGCACCTGCATCACACGCAGGGGGTCTGGGGTTCGAGTCCCTAATTCTCCACCATACAGTTCGTACTCGAACCCGATTCTTTACGAAAAAGGGTTCGGGTACGTTTTTTGTTTA
>OAWX01001315.1_pt1 | contig 10821 bp, 9 predicted proteins | sample 1495571 | NCBI WGS metagenome assembly OAWX01 (sample SAMEA2580265, study PRJEB22360) | human gut metagenome | biome: human gut; feature: human-associated habitat; material: faeces | place: Denmark | collected 2008/2010 | reverse complement strand
CGAAATATCCGCTACAGCCTGCGATTAACCTATCTTGAGCCTGAACTTCTGAAGTTCTCTCTCTGAATCAACTCTTTTAATAATTCCACCAAGGTTAGTAATCTTTCCTTCAAAATCCTCATAACCTCTCTGGATATACTCAATATCATCAATCTCTGATATACCATCTGCTGCGAGCGCAGCAATAACAAGTGCCGCACCAGCTCTTAAATCTGGAGCATTAAGCTGCACACCACAAAAACTTTTAACACCTTCAATATAGGCTGTGTTACCCTCAACCTTAATCTTGGCACCCATTCTTCCAAGCTCATCTACATATTTGAATCTGTTCTCAAATATGCTCTCAGTCACCATACTTGAACCTTCAGCAAGTGCAAGTACAACTGAAATCTGTGGCTGCATATCCGTTGGAAATCCAGGATATGGCAAAGTCTTAACATTAGTACTCCTAAGTGTACAGCCCTCTGCTATAACTCTTAAGCTGTCATCACCTTCCTCAATCCTGCATCCCATCTCAATTAACTTTGCAGATATTGATTCCATATGCTTAGGAATAATATCCTGAATAACAACATCACCATGTGTAGCTGCTGCTGCCATCATAAATGTTCCGGCCTCAATCTGATCCGGAATAATAGAATAAGTACATCCGTGAAGTCTCTTAACGCCTTTGATACGGATTACATCAGTTCCTGCACCTTTAATGTTAGCACCCATAGAATTAAGGAAATTCGCTACATCAACTATATGCGGTTCCTTAGCCGCATTTTCCAGAATAGTGTCTCCCTCTGCCATACATGAAGCCATCATAAGATTAATTGTTGCACCAACTGTTACAACATCAAAATAAACATGAGCTCCTGTAAGCTTCTCTGCCTTTGCATGTACAACTCCACAATCTATACCAACATCCGCACCAAGTGCCTTAAAGCCCTTGATATGCTGGTCAATTGGACGGCTTCCGATATTGCATCCTCCTGGGAGTGCAACATGAGCCTCATTGTACTTGCCAAGTAAAGCACCTAACAGATAGTAAGATGCTCTTATCTTTCTTATATAATCATATTCTACATTGGTATCACAGATTGAACCACCATTTATCTGAACGGAATTGTTATAAACATACTTAACCTTAGCACCAATTCCTTCTATAGCCTGAAGTAAAACTCTTGTGTCTCTAACATTAGGTACATTTTCAATTGTTACAGTATCATCTGTCATAATTGCTGCTGCAAGAATACCTAAAGCTGCATTCTTCGCACCACCAATGGAAACTTTTCCTCTGAGTGGCACTCCACCCTTGACAACATATTGTTCCATATAGCACCTCTAAACATAATAGTCACATCTTATAAAGTATATCACAGAACTTTGATTTGTAAAGATTTTCTCCGAAAATACATTTATAAAAAATATGGCAATTTCACCCTTATTTTATTATATGCATTTAAAATGCATTTAGTTACATAATAAAGGCTGTCCTTAACAGGGCAGCCTATTCAATATTTATTAATTCTTATTAACGTAATTCAGCGGATTCACAGCAGTTCCTCCAACCCATATTTCAAAATGAAGATGTGGTCCGGTACTGTAGCCTGTATTACCTGATACTGCAATAGCCTGCCCCTGTGATACACTCTGTCCAACTCTTACATTTATAGAACTAAGATGAGCATATCTTGTCATTGTTCCGTTACTGTGTGTTATATCTACACAATATCCATAATCAGCAAACCATCCTGCTCTTGTTACAGTTCCTGCTGCTGCTGCTGTAACTGTTGTACCCTGCGGAACATACCAGTCAACACCCTTGTGGAAACTTCCCCATCTGTAACCAAATTCAGATGATAATGTTCCTCCTGATATCGGTCTTAAATATGTTGGAGGTGTTAGTGTTCCGACTGCAATAGTCTTCGGAACGGATTCTTTAATAATAGTCTCCTTAACATATGTTCTGCCTGTTTCATTACCATTAGCATAGGTAACTTCTGCTATAACAGATCTGTGACCAACGGTTCCTTCAGAAATAACTGTATTAGTTCCTCTGTAATTAGTGTTGTCATCCTCATAATTAGGCTCTGCTTCATAATCTTCTTCATAAGTCATCTGATAAGTTGTAATAACTGCTAACTCTGATTTAGGAACAGTAATAACTATTGAATCGCCAGGTGCAATTATACTGTCCTCTGTAAGATTAGAATTAAGCTCAAGAAGCTGTGACATTGTAAGTCCATTATTCTGTGCAATAACAGATAATGTATCTCCAGCTTCAACTGTATATACTGTCTTTTCTTCATGTTCTTTAGTAATGCTCTCATAAGCGTCATTTACTGATGTTACAGTTGCATTATCCGTAGGAACTTCCACAACAACTACGTCAACATCAAATCCAATTCCAGTAAGACCATCTCCATTAACCACTGTCTCTCCGTCTTGCGAAATCGCTGTACCACTAATTGCTGAGGATACAATCTCTGCTGCTGTAGTTTCTGTGGCCTTTTCATTTACACTTATTCCATAAGTACCTGTCGCTGCATCAACTGTATCAAGTGATACTGTAAAAGCATTGTTGGGATCATATTTGGCAATAAGCTTCTCAAATAAAGAAACAACTGCATCCTTCGATTCCAATGTTACAACGAAATCACCAAGTCTTACTGTATAATTCATATGGAAATCAACATCCATAACATTATCAAACATGTAACTGTATATTGCACCAGACAGCTCGTCCACACTCATTCTCTGTGCAACTGTTTTATTCTCTTTGGCAATCTCTATATCAGGATCCATGTACACGATTTCTTCATACTGTGCACTCAGCTCCTGCCTTGCTGATGCCAGAGCAACAATAACTTCTTCTTCCGTATTAGCTGCTCCAACCTTGATTCCATTAATTGTAATACTGTAATAATTAGCTTCCGTCTTTAATAAATTCTTTGATAAAAATGGAATAGCAATAATACATACAAAACAGGCAACCGTCATTGTCTTAATGAGTGTTATTCTCATTCGTCTGCCATATCTTGACAAGCGTTCCATAATGTCCTCCAAATATTGTGTTAATATATAGTCATCTTCTTGTAATATCTTTGTAACAATTTCGTAACATTTATACTAACATATGATATTTGGTTTGTAAACCCTATTTTTTCTTTCTGGAAGATTTTGTCTTGGCAGGCTTCTGTACGGAATATCCGAACTTACCTATAAAATCACCCAGCCCATAATATCTTCCATGCGAATATGCAATAAGGTCTGCGTCTGACAAATGCAGTGTTCCCTTCTCATCTAACAGGCTTTCATCTACATTTACAGCCATAACCTCTGCTATAAACATATCGTGGCTTCCAAGCTCTAACACCTGCTTAACCTTACATTCGATATTGACAGGGCTTTCTGCAATTGCTGGAGCTTCAATCTTAACTGACGGTGCTGCTGTAAGATGCATATCTGCAAATTTGTCAACGTCCCTGCCAGATTTTACTCCACAATAATCAGTGGCTCTCGCAAGCTTTCTTGTTGTAAGATTAATAACGAATTCTCCTGTTTCCTTAATAATGTCATGGCTGTAGCGTTCTTTTCTTACAGATATCGAAACCATCGCCGGATCAGAGCATACAGTTCCTGCCCATGCAACCGTGATAATATTAGGCTTCTCTCCTTTTCTTGCACAGCTTACCATAACAGCCGGCACAGGATAGAGCATATTGCCAGCCCTCCATGTCTGCTTCTTAGCTTTCTCGTTCTTCTTTATCTTCTCGCTCATGCGTTAAGTGCCTCCTTAACATGATGATATCCTTCCAGTATAATAGCCGCATGGTCTGCTGCCAGCCCATCGCCGTCAACAACCTTATATGTGCGGTTCTTAAGAATACCTCTTCTATAGGTAACTCCCACTCTTGCACAGATATTAATATTCTTATCTGCATTGGACAGCCTGCACAGCCATTCTTCCTTAACAAGTGACTTATCCTCCGTCTTATTAACCAGCTCATCTGATATATCAAACCATCCGGCCTCTCTTGCGTCATCACCAGCCTGTGCTTTCTGGCTGCCTTCATCTATCAATGCAACAAATGCTGTTGTAATAATCCTTGTTCTTGGGTCACGGTCATAATCGCCATATGATTTAAGCTGTTCTGCTTCAATATCATGCAGACCAGTTTCCTCCTGAAGCTCTCTTAAAGCCGCATCATATAGATTCTCTTTAAACTCAACAAAGCCTCCCGGACACGCCCACAATCCAATACATGGATGATTGCCTCTTTTTATAAGAAGAATCCTCTTAACCTGTGAATCTTCCTTTGTAAATACAAGCGTATCCACAGTGTTGCATGGATTCTGATATTTATCAGGGTCGTATTTGTCAAGAAAAACAGCCAGACTATCACCAGCTTTATTAAGTTCTCCCGTTCCCACAAAGCATTTATTCTGCTCTTCACTTAAATATTTCATCGCTTCTCTCCCTTACCTGCACCAAACCATTTAATTCTTGTATCCTTTGCCCCACAGAACTTTCTGTGTATGAAATCATCCAGCACCTCATTAAAGCTGCAGAATTTATCTACAAGTACAATAACAAATGTTTCTTTATATTTAGGTGGTGTAACTGTCAATGGAAACATATGCTTTGCAATCATGTCTCCCTCTTTTTCTGTTATATCAAAATACTTTCCTGCATTCTTAAGGGCCTTTGTAGGATGCTCAAAACCATGAAGTCTCTCACCCTTCTCTGGCGAATACTTGTGCCAGTCATACAGGAACAAATCATGTAAAAGTCCTGCCTTAGCTCCTGCCCTCTCATCAAGATGTAATTTCTTACACACAAGATAATTATAATAAGAAACATGTATGCTGTGCCCGAAAAGGCTGGTCCGTCCATGGTGCGAATATTTCTTCATACTCTGTATTACATCATCTGAAAACAGCTTATTCATCCTGTTCTTATATTCCCTGCCAGACTCATTCTGCTTAATGTGTCCTAACTTATATCTATTACATATCCTGTCTATCGCATTAGAATATTCATCCTTCTTAATTCTCGCCTTGTACACTGGTCTAATGCTTCTTCCTTTGTAAGAATTAATCTTTACCGACATATAGTTCTCCATTCCTGCCTGCCCACACAGACACGTCTACTTGTGTATACGGCATTAAAAACACCCGGAAACGATTATATCATAAATGCCTGTACATTTGCATAAATATAATTATTAATATATTCAACATTTAAGTTGTATGATTATAGAAATTGTGCTAAACTATGCACATAATCACTTGCATTTTTATGCAGAAATATGATTCGGAGGAGAATATAATATGGATGGTAATGTTATAGTTGGACAGTCAGGAGGACCTACTTCTGTTATCAACTCAAGTCTTGCTGGGGTATATAAGACAGCCATAGACAGAGGAGCTAAGAAAGTTTATGGTATGCTCCACGGTATTAAGGGACTTCTTGATGGTCAGTATGTTGACCTTTCAGAGAAGATTAACTCAACAATGGATATTGATTTATTAAAGAGAACACCTTCATCTTATCTTGGTTCATGCAGATACAAGCTTCCTGAGATAAGCGAAGACAGAGAAACATTTGACAAGATTTTCAAGATTCTTAACGATCTTGATATCAAGTATTTCTTCTATATTGGTGGTAACGACTCAATGGATACTATCAAGAAGTTATCTGATTACGCAATTGTTACTGGAAGTGACATTAAGTTTATGGGCGTACCTAAGACTATTGATAATGACTTAGCTGTTACAGACCACACACCAGGATTTGGTTCAGCTGCCAAGTTTATTGCAGCTACTATGAAGGAAATCATCAGAGATGGTCTTGTATATGATTATCCTACAGTTACTATTGTAGAGATTATGGGACGTAACGCCGGATGGCTTACAGCCGCTGCTGCTCTTGCAAAGAGTGATGACTGCGAAGGTGTAGACCTTATCTACCTTCCAGAGAAAGTATTTGATATCGACCATTTCATGGCAAGAGTTAAAGAAATTGCAGCTAAGGGCCGTTCAATGGTTATTGCTGTTTCGGAAGGTATTAAGGTTGCTGACGGAAGATATGTATTCGAGCTTTCAGAACATGTAGAATTCGTAGATGCATTTGGCCACAAGCAGCTTGCTGGTTCAGCTAAATTCCTTGCTAACAAGATTGGTGCTGAACTTGGCATCAAGACTCGTGCTATCGAACTTTCAACACTTCAGCGTTGTGCAGCTCATATGACAAGCCGTACAGATATCACAGAAGCATACAACGTTGGTGGTGCTGCTGTTAAGGCTGCATTTGAAGGCGAGACAGGTAAGGTTGTTGTTCTTAAGAGAGTTTCTGATGATCCATATATGTGCATCACAGAGACTAATGATGTTCACCAGATTGCTAACATCGAGAAGAAAGTTCCTCTTGAGTGGATTACAGATGATGACTTCGTAACAGACGACCTCATCCACTACATCAGACCACTTATCCAGGCTGAGCTTTCACCAATCATGGTAGACGGTCTTCCAAGACATCTTAATATTAATGCATAATAATAATCTTATTACATAATAAAAAGCAGGTAGGGAATTTCCTCACCTGCTTTTTTGTTTCTGTCTCTACGCTGATATGCTCTTACCAGTATACAACTGATAATATCTGCCCTTCTCTTCCATGAGCTGGTCGTGCGTTCCACGCTCGATAATTCTTCCCTGTTCCATAACCATAATACAGTCTGCATTGCGGACTGTAGAAAGTCTGTGTGCAATAACAAATGATGTTCTTCCTGACATAAGCGCATCCATACCCTTCTGAACAAGTCGCTCTGTTCTTGTATCAATAGATGAAGTAGCTTCATCAAGAATAAGTACAGGTGGGTCTGCTACCGCTGCTCTTGCAATTGCAAGAAGCTGTCTCTGTCCCTGGCTTAAATTAGCACCTCCGCCATGAAGCACAGTATTATAGCCATCCGGAAGTCTCTTGATGAATCCATCTGCATTGGCAAGTCTTGCTGCTGCGATGCATTCCTCATCACTCGCCTCAAGCCTTCCGTATCTGATATTATCCATAATTGTACCCGTAAAGAGGTTAGTATCCTGAAGAACGATACCAAGGCTTCGTCTTAAATCATTTTTCTTAATATTGTTGATGTTAATTCCATCATATCTTATCTTACCATCCTGAATATCATAGAACCTGTTGATAAGATTAGTAATTGTAGTTTTTCCTGCTCCGGTACTTCCAACAAATGCAATCTTCTGTCCCGGTGTAGCATACATTTTAATATCGTGAAGTACCATTTTGTCCGGATTATAGCCAAAGTCAACTCCGTCAAATGTTACATCACCAGCAAGTCTTGTGTACTCTGCACTACTGCCGTCCTTTGCAGGCTTCTTCCAAGCCCACATCTCAGTATTTTCTTTAGTCTCGATAAGCTCATTGTTCTTGTTGTATCTTACATTTACAAGCTCAACGAAACCTTCGTCAACCTCCGGCTTCTCATCACATAACTCAAATACTCTTCCGGCACCAGCCATCGCCATGACGATACTGCTCACCTGCTGGCTTATCTGGGTTACAGGCTGTGTGAAGCTCTTGTTAAGACTTAAGAAAGCAACAAGTGTACCAATAGTAAGTCCTGAAAAATCACTCAGAGCAAGAATACCACCAACTATTGCACATAATACATAGCTGATATTACCTATATTACCATTAACAGGCATTGTGATATTAGCAACCATGTTAGCGTTATTGGCACTCTCACGAAGCCTGTTGTTAATCTCCTTAAACTGCTCAATACTCTTATCCTCGTGGCAGAACACCTTGACAACCTTCTGTCCTTCCATCATTTCCTCAATATAAGCATTAACCTTACCGATATCTTTCTGCTGCTCAATGAAATATTTTCCAGAAAGCGCACTCAGCTTGGAAGTTACATAAAGCATGATAACAACCATCACAACCGATACGATTGTAAGCGGAATATCAAGCACAATCATACTTACAAATGTAGATACAAGTGTAATGCATGAATTGATGACCTGAGGTATACTCTGACTTATAAGCTGTCTTAATGTGTCGATATCGTTAGTATATACTGACATGATATCGCCGTGTGCATGAGTATCAAAATACTTAACAGGAAGTGACTCCATATTAGTAAACAGCTCTAATCTCAACTTCTTTAAAGTTCCCTGACCAACATTTACCATAATTCTGTTGTAGCAATATGAACATAATACACCGACCATAAGAACTGTAGCGAGCTTGATAAGTGCGCCTGCAAGTGGTGCATAATCATGTACTGCTGACTGTGTCAGCGGAATAATATAACTGTCAATAAGCTTCTGGATAAACAGCGTTGCTATCAGTGTTGTAAGCGCTGAAACAAGAATGCACACAAGCACTGCTATACACGAAAACTTGTAATTCTTTAAAATATATCCAAGCAGCCTCGTCATAAGAGGAAGTGGATTTTCTTTATTCTTCTTATTCTTCATATCAATATTCTTATCCATATGCTGCCTCCTATTCTCCTGCCTCGTCAAAATCACCGCCGCCCTGTGTCTGTACCTCGTAGATTTCGCGGTAAACCTTATTGTTCTCAACAAGATTTTCATGAGTATCAAAACCACTCACACAGCCATTCTCAAGCACCAATATTCTGTCTGCGTCCTGAATACTTGAAATTCTCTGTGATACGATAATCTTGGTAGTTCCTGGTATCTTTGTTGCAAATGCTTTCTTAATCTTAGCGTCTGTGGCTGTATCAACAGCACTTGTTGAATCATCAAGAATAAGAACCTTCGGGTGCTTAAGCAGTGCTCTTGCGATACAAAGTCTCTGTCTCTGACCACCGGAAACATTGCTTCCCCCCTGCTCAATCCATGTATTGTATTTATCAGGCATTCTCTCAATGAATTCATCTGCACAGGCCTGACGGCAGGCTTCTATGCAATCCTCCTCAGACGCATTTTCATCACCCCATCTCAAATTATCAAGAATAGTTCCTGAGAAAAGCACATTTTTCTGAAGAACAACTGAAACCTCATTACGAAGAGTTTCAAGATCGTAGTCTCTTACATCAATTCCGCCTACGCATACAGAACCATCCTTAACATCATACAGACGACTTATCAGATTAACGAAGCTTGACTTTCCGCAACCCGTTCCGCCTATAATACCGATTGTTTCGCCCGCATTTATATGGATATCTATGTCTTCAAGAGCATCCTTGTCGCTGTCTTTCTTGTATGTGAAGTTCACATGGTTGAAATCAATTCTTCCGTCAGGTACTTCCATAACCGGATTCTCCGGATTAGTAATATCAGCCTTCTCATTAAGAACCTCAGCAATTCGTCTTGCACTCGCTGCACTCATTGAAACCATAACAAATATCATAGAAAGCATCATTAGTGACATCATCATGCTCATTACATAGCTGAACATTGATGTCAGGTTACCCGTTGTCATAGTTCCATCAGTAATAAAATGTGCTGCAAACCATGAAAGTGCAATAATACTTCCGTATATAACAAACATCATAATAGGATTGTTGAATGCAAGCCATGATTCCGCCTTAACAAATGTTTTGTAAAGATTCTCGGCAGCCTTACTGAATTTCTTATTCTCATGGTCTTCTCTTACAAATGCTTTGACAACCCTGATTCCTGTGACATTCTCCTGAACACTCGCATTTAAATCATCATATTTAGCAAAACCTTCTGTGAATATTGGAGTTACCTTATATATAATAAAGAAGAGTACAAATCCAAGAAGAATAAGCGCACCTAAGAATATAAGACTTAATGTAGGATTGATAATAAAACACATAACCATACTGCATATCATCATAAGTGGTGCTCTTACCGCAATTCTAAGAATCATCTGATATGCATTCTGCACATTTGTAACATCAGTAGTCATACGGGTAATAAGACCTGCTGTGCTGTATTTGTCTATATTAGAGAATGCGAAATTCTGGATATTCGAATAGATTCCCTCTCTTAAATTACATGCAAAGCCGGTAGATGCCAAAGCCGAATATTTTCCCGCCTGAATTCCAGCAAATAGACTTATAAATGCAAGCACAAGCATAAGTCCACCGTACATCAACACCTTGCTCATGTCTCCCGCCTGAATACCCTTATCGATAATACTTGCCGTAACAAACGGAATAAGTATCTCCATAAGCACTTCAACAATTATATATATTGGCGTTTTTATCGAAACTTTTTTATACTCACCAATATATGCTGATAAAGTTTTTAACATTTCTTACACTTCCTTTCACAGTTATTCACATCATCGTATACTTTTTGTAACAGACGGTGTAATTCTTCTTTTTCGTCAGCAGAAAGCGATGAAAGAAACCATTTTTCTTTGTCATGCATTGCCTTACCTGCATGAACGCACATGGTTCTACCCTTGTCTGTTATTCTCACATGCTTGACTCTTTTATCCGAAGGGTCATAGAAGCTTTCTATCATTCCCTTCTTTTCAAGCCTCGCTGCTGTTCCCGCTATTGTCGCCTGGGCTACACCAAAGTGCTTCTCAAGCTCCTTAAGCGTAATACATTCATCTTTAGTTTCATTAATTATCATAAGCATCTTAACCTGTGAAGATGTCATGTCATCTGCTCTTAACTCCTCATTGGAACATCTTCCAAGAATATCATTAAGACGCTTTATAAGCTCTCCACAATGGAGTGACTTTCGCTGCATATCTGCTCCCTTCGTAACAAAACGGCATCAGAACCTGCCATTCTTTTAATAAAATTCTTAAGTAGCTTTGATATATTACAAAAATGACAGCACGCTGTCAATAGC
>OAWX01001304.1_pt1 | contig 10925 bp, 7 predicted proteins | sample 1495571 | NCBI WGS metagenome assembly OAWX01 (sample SAMEA2580265, study PRJEB22360) | human gut metagenome | biome: human gut; feature: human-associated habitat; material: faeces | place: Denmark | collected 2008/2010 | reverse complement strand
CGCTGCGCCCGCGCCCGCACCGGCAGCGCCCGCACCCGCGCCCGCACCGGCAGCACCCAATTCGCCCTATCCGGGGGCGGCTCCGGCAGGCGGATCGGTTCCTCCGGTCTACGGCAGCGTCAGTGCTCCGGTATATCCGGGCGGCGGGGCCGTGCCTCCGCAAACGCCCTATAACCCGTATATGCAAGGCGGCCAACCGAACGGCCAGCCGGGATGGTCTGGTTCTTACGGCAGTGTGCCGCCTGAAGCGAACCAGAAGTACAACGGCCTGGCTATTGCCGGTTTTATCTGCTCGTTCCTTGTCTCACTCCCCGGTCTGATCCTGAGCATCGTGGGCCTCAACCAGATTAAGAAACAGGGCGGCAAGGGCAAGGGCTTGGCCATCGCCGGCATCATCATCAGTGCGGCGGGCATGGTGATACAGGTAATACTGGTCATCGCGCTGATCGTCGGCGGTGTCTCGTACACCAGCAAGGCTATAGATGAGGCGAAAACCGATTCCTTCTATAGTCAGTCCTCTTCGGGCAACGGTGATAGCAGCGATAAGAGCAAAGCTCAAGATAATCTTGACGATGCGCTGGACGACACGTTGGGCGAAACCCATGACGATCTAACCGACGGCGATTATGGGCTGTACGATTCGATTCAGGATTTCGTCGACTCTTTGGAATTCAAGGACTCCATTGAATCCGAAGCGGATACGTTTGCAGACACCGGCATCACCTTCAACTACCGTGTCGACGGTGACACCTTGGTGTACGAGTACGTGCTCGACGACAGCTATGCCTCGCTAGGCGATACCGCCGCTTCCTCACTGGATGCTATGGACAGCACCTATCAATCCACCGCGAATCTGCTGGGCTCGATGTGCAAGACCTCCAGCGGCAAGGCATCATTGCGCGTCATCATGCACACGCAAAGCGGCCAGTCGCTGTATGACAAAACCTGGACCGAAAAGTAGCAATCCCAGCGAACGTGCGTTTTGGTCGATTGAAGGCCGGTCTGCTTGCTCCTTGGGCGGATGCTTCTGCGGAAGGAACTGCCAAGGAGTAGGCTTACAGGCATGAGACTCGCACGTTTTTCTTTGAATGATTCGCCGCGCTACGCCTTCGTACAAAAGGACGAAACGGACGGCAAGGACTACCTCATCGAACTTGACGGTCATCCGCTGGCCGGCGACCAGGTCAAGCCTACCGGCAACCGGTACCCGGTCGACGGCGACGGCATCCGCCTGCTCTCCCCGGTCATCCCCTCCAAGGTCTACGGCCTGGCCAAGAACTACGAGGCCCACGCCCAGTTCATGCACGAGGCCGGCCACTCCGAAATCGCCCACGCGCCGGAGGACATGGTGATCTTCACCAAGCCGTCCACCTCGGTGATCGGCCCCGACGATCCGATCGTGTACCCGGCCTGCTCCAAGGACATGAACTTCGAGCCGGAAGTGGCCGTGGTGATGGGCCGTATCGCCAAGAACGTGTCCGTTGAAAACGCGATGGATTACGTGCTCGGCTTCACCTGCGTGAACGACGTGACGTTGCGCGACCTGCAGGGCATCGACCCCACGTGGACGCGCGCCAAGGGCTTCGATACTTCCTGCCCGCTTGGCCCGTGGATTGTGATGCGTGACGACCTCGACTGGAAGGACGCCAAGATTTCCTTCACGCTGAACGGCGAGGATGTGCCGATGGCGTCTGGCACCACCGCGAACCTGATTCACGGCATCCCCGAGCAGATTGCCGCGATTTCGTCGTTCTCCACGCTGCTGCCTGGTGACGTCATCATGACCGGCACCCCGAACGCCTCCGGCCACCTCGACCCAGGCGACGAGACCATCGTGCACGTCGAGGGCATCGGCGATCTGCGCAACGTAATCGTTCGGGCGTGACTCGTTCTGGATCCCCTCTCTGAGGGGAGCCGTCCAGGCGGAGAAGCTGACTGAGGGGAACCAAGAACGCGCCTTACGCTCCCGGCAGAAGTGCGTGCAGGGCGGTCATCACCACCAAGCTGATGATGGCCGTCACTGTCAGCGAGAAGCCGGCGAGCTTGGCGTTGCCGGTTAGCGAATCGGTGAACTTGGTTGAGAAGATCGTGATAGGGGCGAACGAGCCCAACACGATGATCTCGCGAATCCTCATGTCGAATGGCAGTAGGAACCAGGCGGCCACGGCGATAATCGCGCCGAATACCATGCGCCAGACAATCACCTTGCCCAACTCCACCTTGTCCTTGCGATTGTTCGGAATCTCCATCATCAGTCCGATCATGGCCATCGCGCAGAAGGCGTTCGCATTGGCGAACGGGGTGATGAGCGTAACGATGGGCTGTGGGATCGTGATGTGCAGGAACATGAACACCAGCATCAGCATGTAGATGTCGAAGGAAATCGAGCTTAGGAAGTCCCTGGCAATATTGCGCAGACGCAGGATGAGCGGTAGCGACTTGAAATTGTCATCCATATGCAGCAGCGTGCGTGTGATGGTCAGTGACCCGGCCGTGGCCACGGTGGCGTTGCCGATATCGAGCATGATGATCGGCAGACCGGCGGACGGGCCCATGAACGTCTGAACCACAGGCAGGCAGAACGCGCCCAGGTTCAGGCCCGAGGCGTTGAGCATCTGGAAGGCGCGGTAGTTCTTCTCGTCGCCGCGAGAACCGAAATACACGATGAACAGCGGAATCGCGCAGGCGAAGAAGCCGAACAACACGATCCACAGCATGCGCATGTCGTGCTTGTTCGTGGCGAACGACAGGATAATCGCACAAGGAAGCGTCAGATTGAATACCAGACCCTGCACGATTTTGTAATCACGCTCGCCGAAAATGTGGACATGTTTGAGTATGTAGACACCGATGATAACGAGCAGCAGCGAACCGGCCTGAAAAATCATGTTCTTCTCTTATCCCACAAGCACCCGCCGCAGCACCGGCGGCGGTCAGGCGCATAACAAACCAGCCGTGAGTATAGGAGCGTTCGCGCGGCGCTGGCGCGGGGCGGTGCATATTGTGGACAGTCCCGTAACGTTGATATGCCATGCTGGCGAGATGAATATATCCAATACCAAGTGGAGCTCAGCACGATAGAGAGGTAGGAAAACATGGCAGAGCAGACGGTCACCGTAGGCGTTGGGGCATTGAGCATCGAGGACGTTATCGCCGTAGCGCGCGGCGGTGCCAAAGTGGCGATTTCGGACGAATCGAAGCATGAGATGGCGCTGAGTCGCGCGGTTATCGATCATTTGGCCGACGACACCGTGCCGCATTACGGTATCTCCACCGGATTCGGCGCGCTCGCCTCCACCTCCATCCCCAAGGAACAGCGTGCGCAGCTGCAGAAAAGTCTGATTCGCTCGCATGCCGCCGGTGCCGGACCGGAAGTGGAGCGTGAGGTGGTGCGCGGCCTGCTGGTGCTGCGCCTGAGCACCCTGTGCACCGGACGCACCGGTGTGCGCCCGGAAACCGCGCAGGTCTACGCCGATATGCTGAACGCCGGCATCACCCCGGTGGTCTACGAATACGGTTCACTCGGATGCTCCGGTGATTTGGCGCCGCTCGCAGCCTGTGCTTTGGTGGCGATGGGTGAAGGCGAGGCCCGCAACGCTGACGGCCTCAAGATCGGCGGCGGCGAAGCGCTGCGTGCGGCCGGCATCACGCCCGTCGATTTGAAAGAGAAGGAAGGACTGGCGCTGGTCAACGGCACCGACGGCATGCTCGGCATGTTGTGTATGGCCATCACCGATCTGCGCCTGCTGCTCAAGACCGCGGATGTCGCCGCCGCGATGAGCGTGGAAGGCATGCTCGGCAACGACCGCGTATTCGCCGCCGACTTGCAGGCGCTGCGCCCGCATCGCGGCCAAGGCGATTCCGCTGCGAACATCGCCCGCATGCTCAAGGACTCTGGTCTGATTGAGGCCGGCCGCCCGGGCTCCACCGTGCGTGTGCAGGACGCCTACTCGCTGCGCTGCACCCCGCAGGTGCACGGCGCCGCCCGCGACACCGTGGAATACGCGGCCTCCGTGGCGGGCGTGGAACTCGCCTCCGCCATCGATAACCCGTGCGTCACGCTGGACGGCCGTGTGGAGTCCAACGGCAACTTCCATGGCGCGCCGCTGGCCTATGTGCTCGATTTCCTGGCGATTCCGACCGCCGACGTAGCCTCTATCTCCGAGCGTCGTACCGACCGCTTCCTTGACGTGGCGCGCAACCGCGGCCTGCCGGCGTTCCTGGCTGGTGACCCGGGCGTGGACTCCGGTTTCATGATCGCCCAATACACCGCTGCCGGCATCGTCTCCGAAATGAAGCGTAACGCCGTGCCTGCCTCGGTCGATTCGATTCCAAGCTCCGCCATGCAGGAAGATCACGTGTCGATGGGTTGGGCCGCCGCCCGCAAGCTGCGCCGGTCGATTCCGGCCTTTGCGCGCGTGCTGGCCGTGGAACTGCTGTGCTCCTGCCGCTCCTTCGACTTCCGCAAGCCGTCCCGTCCGGGGGCGGCGGGCGCCGCCGTATACCGCGTGGTGCGCCAGTACGCCAACGAAATCGGCCCCGACGTACGCGATACCTGGACCACCCCGCAGATTGAGGGCGTGGCCGAGGCGATTCTCTCCGGCGAAGTCCTCGCCGCCGCCGAATCCGCCGTCGGCGCACTGAAGTAGCGGCTGCCCAAGCTTCCTCATCAGAGGGGGCTACTAGTCACCCTCCCCACCAAAATCCAAAACTTGAGTCATATGCACTCAAGTTTTGGGAATAGAATGGGTTCCAGGTCGGTTGACCATATCAGACAACGACAAGCTGCGGTCTGTCGCAACGCTCGCAGGGCTTTCGAAGCCCGCGAGCCGCACTGCGCAGACCGCATGATATGGAGGAATACGATATGGAACAGAAGTTCACCACTATGGCCCAAGAAGCCGTCGGCGACGCGATTCAGAGTGCGTCCGCCGCAGGAAACGCGCAGGTCGAGACCCTGCACGTCATGGATGCGCTGCTGCGCCAGGAAAACGGCGTGGCGCGCTCTCTGATCGAGGCCGCGGGCGGGGACCCGCAGGCCATCGGCGCGGCGGTGCGCAACGCTTTGGTCGCGCTGCCGAGCGCATCCGGATCCAGCACCTCGCAGCCACAGGCCAGCCGCCAGCTGACCGCCGCCATCGCCCAGGCTGAGAAGGAAATGCAGCAGATGGGCGACGAATACGTCTCCACCGAACATCTGCTTATCGGCATCGCGGCCAGCAAGCCGAACCAGTCGGCCGAAATCTTGGAGAAGAACGGCGTCACCGCAGCCTCCCTGCGCAAGGCCGTACCCGGCGTGCGTGGTGGCGCGAAGGTCACCAGCCCGGACGCGGAAGGCTCGTACAAGGCCCTAGAGAAGTACTCCACCGACCTGACGGCCGCCGCCAAGGAAGGCAAGCTGGACCCGGTCATCGGACGTGACCAGGAAATCCGCCGCGTGATTCAGATCCTCTCCCGTCGTACCAAGAACAACCCGGTGCTGATTGGCGAGCCCGGCGTCGGCAAGACCGCCGTCGTGGAGGGTTTGGCCCAGCGTATCGTGGCGGGCGACGTGCCCACCACCCTGCAAGGCAAGAAGCTCATCTCCCTTGACTTGGGCTCCATGGTGGCCGGTTCGAAGTACCGTGGCGAGTTCGAGGAGCGCCTGAAGAGCGTCCTGAACGAAATCAAGAATGCGGATGGTCAGATCATCACCTTCATCGATGAGATCCACACCATCGTCGGCGCGGGTGCGGCCGAAGGCTCGATGGATGCCGGCAATATGTTGAAGCCCATGCTGGCCCGTGGCGAGCTGCGCCTGATCGGCGCGACCACGCTGGACGAGTACCGCGAGAACATCGAGAAGGATCCGGCGCTGGAGCGTCGTTTCCAGCAGGTGTTCGTGGGTGAGCCGAGCGTGGAAGACACCATCGCCATTCTGCGTGGTCTGAAGCAGCGTTACGAGGCGCACCATAAGGTAACGATCGGCGACGACGCGCTGGTTGCCGCCGCGACCCTCTCGAACCGTTACATTTCGGGTCGTCAGCTGCCGGACAAGGCCATCGATCTGGTCGATGAGGCGGCCGCTCACCTGCGTATGGAGCTCGACTCCTCGCCTGAGGAGATCGATGAGCTGCAGCGCAAGGTGACCCGTCTTGAAATGGAGGAAATGCAGCTCAAGAAGGCCGAGGATCCTGCGTCCAAGGAGCGTCTGGGCAAGCTGCAAGCCGAACTTGCGGACACCCGTGAGAAGCTCAGCGGTCTCAAGGCGCGTTGGGATGCGGAACAGGCTGGCCACAACAAGGTCGGCGACCTGCGTGCCAAGCTCGACGACCTGCGCGTGCAGGCGGATAAGTATACCCGTGAAGGCAACTTGGCGGAGGCCTCGAAGATTCTGTACGGCGAGATTCCGTCCATTCAGAAGGAGCTTGCCGCCGCGGAGAGCGCGGATGCTGAATCTGCTGATGCCAGCGCGGCCAACCCGGCCGATGAGCCGATGGTCCCGGACCGTGTGGACGCCGACTCGGTGGCTGAGATCGTCTCCGACTGGACCGGCATTCCCGTCGGCCGCCTGATGCAGGGCGAAAACGAGAAGCTGCTGCACATGGAGGACTACCTCGGCAAGCGCGTGATCGGCCAGAAGGAAGCCATCGCCGCCGTGTCCGACGCGGTGCGTCGTTCGCGTGCCGGTATCTCCGACCCGAACCGTCCGACCGGATCGTTCCTGTTCCTTGGTCCCACCGGTGTGGGTAAGACCGAGCTGGCCAAGGCGCTCGCCGACTTCCTGTTCGACGACGAGAAGGCCATGGTCCGCATCGACATGTCCGAATACATGGAGAAGGCTTCGGTCTCGCGCCTGATCGGCGCGGCTCCGGGCTACGTGGGTTACGAGCAGGGCGGTCAGCTGACCGAAGCCGTGCGCCGTCGCCCGTACTCCGTGGTGCTGTTCGATGAGGTCGAAAAGGCCAATCCGGAGATCTTCGACGTGCTGCTGCAGGTACTCGATGATGGCCGCCTGACCGATGGTCAGGGCAGGACCGTGGACTTCAAGAACACGATCCTGATCATGACCTCCAACTTGGGCTCGCAGTTCCTCGTGAACGAGGACATGGACGCCGACGCCAAGAAAAAGGCCGTGATGGACGCTGTCCACATGAACTTCAAGCCGGAGTTCCTGAACCGTCTGGACGACATCGTCATGTTCCACCCGCTTACGCGCGAGGAGCTTGGCGGCATCGTGGATATCCAGGTGGCTGGCGTGTCCCAGCGTCTGACCGATCGCCGCATCACGCTGGACGTCACCGACTCGGCTCGCGAATGGCTGGCCAACACCGGTTACGACCCGGCTTATGGCGCTCGTCCGCTGCGCCGCCTGGTACAGACCGAAGTGGGCGACCAGCTGGCCCGTATGCTGCTGGCCGGCAAGGTCCACGACGGTGACACCGTGCTCGTCGACCAGACCGGCGGCGAACATCTGGAGCTCTCCGCTTGGGCGAGCGACCAGATTGTCTCCGACAATCCGGACGTGAGCGTGGACAACGTCACCGAAGACAAGTGACAATCACTGGCTCCCCTCTCTGAGCAAAGCTGTCAGCGAAGCTGACTGAGGGGAGTTCGGGCTGGCGAGCTTCACTATATTGGCTCTCCTCTGAGGAGGAGAGCCTTTTCGCTACCATGGTGCTGAACTTCATACGAGGAGGGCCAGTGACTGGACGATTCGCGCCGACGCCGTCGGGGCGCATGCATATCGGCAACGTGTACGCCATGTTGGGTGCATGGCTTTCGGCCCGCTCGCGTGGCGACCGCATGCTGATGCGTATCGAGGACGTGGACAAGCCGCGTGTGGTCGCCGGTGCGGACCAGCTCATGATGGATGACCTGCATTGGCTCGGCCTCGACTGGGATGGCGAACCGATGTTCCAATCCCAGCGCACTGAACGATATGAATACGCTCTCGAATGCCTGCGCTCGCAAGGTGTGCTGTACCCCTGTTTCTGCTCGCGTGCCGACATTCGCGCCGCCTCGGCCCCCAACGAGGGCGACGGCTTCATGGTGTACCCCGGCACGTGCCGCCGCCTGCTGCACGACCATCCCGACGAGGTCCGTGCCCGTTTGGTTCGCGGCGACCAGCATTCCATCCGTATCGCCATGCCGGAATCGGCAGCGGGAGAAAAGCAACGTACAGTGCCTGACGATTCCGCTGCGCTGTCGGGAGCCGTGCCGCCGGAACAGCAGGGCGATGCCGGAATCGTTGATGGTGTCGCATGCTTTAACGACCGTGTCTATAGTCCACAGCACTACGATTTGGCCCGCGAGGTAGGCGATTCCGTGATTCGCCGAGCCGATGGACTGTTCGGCTATCAACTGGTCGTGGTCGTGGATGACCTCGATATGGGTGTTGATGATATCGTGCGCGGCCGTGATCTGCTGCGCTCCACCGCGCTGCAAATGTGGATTCGCCAGTGTCTGTTGGCTGGCGGCTTTGAGCCGGAATGCGGCAACACGGAAAAGCCTCTCGCCGAGCACCCCGAGTATGCGCACCTGCCGCTTATCGACAATGCGGCCGGTCGGCGTTTAGCCAAGCGCGAACGTTCGCTGGATATGGGAGCCTTGCGCGCCCGCAACGTAACCCCCGAGCAAATCATCGGATACTGCGCCTGGCTGCTGCGTCTGCAACCCACTCCAATTCCTTGCAAACCCGCCGATCTGCTGGCAGATTTCAGCTGGGAGCCACTGCGCGCCAACCACCTGGACCGCGCGCTGAAACCGGATGATCCAACCACTCCACAATGGCTGGCAGAAGCGTTAGGCTAGAGGCAGCCCAACAGGAAGGATTCCAATGTCGTCGAAGCTCTGGAGAAACGTGGCGCTGGCAGGCGTGGCCGCCGCCGGTGCTGCCGTGTGGGCCGTGGCCCCGCGCACGTTCAATGACAAGCGTCGTAATTTCGTGCCCTCCATTCCGGAGGTATGGTATGCCCATCGTGGCTTGCATGATGCGGGTTCTGGTTTGGTCGGCTATATCGATATCGCTGATTATGGTGGGGATAATCCGGTTAGCGCCCAAGCCGATACCACTGAGCGATCCATCGCCGAAAACGATGATTATGTGTCGCTTGCCCGTCGCATGGCTGTCAAGGCCGGCTACGGCAGTGCGGATATGACCGGTCCGATTGCTCCCGAAAACTCGCTGGCCGCGTTCGCCGCCGCCTGCGAGGCTGGCTATGGCATCGAACTCGACGTGCAGCTTACGCTCGACGGCCAAGTGGTCGTGGTCCATGACGCCGATTTGTTGCGCGTGGCCGGCGATCCGCGCCGCATCGAAGACCTGACTTACGACGAACTCGCCCGTATTCCGCTCTTCCCGAACGGCGAGTCAGGCGATTTGAAGGCCGAACCGTTGCCGGGTGCCGACGCGAACCCGCCGCTGGTGGTCACGCCGTCCGCCGCGCCGAAGGGGTACTACCAGCATGTGCCGCTGTTCTCCGATGTGCTGGACGTGGTGGCCGGCCGGGCTCCGCTGATTGTGGAATACAAGTTCAGCAACAACAGGGCTTGGGATGAGCGTAGCGAAGAGCTCATGGAAAAGGGCCACGCCTTGCTTGAGGCGTATGACGGCCCGTACGTGATCGAATCCTTCCACCCGGGCGCGGTGAATTGGTACAAGGAGCATCACCCTGAGGTGTGCCGCGGTCAGCTGAGCTGGCCGGCGAAGCTGAGCAAGAATGGTGCGGCTGAATGGGCCGCCGGCTTACTGGCGTTCGACTGGCTGTCTCGTCCTGATTTCGTGGCTTATGACTGGACCGGTGGCGCTTCGCCGCAAGTCAAGCTCGCTCGTTCGATGGGTGCGATGCCGGTTTCATGGACCGTGCGCAGCAGCGATGAACTCGCCCAGTGCGCCCCCTACTTCGACCGCCACATCTTCGAAGCGTTCGTCCCCGACGCAGTGTGAGGTTGAGGGCGTTATTGATGCGCCCATGGGGTGGTTACAGGCTCATCGGGCGGTAACTTGCCCATGGGGCGGTTTGAAGAATATGTGAAACCGCGGAATTAAGCCATTTTGGCATACCGCCCCATGAGGATTTTGCCGCCTCATGGGGCAATTACCGCCCCATGGGGGATTTCCCGCCCCATGAGGTATGGCGTTTTACTTGTGATACGGCTCGCCAGCGTTGATTTTATAAGCGCGATAGATCTGCTCCAGCAGAATCACGCGCATAAGCTGATGCGGGAACGTCATCTTCGAGAAACTCAGCAGAAAATCAGCACGACGCAGAATCGCGTCGTCAAGGCCGATTGAACCGCCGATGACCAGCTGAATATGGCTGGTGCCACGCAATCCAAGGTCGTTGATTTTGGCGGCCAATTCTTCACTGGACAGCTGCTTGCCATTGATGGCAAGGGCAATAACAAACGCGCCGTCCTTCAGATGCTTGGCGATGCGTTCGCCTTCTCTGGCCTTGATCTGTCGGTCAACGCCTTCGGAGGCATGGTCAGGCGTTTTCTCATCTGCCACTTCAATGATGTTGAGCTTGCAGTAGCGCGAAAGTCGCTTGGAATACTCGTCAATGGCGTCGCGAAGGTAACGCTCCTTCACGCGCCCCGGCGCAATAATGTCGATTTGCATAGATGTTCCGTTATGTTGGCTCCCCTCGGGGAGGGGAGCCAGGGAAATCAGTCAATTACGCCATAGAGACGGTCACCGGCGTCGCCGAGTCCCGGCACGATGTAGCACTTGTCGTTAAGACGTTCGTCGACCGCGCACACCACGACCTTGAAGTCGATGGACGGGTCGATGTGCTCCTCAACGTACTTAATGCCCTCAGGAGCCGCAATGATGTTGATTGCGGTCACATCCTTGGCGCCGCGCTCGGCCAGATAATGCGTGGCGGCAACCAGCGTGCCGCCGGTGGCGAGCATCGGGTCGATCAGGAAGCACTGACGGCCGC
>OAWX01001300.1_pt1 | contig 10984 bp, 9 predicted proteins | sample 1495571 | NCBI WGS metagenome assembly OAWX01 (sample SAMEA2580265, study PRJEB22360) | human gut metagenome | biome: human gut; feature: human-associated habitat; material: faeces | place: Denmark | collected 2008/2010 | reverse complement strand
CCCGGGTGCGTCCGATTCTGATGACAGTACTGACCACAGTTCTTGCAATGCTGACTACGGCTCTTGGAATCGGTGACGGTTCCGACATGATGCGTCCGATGGCAATCACACTGATTGGAGGACTGGTTTATGGTACCGTTCTGACACTGATTGTCATTCCATGTATCTACGATATGTTCCATCGGGAAAAGAACATGGTAGAAGAGGAATTATAGTGAATTTCACAGAAATCTTCTTGACAAAAAAGAGAGCCGCAAGTAAGATTAAATTATGTATAAAAAAGTGATGATGGAGAGGAGTACACATGGAATTCCTGAAAGAGAAGGATATTCATTGAAGTGGAGCATTGGCAGAGTTTTCGTGCAGAATGTTCCTGCAATGGCTGTAAGATATCCACAGGATGCAGTGTGGAAGGTAGCTCTGGAACTGGAATGTTGAATGTGGTATATTGCCCTGTAGGCATTCCCGGATCGTCCCCGTTAAAGGACATGATGAGGATTACAAAGGTGGTACCGCGAGAGTTTTCGCCCTTTGTGCAGAAAAAGAAAAGGCTTTCTGTACAGAGGGCGTTTCATTTATATTAAGGAGGAACACATGAGCAAAGAATTAAGTAAAACATACAATCCGAAAGATATAGAGGATCGTCTCTATAAGAAGTGGGAGGACAATGGGTATTTTCATGCAGAAGTAGACCGCAGCAAGAAACCGTTTACCATCGTGATGCCTCCGCCAAATATTACCGGACAGCTTCATATGGGACATGCGCTCGACAACACCATGCAGGATATTTTGATCCGTTACAAGAGAATGCAGGGGTACAATGCACTGTGGCAGCCGGGAACTGACCACGCCTCCATTGCGACTGAGGTAAAGGTTATTGAGAACCTGAAAAAGCAGGGAATTGACAAGCACGATCTGGGACGCGAAGGCTTCCTCGAGAAATGCTATGAGTGGAAGGACGAGTACGGCAGCCGCATCATCAACCAGTTAAAGAAGATGGGTTCCTCCGCAGACTGGCAGAGAGAGCGTTTTACCATGGACAAGGGTTGCTCTGACGCAGTGCTTGAGGTATTTGTGAAGTTATATGAAAAAGGACTGATCTACAAGGGCTCCCGCATTGTCAACTGGTGCCCGGTCTGCAAGACCTCCATTTCCGATGCCGAGGTAGAGCATGAGGAGCAGGACGGATTTTTCTGGCACATCAACTATCCGGTAGTCGGCGAGGAAGGCAGATTCGTTGAGATCGCAACAACCAGACCGGAGACGCTGTTCGGTGATACCGCAGTCGCTGTCAATCCGGACGATGAGCGCTACAAGGACATCGTTGGAAAAATGTTAAAGCTTCCGATGACAGACCGTGAGATTCCGGTCATCGCAGACCCATATGTCGACAAGGAGTTCGGAACCGGCTGCGTGAAGATCACACCGGCACATGACCCGAACGACTTTGAGGTTGGAAAGCGCCACAACTTAGAGGAGATCACCGTCATTAACGACGATGCGACGATGAACCATTTCGCAGGAAAATACGAGGGGATGGACCGCTACGAATGCAGAAAGGCACTGGTGGACGACTTGAAGGAGCAGGGACTTCTGGTAAAGGTGGAGCCGCACTCTCATAATGTAGGAACACACGACCGCTGCGGTACGACGGTAGAGCCGATGGTGAAGCAGCAGTGGTTTGTAAAGATGGATGAGCTGATCAAACCGGCAGTGGAGGCAGTGAAGAACGGAGATACCCAGCTGCTGCCGAAGCGCATGGAGAAGACCTATTTTAACTGGACGGACAACATCCGCGACTGGTGCATCTCCAGACAGCTCTGGTGGGGACACCGCATCCCGGCTTACTACTGTCCGGACTGTGGTGAGATGGTTGTGGCAAAGAGTGCGCCCCAGAAGTGCCCGAAGTGCGGATGCGGTCACATGGAGCAGGATCCGGATACGCTCGATACCTGGTTCTCCTCCGCACTGTGGCCGTTCTCGACACTGGGCTGGCCCAAGAAGACTGAGGATCTGGACTACTTCTTCCCGACCGATGTGCTGGTAACAGGTTACGACATTATTTTCTTCTGGGTCATCCGCATGATCTTCTCGGGTTACGAGCAGATGGGAAAAGCGCCGTTCCACACGGTACTGTTCCACGGATTGGTGCGCGATTCCCAGGGACGCAAGATGAGCAAATCGCTCGGCAACGGTATCGATCCGCTTGAGGTCATCGACAAGTACGGTGCAGATGCGCTCCGTCTGACGTTAATTACCGGAAATGCGCCGGGCAATGACATGCGTTTCTACTGGGAGAGAGTCGAGTCATCCAGAAACTTTGCCAACAAAGTCTGGAATGCATCCCGTTTTATCATGATGAATCTGGAGGGGGCTGCGATAACCGAGCCGTCCGCGGATGAGTTACAGCCGGCGGACAAGTGGATTCTCTCAAAGGTGAATACACTTGCCAAGGACGTGACCGAGAACATGGACAAGTACGAGATGGGAATCGCAGTGCAGAAGGTTTACGACTTCATCTGGGATGAGTTCTGTGACTGGTACATTGAGATTACCAAGACGCGCACCTACAACAAAGAGCAGGATCCGGTTTCAGCAAATGCGGCGTTCTGGACATTAAAGACGGTGCTCACAGAGGCGTTAAAGCTGCTGCATCCGTTTATGCCGTTTATCACGGAGGAGATTTTCTGCACACTGCATCCCAAAGAGGAGACGATCATGCTGGCAAAATGGCCGGAGTACCGCGCAGACTGGAATTTCCCGGCAGAGGAAGAGATGTTAGAGCACTGCAAGGATCTGGTAAAAGGTGTCCGCAACGTGCGTACGGAGATGGATGTGCCGCCTTCAAGAAAAGCAAAGATTTTCATTGTGGCAGACGATGCGTGAGACATTTGAGAAGACAAGAGAGGCATATCAGAATCTGGCAGGCGCAAGCGATGTGAGTGTACAGGCAGACAAGAACGGAATCGAGGACGATGCGGTATCTGTCGTAATTCCGGGAGCAACACTGTATCTGCCGCTTGAGGATCTGGTTGATTTTGAGAAGGAGAAGGAACGCCTCTTAAAAGAAAAAGAGCGTCTGACCAAAGAACTCGCCCGTTCCAGAGGAATGCTTTCCAATGAAAAATTCTTAAGCAAGGCTCCGGAGGCAAAGGTTCAGGAGGAAAAAGAGAAGCTCGCGGGCTACGAGCAGATGATGGCACAGGTCGAGGAACGGCTCGCACAGATGAACCGCTAGAAAAGAGTTCGTAAATCCCTGCGTGTTGTACCGGAAAGGAAAAAAGATGTACTTGAAAAAGTACCATCGGACTAGTATGATAGAATGTAGATGGATTGACAGTAACAGGTGGGATTTACACAGAATGGGGAGCGGCGGACTATGGCGGAACTTACACAACAGAAACCTATTATACGCATAACATTTGATGAGATGGAGGCCTATATGCTGCTCCCGGAGCCGGAACAGGGAACAGGGTATACGGACGCCCAGATCCGGCAGGAGATGGCAGCGAGAGGAATCACCACAGGCATAGATGAGCAGCGGATTTCCGATATGCTGGAGGGGCATACATACAATGCAGAGCTTCTGATCGCGCAGGGGAAGAAGCCGGTGGATGGAACGGACGGTTACTACGAATACAAGTTCGACACGAACTTTGACGGCAAGCCGAAGCTTCTGCCGGACGGTTCTGTGGATTACTGGTCGGTACATTCGATCGAGTCTGTGACTGCCGGTCAGGTGATTGCCGTGTATCACCCTGCTGTGTCTGGCGAGGATGGAATGTCGGTCAAGGGCGGGCTGGTGCCTGCCAAGCACGGAAGAGAACAGATGCCGTTAAAGGGCAAAGGTTTCGATCGTATGGACGATGAGGTGACTTATACGGCTTCCATGGACGGTAAGATCGAGATGCAGAATGACCGGATTGTGGTTCTTCCGGTACATGAAGTCTCGGGGAATGCAGAGCTGGCAGAGGGTAATATCGACTTCCGCGGAGATATTGTCATTCACGGGAATGTGGAGAGCGGCGTCAACATCCGGGCAACCGGATCAATCACGATCGACGGTGTCGCCGAAGCGTGCATGCTGGAAGCCGGCAAGGACATCATCCTAAGAGGCGGTATGCTCGGCGGCAACAAGGCGTCTGTGAAGACGAAGGGCGCGATTACTGCGAAGTTTTTTGAGTTCACGAACATTCTGTGTGAGGGTGATCTGCAGGCGGATGTGCTGATGGATTGTTCGGTGATCTGCCATGGGCAGATACGTCTGACCGGAAGAAAGGGCAGTATTATCGGCGGTAAGGTACAGGCGATCCGCGGACTGATTGCAACCTCGCTTGGCAATGATGCCGAGAAGCGCACCGAGATCTTTGTCGGTGCCGGAATTGATGTGTACAGCCGCCTGCGTGTCATGGAGAAGAAGATCGAGACGACGAGGGAGGAACTGGCGAAGATCGAGGAAGGATTGGAGAAGTTCGAGATTCTCTCCAAGGAGCGTGGCGTCAGCTACACGAACGATCCGCGCCGGACGTCGCTGCTTCGGATTAAGATCAAGGATTCTGCAATGCTTGCCAGCGACGAGGAGGAAGTGCGGAAGCTCCGTATTCTCGCAGAGAGTTCAAAAGGGGCTTGTGTCTCGGTGATCCAGGAGATTTATCCCGGCGTGATCATCAATATGGACGAGTTGAAGCTTGCCTTGAAAAATATGGCAACCGGAGTGGAATTTTACAAATTACCGGACAAGATCGGAACAAGACCGTGCAGCGCCGGTGTCGAATAGCAGAAGTTTCTGCGTCAAAAATAGCTTGATTATTAGCACCACTATATTATAATGAGAAAGTGAATAATATAGTGGTGTTTTTATATTGATGACAGAGGTGATAACAGTGATCAATTTTGAAGAAGAATTAAAGAATTTTAAGCCGAGCCTGGAAGTGGAAGAGGCGGAGCAGGCTATCTATAATCATGAACTCACGGATATGACGGACGTATTGCAGGAGATCCTGCAGGATATGAAGCGCGGCATGTAGAAGCAGGCAGGGTCAGGATTGATAAAGTGAGGTTTTCCATGGAATGTTATAATTGCGGGGCGAAGCTGGGCAAGGGCGATATCTGCCAGAACTGCGGAGCCAATGTTAAAATATACAAAAAGATCATTATGGCGTCCAATGCCTACTATAATGATGCGTTAGAGAAGGCGGCAGTGCGGGACCTGTCCGGCGCGATAGAGAGTCTTAGGACCAGCCTTCGTTTTTATAAGATGAATATCGATGCGCGCAACCTGCTCGGACTGGTCTACTTCGAGACGGGCGAGGTGGTCGAAGCGTTGACGGAGTGGGTCATCAGCAAGAATTATCAGCCGAGGGACAACGCCGCAAGCCGGTATTTAAATGAGATCCAGAACAATCCGTCAAGGCTGGATACGATCAACCAGACGATCAAAAAATACAACCAGGCGCTGCTGTACTGCAGACAGGACAGCCGGGATCTGGCGATCATCCAGCTCAAGAAAGTGCTGTCCTTAAATCCGAAGCTGGTAAGCGGTCATCAGCTGCTGGCGCTCCTCTACATTCAGGAGAAGAAGTACGACCTTGCCAAGAAGTCGCTTCGGAATGCGGGAAAAATTGACGCCAACAACACCACGACGCTGCGCTATTTAAAAGAAGTCAACGCCGGATTGCGTGAGAATAACCCGAAAAAGCAGAAGAACGAGGATCTGATCTCCTATCAGAGCGGCAATGAGACCATCATCCAGCCGCGCTATCTCAAGGACAATTCCGCAATCGGAACGATCATCAATATGGTGATCGGAATTGCAATCGGTGCGGCGATCACCTGCTTTCTGATTGTGCCGGGAGTGCGCAGGGAGATCCAGAATCAGGCGAAAGCGGAGGTTCTTGACGCCAACAATGCCGTGGCATCCAAGAATCAGAGCATCAGTTCCTTAGAAGCGCAGATCGAAGATCTCACATCACAGATCACGGATGCGAAGAACGAGGAGGAGAGCAGCGCCGGAAAGGTCAACACTTACGAGCAGCTTCTGCAGGCGTACGTGGCGTACACCGACGGTGACATCGAGAAGGCTGGGACGGCACTCGGCAACGTCAATACCGATTATCTTTCGGATGACTCCATGACTGTGTACGATACGATCAATGCACAGGTAAACGCGGAGTATATCAGCGCCGTATATAAGGAAGCAACAGATGCTTACAATGCGCAGGAGTTTACACAGGCAATCGAGGATTACCTCAAGGTGATCGAACTCGATGAAACCTACGACAACGGCAATGCGCTGTACTACCTTGCGCAGTCTTACCGCAGGAATGACGACATGGACAATGCCAAGACCTATTATCAGAAGTTTGCGGATCTGTATCCGGGAACCGAGCGCGCTGCCAATGCACAGAGGTATCTGAACACCGAAGAATAAGCGGGGACAGAAAGAAGCAGGGTACTGCGCAAACAGACACAACAGTGATAAGACAAAAGAATTATGATACAAAAGACGTCGAACGGAGCAGTCCGTACCGGCGTCTTTTTTGTTTCATAGGAAACTTTGTTCCTATTATACAAAAATGCCATAAAGAAAGGGAGGAAAAAGGATGGAAAGATATTGCGAACAGGAAAAAAGCTGCCTGCGGGTGTATGTCCCGAGGGAACTCGATCATCATGAGGCAGACCGCCTGAAACAGGAGGCGGATTTCTTTATTGAGACCGGTCAGGTGAAGACGCTCGTGTTTGATTTTGCGGGAACGGAGTTCATGGACAGCTCCGGAATCGGGGTGATTATCGGGCGGAGCCGGAAGATGGGATATTTTGGCGGTGAGGTGTATGCGGAACATTTAAGCGGCAGAATCCTTAAGATTTTTAAGGTGTCCGGACTTCACACGCTGATACGGACAAGCGTACCTAAGCAGCAGAAAGAGCGGGAAGGGGAGAATCACAATGCATAGTAAGAATGAAGTGGAATTAAGTTTTGATGCGCGTTCCGTCAATGAGGGATTTGCCAGAATGGCGGTGGCTGCGTTTATCACAGAGCTGAATCCGACGATGGATGAACTCTCGGATGTCAAGACGGCCGTGTCGGAGGCGGTGACCAATGCAATCATTCACGGGTATGACAATCCGGAGGAAAAGGTACATATGACATGCAGGATCATGGGACGGGAAGTGGAGATCACCGTCTGTGATACGGGCAGGGGGATTGAGGATGTGGCGCGGGCAATGGAACCGTTCTACACCACAAAGCCGGAACTGGAGCGCTCCGGGATGGGATTTGCGTTCATGGAAGCGTTTATGGATGAAGTTCAGGTTCAGTCTGCGCCTGGAAAAGGAACCAGCGTGCGCATGAAAAAATACATTGGCGTGCAGGAAGGCTGAACGTTATGGAACTTTGGACGGAACAGATCAGACAGGCTCACGCGGGGGACAAGGACGCAAGGAACCGGCTAGTGGCAGAAAACTTGGGACTGGTGCACGCGGTGACGAGGCGTTTTGAACACAGAGGACATGACAGGGAGGAACTGTTCCAGATCGGCTGATGAAGGCTATCGACAAATTTGACGTATCGCTGCAGCTTGCTTTTTCCACCTACGCGGTACCGATGATTACCGGGGAGATCAGGCGTTTTCTGCGGGATGACGGTATGGTAAAAGTCAGCAGAACCTTAAAGGAGAACGGCTATAAAATCCGCAGGGCGGGAGAAATGCTTACCAGGGAACTGGGGAGAGAGCCGACGATGGAGGAACTGGCGGAAGCCGCCGGGCTGGAGCACGAGGAGATCGTGCTGGCACTTGAGGCAAACCGGGAGGTGGCGTCCATCTACCAGCCGGTCTATGAGCGCGACGGGGAGGAGCTGCTGCTGATCGATCAGATGGAGGGAAGCGGAGGGCAGAGCGCGGAGCGGGAGGAGCCGGAGAAGGAGGCGGTTCTAAACCACATTCTGGTGGAACAGCTGTTGGAGACCGTCGGCGAGCGTGAGCGCCGTCTGCTGCAACTCAGATACTACGAGGGAAAGACACAGTGCGAGGTGGCAGAACTGCTGTCGATGAGTCAGGTGCAGGTAAGCCGCCTGGAAAAAAAGCTGCTGCTGCAGCTGCGTGAGCGCGTCCGCATGTGACAGAAAAGAAAGTTGGATTTGTCCAATTTTCAAAAAATGTTAAAAATTGGACGAGTTTTTATTACAAATATTGCGACAGGGCGAAAAAAATGATACTTTAGAGTAAAAGAATGGTGTCAAGGTGTACGGAGGAATGACAAATGGACAAAAGAACGTTATCTGATATGGCGCGCTGCAACCGGACGGCTATGATCTGCCATCTGGTGGAGGCGTCGATGATTACAATTACGTTTATCGCACAGCTTCTGGTGGGCAGCAGGGGACTGCTGTACTCTCTGCTGGTTGTTGTGCTGGCGATGGGACCGCCTCTGATGGAGCTTTTTTTCTGGAGCAGGGACAAGGAAAGCCCGGCGATCAAGCACCTGGTGGCGCAGGGATTCGCTGTGATGTACACGGTCATTTTGTTTACGACGACCAACAACATGCTGTTTTTGTATGTATTTCCGATGATTGTTGTGATTTCCGTATACAATGACAAGGCGTATGCCCTCAAGGTCAATATCGGGGTTGTGATAGAGAACCTTCTGGTTGTGATTCTTGGAGCGGCAACCGGCAGATTCGGTTTCCGTGATATCAGTTCCGGTGTGATCCAGATTCTGGCGGTACTTTTGTTCTGCGCGTATTCCTATATCGCAGCGGCGACTTCCGAGACGAACAGCAGGGAGAAGCTGCAGCAGGTAAAGGATGCGCAGGGCGAGACCGAAAAGGTTCTCGGAGATGTCTCCCGGAATGCGGATGTGATGAGACGCGGAATCAATGAGATCCATGCAAAAGTGGAGCAGCTGCAGTCGGCATCGGAGACGACAAAGGACGCGATGGGACAGGTAACCATCGGCGCGACGGACACGGCGGAGGCAGTGCAGAGACAGCTGGCACAGACGGAGACAATTGGAGAGAAAGTAGGACTTGTCAGCACAGTTGCATCGGATATTACCGAGCGCATGGAAAAGACGCTTTCTGTGCTGGAAAAGGGAAAAGCGGATATGGATACCCTGGTGGGAGAGGTTGAAGTATCTGTGCGAAACAGCGCCAATGCCGCGGATAAGCTCGAGACGCTGAATCAGTATATCAGTGAGATGAATACAATTGTAGAGCTTATCAACGGTGTGACATCCCAGACCAGCCTGCTGGCGTTAAATGCAAGCATCGAGGCGGCACGTGCAGGAGAAGCAGGAAAAGGTTTTGCGGTCGTGGCATCTGAGATCTCGGATCTTGCAACCCAGACCAAGAGTGCAACGACCAACATCACACAGCTGATCGGCAATGTGTCCGGTTCCATCACGGAGGTTGTGACAGTCATCCGTGAGATGATCGACGGAATCAATGAGGAAAAGGAAATGTCTGGGAATGCGTCGGCAAGCTTTGGTACGATTGAGGAACATACCTATGCGATCCGCGATAATGTGGCGAGACTGACGGAGAGCGTTTCACAGCTTGAGGCGGCAAATCAGGAGATTGCTGATTCCGTGCAGACGATCTCGGCAGTGTCGGAGGAGGTATCGGCACATGCGAACGAGACGCTTGCGGCGGAGCAAGAAAATATGCAGCATCTTTTAACGATCGCCGGACGCTCACAGGAGCTGATCGCGCTGACACAGACGGAGGAGCAGCAGTAACACACGGAGACGTATTCTGGTTTGATACGGGGGGAAAATGAGTATGAAACTGACAGTCAATGCGGCAGGTTTTAACAACAGTGTCCATATGGGAACAAAGGATGGACAGAGCGTACGGACAGTAAAAAACGCAGCGTTCGGCGGCGCGACAAAGCTCGGGGAAGATCTAGTGGCAAAGCGCCGGGAGGAAGCGAGGAAGCAGGCGTGGAAGGTTGTGGAAAATGCGTGGAAAAATGACCGGTCGGTAGATGACACCATACAGAGCCACCGGGACAGCTACGCGGAGCTGGAGAACCGCAAAAAGGGAGCACTGGCTGCAATCGATAAGACGAACTGGCAGAAGGAAACATTGCGGGAGCAGTGCGGCGTGGACGCGGATTCCCAGGAGCAGCAGGATCTGCTCCTTCTGGAAAAAGAACAGGATTATAAGAACGGCGTTCTGGATGAAGGGCTGACGGACGAAGAATACGACAGACTGGCGGAGATCCACAAAAAGCCGCTGACTGAGTATCAGAAGCAGGCGCTGGAGCTGAACAATTATGCGGCGGATCACAAGAGGGAGATCCGGAGAGCTGATTACGGTATGACTGCGGAGAAACAGAACGTCTCCCGTATCAAGCTGGAGCGCTTGAAGACGCATGCGATGGTTGACGCACAGGGAGCTGCGGATGACATCATGGATGCGGCAAACGACGAGATTATCGGAATGCTTGTGCAGGAGGTAAAAGACCAGCAGGATGAGAAGATGGACGAGGCGAAGGAAAAAGCCGACGAAGCCATGAAGGAGAAGGAAAAGCGCGAGGAAAAGCTGGATGAGATGAAGCTGGAGCGCGCGATTGAGCGCGCGATGATCGAGGGCACCGATGAGGCAGTGGAAGAGGCGGAGCGCATTAAGCGCCAGAATGACAGCCCGGACATTCAGATGACGGACATGGTGGATCTGGCGGACAGCGCAGATCTGAAGAAGAGTGTGGATCAGAACCTGGGCGACATCAAGAGCAGCATGAAAGTGCTTGAAGCGGATCTGAAGGGAATCAAGGTGGATGAGAAGGCGTAAGATAGCATGAACCGGCAGAAAATGCGTGCTGGCAGGGGATAACAGGCAATTCTGAATATTGGTCATACCAGATTTTGTTAATAATTATAAAAATACTTGTAATTTTCTAAAAAAAGTATTAAAATTCATTTGTGGACTGGTCATACCAGATACCTGGCATGACGGTTCGAGGGAGTATCATATTTTTAATAA
>OAWX01001287.1_pt1 | contig 11078 bp, 9 predicted proteins | sample 1495571 | NCBI WGS metagenome assembly OAWX01 (sample SAMEA2580265, study PRJEB22360) | human gut metagenome | biome: human gut; feature: human-associated habitat; material: faeces | place: Denmark | collected 2008/2010 | reverse complement strand
GTCGTCCTTATGAAATGTGTTGAGAATCCACGGGCCGTATCGCATGGCGCAGCGCAGTCTGCACCGCCCCGCCGCCGAACCAACCCCGGCAAGATCGCGCGCCGCGCCGGCACCACTATCCTCGCCCTGCTGTTCTGCGTCGTATGGTTCTTCCCGGTCTACTGGATGATTATCACCGCCGTAAAGCCGCGCGATGAGATCATGACCACGACCCCCGTGTTCTGGCCCATGCACCTCTCGATCGTCCTGTCGATTATTGTCGCGTTCTTCGCGTGCACGGCCCTGACCCTGTACCGCTTCCGCGGGCGCAAGCCGATCATGGTGTTCGTGCTGGCCATCCAGATGACCTCTGGCGGCATCATCCCGCAGATCATCATCTACAACCAGCTCGGCCTGCTCAACAAATACAGCGGCCTGATCCTGGCGTACATCGCCATGGTGCTGCCGTTCGCGATCTGGAACATGCGCGGGTTCTTCCTGAACATCCCGAAGGACATCTTCGAATCCGCGGCCGTGGAAGGCGCGAACGACTGGCAGATCCTGTGGAAGATCACCTTCCCGCTGGCCGCGCCCGGCATCGTCTCGACCTCGGTGTTCGCGTTCATCAACGCCTGGAACGACTACATGATCGCCCATACGTTCATGAAGGACCAGTCGAAGTACACGCTGCCGGTATGGCTGTCGTCCTTCTCGACACCCACCATGGGCACCGATTTCGGCGGGCAGATGGCCGCTTCGGTGACCTTCTCGTTGCCGGTGGTGGTGTTCTTCATGCTCATCCAGCGCAACATCATGAAGGGTGTGACGACCGGTGCCGTGAAATAGCGTATGCCGCCGTACCTCACCAAACGATTCGTCCGCTGATGGCGGCGTGACCGCGTGTCGCCTGCCGTCAGCGGATGAACGATAATAAAAACAGTATGAAAGGAACAGCTGTGCCCACATTCGAATATAAGGCTGATGCCGCAACGCCGTGTCTCACCCTGATTCCCGCTCCGGTGACATTGGAATACACGCATGGCACGGCTATGATCGGGTCCTTGGTGACGATCGAGAAACGAATTCCCGAATATGCCGTCACCGAAGATGCCGATGAGACCTGGGAAACGCTGCCAATCGAGCAGCTGTCCAGCGAACTCGAGCGTTACTGCGGCGTCGCCGTCCGTACGCGCCGAGTACTCACAGCCACAGATAAAGCCGACGCCGGTGCCAATGCCGCCGAAAAAGCGCGAGATGCGGGCGTGGGTGCGGGTGCGGGCGCGGGTGCGCCGGCAGCGATGAACGGCACCGTCATATTGCTGTGTGTGGATGCGCGATTGGCGCATGACGAATACACGCTGGATGTGTTCGCCTCAGATACCATCGCCGTGCGTGGTGGCAGCGAAAGCGGATTGCGGTACGGCATGCAGACACTGCGGCAGATGATCAGGCAAACCTCGCGGACCTTGCCCTGCCTGCATATCCAAGACAAGCCTGCGTTCGCGGTGCGCGCCTACAGTCTTGACGTGACGCGCGGGCGTGTGCCGACGATGGCGTTCCTCACCTGGTTCATCGACCAGCTGGCGTTGTATAAGTACAACCAATTCCAGCTGTACGTGGAACATGCCTTCGCTTTCGGCGAGCTCAGCGAAGCGTGGCGCGGCACTGACCCGCTCACGGCCGACGACATCATGTTCCTGGACGAATACTGCGCACACCACGGCATCGAACTGGTGCCGTCCTTGGCCACTTTCGGGCACATGTATATGAACCTGCGCACCCGTGAACATCGTGGACTGGGAGAGTTCCCCGAAGACGCCGACCGTCCGTTCAGTTTCATCGAACGAATGGAACACCACACACTGAACGCAGCCAACCCCAAGTCGCACGATTTCGCCTCGCGCCTAATCGAGGAATACGCGCCGCTGTTCCGCTCGCGGTCCTTCAATATTGGTGGCGATGAGACTTTCGACTTGGGCCGTGGCCGGTCCGTACAGGACTCGCCGGGCGCCAGTCGCGATGAGCTGTATGCCGATTTCGTCAAAGACCTATGCAGCACGCTTGCCCATCGTGGTCTACAACCGATGCTGTGGGCGGATATCGCGCTCGAGAATCCGCACACCATGGACTTGCTGCCCGGCGACATCACGATGCTCAACTGGATGTATGAGCCGGATATCGACGAAAGCAAGATCCAGACCATCGCATCACAAGGCCGCCGCCAATTCGTGTGCCCTGCCGTGCGTGCGTGGAGCCGGTTCTTCCCCGACTATGACGGTGCCTGGCTGAACACGTACCGCATGGCGGTGGCTGGGCTCAAATATGGTGCGGAAGGCATGGTGGTCACCGATTGGGGTGACTATGGGCATGTCAATGATCCGCGGTTGAGCGTGCCGGGACTGTGCTACGGTGCGCAAAACGCGTGGAACCCGGTTGCAATTGACGCATGCGAAATGAACCATCGGATTTCTAATCTGGCGTATGGCGACGAATCCGGTTGGCTTATGGATTCACTCGCTCGCATCGACTCCGATGGAGTGTCGTTCCCCTGGGACCTCGCCGTGCAAGTGCTGGAACTGGAATACGGTTCCGGCACCGGCATGCTGAATACGGATGTGGCATCGTATGTGGAACGGTCGTGCGGGGGAGAGCTCATGTTTGACCGTGCGCTGGGATGCGCCGACGCGCGCCGCCGATTGCTCCTGCGGAACCATGCCCGTCTCGAACGACGCCGGGATTGCGACCGGGCGTTGATTGATTGCGGCAGTGCGGTTGTCGCGGTGCTCGATGGCTCGGCACGAGGAGGATTGAACCCGGAGCTGCTGTGGGTGATGCTGGATGGGCAGCGGTTGTTCAATAGACTGGGTGAGGAACTGCTGGTATTGGCTGGCGGCGAGGACGCCTGTGGCACCAAGGATGTGACCGGCCGTGCGCTGGATGCCTCGCGCCGCGCCCGTCTTGCCGCCGATTTGGAGTTGTGGTTCGAACGGTACCGTGTGCAGTGGCTGTCCATCGGCCGTTACGCCGAATTGGCGCGTATCGCCCATGTGGTGTGGTCGTTTGCGGACATATTGCGTAGGGGAGCGCTATAGGGGGGGCTCGCAGAAATTCGGTCCTGCTGAGAACAATGTGAGGCTTACGCGCCGTCAAACGCACATGGTGATTTCAAAAATGGCGAATTGCTGCCATTCTTGCACCTGTGCGTTTGATGGGAAATGTGCGTATGCCTCACATTTTTTGCATAAAGCATGAAAATGTGTGAGACCGGCGTCAAGGTCGAATTCGAGAAGAAGGCCTTCGAACAGATTCGCCAGAACGCCTCCCAGGTCCTCAACTCCGACGACGCTCCGGACGTTACGGAATACAACAAGGGCAACGCCACGTCCGGCCTGCTCGCCAGCCAAGGCCTGCTCACCAACCTCAACGATTACGTGTCCGAATATGGCTGGGACAAGATTATCACCGGTTCCTTGGCCGACACCGGCAAGTACGATGAGCAAGGCATGATGGGCTCCGGCGACTGGTACGGCATCACCACCGGCGCGGTGAAGTAAGGTCATTCGCACAACAGGCAATTCAATCAACAAGCAGCACATATTGATTTTGGTTTCGGCTGCCTTGTTCCCTGGCGGCCGAAACCACCTCTCCACCAAGGAGCAGCAACAATGAAGTTCACCAACGGCTACTGGATGATTCGTGACGGCGTCGACGCCCTCTACGCTCGTGAAGCCTACGAACTGGCGGCGGATGCCACCACCGAAAGCCTCAACGTCCTCGCCCCGACCTCCGTGGTGCGCGGCCGATACGATACCCTGAACCTGCCCACATTCAATGTGGACATCACCACACCTGCGGAAGGCGTGATTCGTGTGTGTGCCGAACACTGGCAAGGCGCCACCGAATACCCCGGATTCCCGCTCAATGCCGACGAACCCGGCAACCGTGATTACGTGACCGTTCAGGCGAACGGCAATGGCGACGGCGAAGTCGGCGTCAATGGCGCGGATGTCACGCTGACCACTGGCGGACTTACCGTGAAGGTCGTCAAGGGCGCCCCCTGGAACCTGACCTTCATCGGCGAGGACGGCAAGGTGCTCACTGAGTCCGCAGGCAAGTCGCTGGGCCGATTCAAGCTCGGTGCCGAATCGAACGTCACCGCCCAGCCGGTCAGCGAATTCGGTGTGACCATGGACGGTTCCGCCCGTGATGAATCCGACGTGTTCATTGCCATCCAGCTGCATCTGTCGGTTGGCGAAGACGTATACGGCTTGGGCGAACGCTTCGGCGCTTACGTGAAGAATGGTCAGAGCGTCGACATCTGGAATGAGGATGGCGGCACTGCTTCCGAGCAGGGCTACAAGGACATCCCGTTCTACATGACCTCCAATGGGTATGGCGTACTGGTCAACAACCGCGGCCATGTCTCCTTTGAGATCGGTTCCGAGAACACCGAGGCCACCATCAACTCCTTCATCGACGGTATGGCCGAGCGTGATATTCCGCTGGCCGCCTTCCACTACGACTGCTACTGGATGCGCGAGTTCCATTGGTGCGATTTCGAGTGGGACAAGCGTTTCTTCGGCGACATCGAATCCACGCTGAAGCGCCTGCACGAAGACAAGGGCTATCTGGTGCGCAAGCCCAATGGCGAAGTCTGGCAGACCGACTTCTGGCAGGCCGGCATGGGCTTGGTGGACTTCACCAACCCGGCCGCCCGTGAATGGTTCAAGGACAAGGTCAAGGCGTTGCTGAATCAGGGCGTGGACGCCATCAAGACCGATTTCGGCGAGCGTATCCCGCGCGACGTCGTCTGGTATGACGGCTCTCCGAAGCTCTCCATGCACAACTGGTACACCCAGCTGTACAACCAGGCCGTGTTCGAAGCCATCGAAGAAACCTACGGCAAGGGCAACGCCTGCCTGTATGCGCGCTCCGCCACCGTCGGCGGCCAGCAGCAGCCCGTGCATTGGGGCGGTGACTGCGAGTCCACCTTCAATGGCATGGCCCAGTCCTTGCGTGCCGGCCTGTCGCTGACCTCCTCCGGCTTCGGCTTCTGGAGTCACGACATCGGTGGCTTCGAAGGTGCGTTCCCGGATCCGGCCGTCTACAAGCGTTGGGTGGCGTTCGGCATGCTCGGCTCCCACTCGCGACTGCACGGTTCCACCGTGTACCGTGTGCCGTGGCTGTTCGACGAGGAGGACGAGAAGAACGGCGTCGCATTGGTGCCCGGCCAGACCGCCGTGGATGTGGTGCGCGAGTTCACCAAGCTCAAGCTTGAACTCATGCCGTATGTCTACCAGCTTGGCCTGCAGCCTCATGTGAACGGTACTCCGGTCATGCGTTCCATGTTCGTGGAATTCCCCGATGACCCGGCATGCCGCACGCTGGACCGTCAGTATATGTTCGGTCCGTCCATGCTGGTCGCCCCCGTGTTCACCTACTCCGGTGAGGTTTCCTATCGATTCCGCTGTGGGTGCGCGATGACAGCGTAACGACATGAACATTTCAGCGTGGTGCTGTAACACTTCGGTGTTGCGGCACCACGCTTTTGTGCTGATATGGGGATTTGTACTAGTCGAATCCGCGAAATGTTCAGTAAATGTTCACGTAGCGAAATCGGCATAGAATGCGAGCAAACGCATAACGGCACGGTGCTGTTCATGCGTACACCAACGCCAGACGAACCGCCGGAAAGAAGGGGTCTCCGTGATTGAGACAGTGGACGATATCAAGACGATTGCGAACGTCGGCACGGGAACCATGGGCCACGCGATCACGTTGCAGTTCGCGTTGGCCGGATATCCGGTGCATCTGGTCGGCCGCGGCGAGGCCTCGCTGGAGAAGGCGATGAAGGCGATTCGTTCGGATGCCGAGGACTTTGCCGAAGCCGGACTACTCAAGGACGGCGACACCTTGGACGCGGTGCTGGCCCGCATCACCGGTTACGCCGACTATGCGAGCGGCGTGGCGGACGTGGACTTCGTCATCGAATCCGTGGCCGAGAACCTTGACATCAAGAAGTCCGTCTGGGTCGAAGTGGAGCACGCCGCCCCCAAGGACGCGATTCTGTCCACGAACACCTCCGGCCTGAGCCCCACCGCGCTGCAGTCGGTGATGGGGCACCCCGAGCGCTTCGTGGTGGCGCACTTCTGGAACCCCGCGCAGTTGATGCCGCTGGTCGAAGTGGTGCCGGGTGAGAAGACCGACCCGAAGGTAGTGGACATCACCTTCGACCTCATGGCCAAGATCGGCAAGAAGCCGGCGAAGATCAAGAAGGAATCGCTGGGCTTTGTGGGCAACCGCCTGCAACTGGCCGTGCTGCGCGAGGCGTTCTACATCGTCCAGCAGGGCATCGCGGACGCGGCCACCGTGGACGACGTGATGAAGTACAGTCTCGGCCGTCGCTGGAATCTGGTCGGCCCCCTCGCCAGCATCGACCTCGGCGGCCTCGATGTGTTCTATAACATCAGCACTTACCTGTTCGACGATATGGACAACGGCACCGGCCCGAGCCCGCTGCTCGCCGAGAAGGTCAGGGAAGGCAATCTCGGCGCCAAAACCGGCCAGGGCTTCTTCTCCTGGCAGGGCGAGGACGGCAAGCGCATCATCGAATCCCGCAACAAGGCCCTGCTGCGCGCGCTGAAGAACGACGCCGCGGATGCCGCCGCTGCGCAGGCGTGAGGCATAAATATCAAGGATCGGTGACGACGATGACGTCCACAGAACACAGCACGCGAGCCGACATGCTGGCCCATATGGGCAGCCTTCAGCAGGCCGCCTACGTGCGCCCGATCGAATACTAGGAAGGCCGAGCCCACGGCCTCAAGGCCATCGAGGTGAAGAACGGTCCGTTGCGTTTCGTGTCCATGGCCGACCGCGCCCTCGACGTCTGCCAGTTCGAATACCGCGGCGAGAACCTCGTACTGCGTCGCACAATCACCAGCGTGTACGGCCGGCTGTCGATCACGGTCGAGGATGAGGTGACCAACGAATCCTTCCGCGACGATCAGTCCCGAAAGCGTGTACCTGCACGAGCTCGCCGCCGACGAGAACGGCCGCAGCTTCGCCGCCGTGGTCAACCGCAAGCTCGGACTCGGAGTCGTCATCGACTTCGACGCCAGCCTCTTCCCATACTTCATGGAATGGAAGTCGACGGGTGCGGGCGACTACGTGGTCGGCCTCGAACCCTCGAACTCCAGCGTCCACGGCCGAGGCTGGCACGAGCAGCGCGGCGACCTGCACGCCATCGCCCCGCAGGCCAGCGAACGCAAGTCCCTGACCTTCACCGTCATCGAAGGCGAGGCCGCGATTGACGGGCTCATCGCCCGCCGCGACGCCCTGCTCGGCTGAATTGTGAGATAATATCGGCCGATATGTGAATGGCTGATTAGCGTGGGGAGCATGGTTACCTGGGATTCGGAACAGTATCTGCGATTCAAACGGGAGCGCACGCAGCCGGCGCGTGATCTGGCGATGCAGCTGCCGCCGGACGACGGCAGCGTCACGCGCGTGCTGGATATTGGCTGCGGGCCGGGCAACAGCACGGCCGTGCTGCGCGAGCGCTATCCCCATGCCAAGATTCTCGGCGTCGACAGCTCGCCGGTCATGATCGAGACAGCGCGCAAAACCTATCCCGACATCGATTTCCAGCTGTGCGACGTGTCCGCGCGGCTGGACGAGCTGCCGGCCGACTTCGACGTGGTCTTCTCCAATGCCTGCATCCAATGGGTGCCGGACCATCCGCATCTGATTCCCGGACTGCTCGCCCGGCTCAGGGTCGGGGAGTGCTGGCTGTGCAGACGCCGATGAACTATGAGGAGCCGATTCACCGCATCATCGGTGGTATCGTGCACTCGCCCGCGTTCGCGGACAAGCTGCCGCAGCAACGCGAGTTCTACAACCTCACGCCGCCCGAATACTGGGAGCTGCTGCATGCGCATGCCAGCGCCTTCCGCATGTGGAAGGTCACGTACATGCACACGCTGCCCTCGCATGAGGCGGTTATGGACTGGTATCGTGGCACCGGCATGAGGCCGTATCTGCAAGCGCTTGACGACGCCGGGCGCAAGAAGTTCGAGGCCGAAGTGTTCGCCCAAGTCCGCGAGGAATACCCCACACAGTCGGACGGCAGCATCATCTTCCCCTTCCCACGTTTCTTCTTCCTCGCGACTCGGTAGAAGCTCGCCGGATTCGCGTACTGGGCGGCGCGACCTGTTTCCCGCGCCGCCAGCTGTGGGTTGACCTCGCTACTGGGCTTGCGGTGATGCCGCTGGCTGCTGCGCTGTTTCCGATTGCGATGGCATTTGCATATGCGGCGCGATGCGGGGGAGCAGTTCTTCGGAGACAAAGTGCCCGATCTCGGTGGGGGTGGTCATGATCGAGCCGCTTAGCGCTGCACGGAATGTGCCGATGATGCCGGAAACGTAGAACTGCTTCAGAAGGATGCGGCGTTTGCGTTCGGCCGGATCGGCGATGGAGTCGATATCCGGCTCGCCGGGGAACAGGACCGGTTGCAGGAATGGCTAGGCAGTCTCCTCGGCGCATCCGGCGCCGGCAAATCCACCACGCTGAACATCCTGGGCGCCATGGAAAACAACGACAAAGTCGCACTGGCCGTCGCCTTCTCCACAACGCTCGGCGGCATTATGGCCATCGTCAAACTGGCGATGGGATTGTGGACGATGTCCGTGCTGTTCATCGTGAGCGCCGTGTACTACGCGATGCTGTGCGTCTCACGTTTCTCCATCGTCAAATCGCATACCCGTACGCGCCAGATTGCCGACCGCGTGCAGCGACTCACTCAGGAGATGAGTGTCTACCACCGTACCGGTGGGCTCCTGTGCTTCATCGGCCTGTGGATGCTGCTGCGGCGGCGCTGGACGGTGCCGGCGTCGGGCGAAGATTCCCCGGACGATGCCGTTCCTGCAGTCGAGATCACGGCTGAAACCGAGGCGTAGGGCGTCGCAATGCCTGTTTACAATCGACCCGAATGGTCTTTGTGGTGAGAAGAGGCATATGGTGAGGCTGCCGACGTTGAACGTGAATTGGAGTCGCGATCGGGTCTACGTGATTCGGCGCGGAGTGGTCGCCTGCTGTATCCTGTTCTGCCTGATCGGCGCCGGAGTCGAGACCGCGGCGGCGCAGCGCAGCTGGCCGCGAGCCGACACCGCATCCGCCGCCGCAACCGCAGCGGCGAACGAGCCCACGGCCGTTACCCGCAAGCAGGTTCCCGATAGCGGCAAACAGGGCGGGTCGCGGAAGACGCAGAACACGCAGAACGGCGATGACAAAGCCGCGCAAAGCGTGGACTGGAAGGGGCCGACCGGCAAACAGCCCGACCTATCCCAGTACTCCGACCTGAGCGTGGAGGTCAGTCTCGCCAAACAACGGGTGTACGTCAAGTCCGGTGGCCAGACCATTTATACGATGATCGCCAGTACCGGCGTCGACGACGCCACCCCGCACGGCTCGTACACCATCGATACACGCGGCGAACACTTCTACAATGCCGAAGAAGGCATGGGCGCCGACTATTGGGTGCAGTTCTACGGTTCGTACCTGTTCCACTCGGTGCCGACCGGCGAGGCCTTCGGCGACTATCTGCCGGAGGAGGGTGCCAAACTCGGCCAGCCCGCCTCGCACGGCTGCGTGCGCCTGACTGTGGCCGACGCGCAATGGTTCTATGACCAGGTGCCGGACGGCACGCTGGTCACCATCGCGTAGGGTGGTCTCTCCCTCAGTCTCGTTGCGCTCGACAGCTCCCTCGTCAGAGGGAGCTTATCAGAGGGAGCTTAGCTGATTAGCGCGCTTCGGGCGGGCGGTATTGGTCGTCGGCGGTGAAGCAGGTGCGGTAGATCATGACCATGATCAGGCCGTCGGCCAGCAGGGTCAGCGCGGCGATGGCGTCGAGGACCACGAACTGGTACTTGGCGGCGTTGAGCGGGTCGCCGCCGGCGATCACCTGACCGGCCATCATGCCCGGGATCGTCACGATGCCGCTGGACGCCAGCGAGGCGGTGGTGGGCAGCAGGCCCAAGCGAATCGACGAGACGATGGACGGGCGGGCCGACTCCCACGGGGTCGCTCCCAGCGCCAGCATCATATCCACCTCGTCACGCCGCTCCTCCATGCTCTCGTAGAAACGGCTCAATCCCACCGCCAAGGCGGTTACGGTGTTGCCCAGCAGCATGCCGGTCAGGGGCACCACCAGCTGGGGCGCGTACCACGGGTGCGGGCGCACGATGAGCTCGGTGACCAGCGCCAGCATCAGCAGCATGGTGATGACCAGGCTCAGGAAGATCGGCCCGGCAAGGCCCTTGGGGATGCCGCGTGCGCGGGACATCACGATCTGCACGGCCGCCACCAGCATGACCGCCATCAGGGAGAACACCATCCACACGTTGTTCGACCGGATCACGTAGCCGATGATGAAGCCCATGGCGCACAGCTGCACCAATGCGCGGCACGACGACCACATCAGGGTCTTGCCGATGCCCATGTGCATGAGTTCGCTGATGATGGCCGCCACGGCCACCATGCCCAGCGCGATGAGCAGACCCCAGATATCGATGTTGTAGGAATTGCCCAGATCGCCGCTCATGCCTGCGTCTCCTCATTTTCATCGGCGCCGGCAGACACCGCGTTCGCGTCCTGCGCCGCCGGATCCGTCATCTCGTGTTCGGTCAGCCGCCCCTTGTCCAGTGTCAGCGTGCGGGTGGCCCGTCCGTCCGGCGGACGGTGGCGGATGCGGATGATCGCCATGCCGTGTGCGGCCGCGTCCGCCATGATTGTAGCCACCTTGGCCGCGTTGTCGTCGTCGAGACCGGCATCTACCTCGTCGGCCAGCAGCACCTTCGGATCGGTGAGCAGTGTGCGGGCCAGGGCCACGCGGGCCGCCTGGCCGCCGGACAGGTCGTGCGGGGCGCGCTCCAGATCGATGTCCTCGCAGCCCATCGCGTCCAACGTCGTGCGGATGCGCTCGTCGGGCAGCAGATGCTCGCCCTTGCCGCCCTTGCCGCGAATCGCGAGCGTCCAGGGCAGGCGGATCGCCTCGGCCACGTTCTTGCCCGTCAGAATCGGCTTCTGCGGCAGGTAGGCGA
>OAWX01001279.1_pt1 | contig 11130 bp, 10 predicted proteins | sample 1495571 | NCBI WGS metagenome assembly OAWX01 (sample SAMEA2580265, study PRJEB22360) | human gut metagenome | biome: human gut; feature: human-associated habitat; material: faeces | place: Denmark | collected 2008/2010 | reverse complement strand
TTTTATAAAGATTCGTGAAGAGAAGAAAAAAGTATCAGTATATATCAATAAATATATATCAATATAATTTAATATAAAAAAGAAATTTAATTTACAAAAAAGTATCAATAAATACAACTTGGTATTAGTAAATATCTTGAAGAAGTGAGTATTTAGTGATATGATATTAGCGATGTATATTACATTTTTGTGAGGAATGAAAATGAGCGAAAGAGTAGATGAAGGATATATTAGTTTAGAAGATGCAGCAGAATATTTAAACATCAAGCCTGTAACGTTGAGAAAATGGATACGTCAGAAGGAGGACCTTCCTGCACACCAGATTGGTAGACTATGGAAATTTAAACGTTCAGAGTTGGACGAATGGGTGAATAGTGGGAAGAGCGCTTTATAAGGCGAGGTGGAAATAGGTATGTATATAGATAATGCATTGAATTTGGCATATTCATATGCGGAAAAAATATGTAATCAGGCTGAATTAGATTTAGTTTCAGATGAATTAATAAAGATTGCTGGAAAGACGGACGAATATGCCTTTAGAAAAGATAATATGAAGTATTCATATTCTGAAACGCAGAATATGTTATCAAAACTTAATGAGAAAGAGTCAATTAGAAAGAGCAAGGGTGTTTATTATACTCCTTGCGATGTTGTTCACTTTATTGTCGTAAATAGTATTAAATCTGCATATGGAAAGTTGAAGCCGAATAATATTGGGCAAGAAGATTTGTCAGATATACCGTATAAATCGTTTGCTACGCGAAAAACAGTATTTGATCCAACATGTGGCTCAGGAGAGTATTTGCTAGTTGCTCTGGAGATGAAAATAGATGCTTTGAGTCGACATTATAAAAAAATACCTTTACACATGGTCCATGAAGCAGTAAGAACAATATTTGGAAATGATATTAATGAGGAATCAATAGCGATAGCAAAAATTAGAATTCTTCTTTGTATTTTAAGAAAAGTAGGAGCTTACGCTATAGATGGATTAGCAAACATCACGAATCCCAATTTTTATACATATGATTATATTGTTAGTGAAACAAAGGGGATTACATATGACATTATTGTTGGAAATCCGCCATATGTAGAAGATTTTAAAAGTGGATTACAGCTTAGTAAAAAGTATGGAAACATTTATGCAAATGTGCTTATTAATGCTGCCAATCAACTATCTCAAAATGGGAGTATGGGCTTTATTATTCCACTTTCATATATTTCGACACCGAGAATGTCAACATTACGCGATGAATTATTTGATATGGTCTCAGAACAGTATATTTTAAGTTATGCAGATAGACCTGATTGTTTATTTGACTCTGTTCACCAAAAGTTATGCATTTTGATTGGTAAACAAAAGAAGGATAGGAAAAAAATATATACAGGAAATTATCAGTATTGGTATAAGGAAGAAAGAAAAAATCTATTTAAGAATGCCCAAGTGATTCGGAACGCTTTTTATTTAGATAATTGTATTCCCAAGCTTGGAACAGAATTAGATATAGCTATTTTTAAGAAGATAACTGATGCCAAGAAGATGAAATCTGTTTATGAAGTATCAAGAAAGGGGGATGAATCGGTCTATTTAAATAGGCGTGAAGCATTCTGGATGAAGGCATATAGAGAAAAGGTTGATGATCCAGAATACAAGATATTTAGTTTTGAAAGTAAAGAGGAGGCAGATTACTGCTATTGTTTGATTAATTCATCTTTATTCTGGTGGTATTGGATAAGTACTTCTGATTGTTGGCACGTAAGCAAAGAACTGAATGGTTTTATGGCACCATTTAACGATAAGTATGAGGAAACTGTAAATCTTGCCCGTAATCTGCGACAAAGATTAGAGGATACTAAAGTATATGTAGGAACAAAACAAACAGAATATGAGTATAAGCATAGAGAATGTATAAAGGAAATTCACGCCATAGATACATATGTGAATGATTTGTTTGGTTTAACAAAAGAGGAAAGTGAATATATAAAGACTTTTGCGTTCAGATATAGGACAAGTGGAGGTGCTGAGTAGGAATGAATGTAATAGATTTATTTGCCGGATGTGGAGGATTGTCACTAGGCTTTCTTCAAGCTGGGTATTCAATTAATAAAGCTGTTGAATTTGATTCGGCGATTGCAAATACCTACAAAATTAATCACCCTGAAATAGATGTTCTTGTCGATGATATAAAGAATATTGATACTGCAGGAGTATTTAAATTAGGAGATGCAGAAGTGATTATCGGGGGCCCTCCTTGTCAAGGGTTTTCTATGGCTGGAGCTAGAATAAGACAGGGATTCATTGATGATCCTAGAAACTACTTATTCAAACATTATTATAATGTTGTTAGAACTGTAAAACCGAAAATATTCGTAATGGAGAATGTTAAGGGAATGCAGACTATGCAGAAAGGAAAAATATTTGACGAGATAATAAGTATTTTTTCTGATGAAGAACTGAATGAAGGAGCTCCTTATAATATATTTCATAAGATTGTTAAGGCTGTAGATTTTGGAATACCACAAAAGCGTGAGAGATTAATTATTATTGGTACAACTATAATGGATTTGGATTTTGAAGGAATTTGGGAAGAAACAAAAAAATCAATATTATTAGATTATCCAGATTATTTTGAGCCAACTACTGTTAGAGATGCAATTGGTAATTTGCCGGTAGTAACTGAAAGTGGAGTGATTCCGAATCCAATACCTCAAAATCAATATCAGAGATATCTTGCATGTGATAACGTCAAACTTACAAATCATACGCAATCGCATCACTCTAAAAAAGCAATAGAGAGGATGCATAAGATAGACAATGGTCAAAACTATACTTATCTTGATGAAGAAATTAATTCTGTTCATAGTGGATCTTATGGACGATTAGTTTGGGATGAACCAGCTGCGACAATCACCACAAGATTTGATACGCCAGCGGGTGGACGATTTATTCATCCAGATGAAGATAGAACATTAAGTCCTAGAGAGGCAGCTCGTATACAAAGTTTTCCAGATGGTTTTGTTTTCTATGGCACAAGAAGAGAGATAAGTAGGCAAATAGGAAATGCAGTTCCACCCAAAATTTCCTATTTTTTAGCTCGATATGTACAAAAAATATTAGAACAAGAAGAATAGTGTGGAGGCGTTATGTCAAATATATTGATTCGTGGCTGCCCGGGAACTGGAAAGACTTTTTTCGCACGTGCAGTTGCATATTATATGTGTAAAAAGAATATGACTGAAAAAGATGCTTTTGCCCAAAATCCGATGGATGATGCAGGTGAGATTGAGAAGTTTGTAAATGGCACCGCTCAATGTGAATTTATACAGATTCATCCTTCGATGGAATTCGATGATATTGTGTATGGATTAGAAGTAAAAGCGAGTGGAGGTATAAGTCTTTCATATACAGAAAAGCGTGTTATGAAGTTGTGTAACTTAGCAAGGGGCAAGAGTGATAAATATTGCGTGATTTTTGATGATATAAATAGAGCAAATGCAAGTAGCTTGCTTGGTAATTTACTATATGCAATGGAGTATCGCAATCAAGACGTTGAACTTTCAAATGGAAGTAAAATGAATATTCCTGAAAATGTGATATTTATATTCACGGAAAATACGCTTGATGCTCGAAATGAGCTCGATTTAGCAGTGCGCAGAAGAATGAGCTATTTGAAAGAGTTAAAAGCAGATAAGGAAGTCATTAGAAGTTATTATCGCCCTTATATTGGCTCTTCAGCGTTGAACTTGGTTATAGATATTTATGATAGGGTAGAAGACTATATACTAAGTTATTTTCAAGCTGAGCCGGGAATTGATCCAACTCAGTATATACCAGGACATGGAATGTATATAGTATCTCGTGCAGGAAATGTACATTTTATTTTAGATAATATTCGGCAGAAAATACGATTTCAAATTGGGCCTTATTTGAAAGATTTGTATGCGATGGGGTTTTTGAAAAGTTCTCCAGACTCTTTTATTGAGCAAGTCAATTTGAGTGTTAATGTAGGTGTTGCCGGGTTGTGCCCAATCACATCAATAACCAAAAAGCTCGTAAGACAGAATACTAATATAACAACTTTTTCTCTTGAGGACTCTAGAAATTACTATTTTAATACAATTGTTCCTGCAAAATGTATAGATTTCAGAGGAATGATGGAGTGTATTATCGATGCACTTATATTAAATGGAGTATTTCCTCATGATGTTCTTTTGGGATCGTTACTTCAGAATACGAATCTGGCATACATTGAAAGCTTGCATGCACCAGTCGATAAAGCTGCATATCTTGTAGAGAAAAGCAAAGCTAATAGGTTTATGTACGAAACAGTTAGAGGCGGGAAAATTTCAGGAACACACGCTTATTATACATTGGATAGTGCGGCTACAGGGCGTTATGCATTACAGAATGATACAGAAGAATATGTGGTTTCTTATAATGATGGAAGACAAGATTCTGAATTGATTCCATTAAGTGGTTTTAGAAACCACGGTTTTAATCCAAGTTCATCAGAATTAGGGGTTCAACATAATACTGTAAATATAATGTCTGCAGTTCATATACTCGTAAGTAGGTATTTGGAATTGTATCAAACTAATATTTCGTTGATTATGGGAACAGATCCAGAGTATACAGAATTGTATCAGTTGATTGATTTAGAGTATCGTTATCTAGAAGAAGTGAAACAAATGCTGAAAGGACGAGCTCAAACGGCACCTAAAGGTGATGACAATAGGCTGGCATACTATGGTGAGAAGATAAAGAATCTGAGACTTTTGTGGTATGGAGTGGATGATGTTATTGAAGTAGATAAGAACAAATTCGATTCATTAGTGTCAGGAAAAACAACATTAACGATAGAAGAATATGAGGATTTATATACTATATCAAGCGTAACAAAGAAAACAATTAAGATTAAAGGAGTGCTGAAAATGGTCGATTTGAAAGATTATCAAAAAATAATGGAGAATATTGGAATTAGGCAAATGATATTTCAGGGACCTCCTGGAACATCTAAAACTTTTGAAAGTAAAAAATTTGTGTTATCTCAACTTAATCCAAGCGCGTCATCGTTAACTAAAGCTTTTACTTCTCAAGAGGACATATCAAATGATCTAGATCAATATAAGCTAACTGATGCTGATTATGCTAATCCGACTTCTTCTACAAAATTTACAACAGGTGGGTGGGATCTTGTTCAGTTTCACCCTTCTTATGGATATGAAGATTTTATCAGAGGAATAGAAGTGAAAATACCTGCGGGACAAACTACACCAAGTTATGAAAGCGTTAATCGTATTCTTGGCAAAATTGCAGAATTTTCAAAAGCAGCAGCGGATAATGCTGCAGGCGGTTCACAGCCTAAGTTTTATCTTGTTGTTGATGAAATTAATCGAGCTAATTTAGCAACAGTATTTGGAGAACTCATATATGGCCTAGAATATCGTAATAGCAAGGTATCGACACCTTATGAAGTAAAGAATAATGTAACAGGTGATATTACAAAAGATATTGTTCTTGGAAAGAACTTGTTCATTTTAGGAACAATGAATACTGCGGATAAGTCAATTGATGCAATCGATTATGCAATAAGAAGACGTTTTATCTTTATTGATAGTCCTGCAAATAGAGATATTGTAATGAAATGTTACCAGAATGTATCGGGAAATACAGATGAGAATTCTATAGAACTTCTTCTTTTTGACGCCGTTCAAAGAATTTTTGATGATAGCCGATTCTTTAATAATGAGTATCAGAAAAGCGATGTGCGTATAGGACACACATACTTTTTAAGAGATAGAAAACGAGGCTATGAGGATGCAATAATTGAACATTTTATTTTCCAAGTAATTCCAATCCTTAGGGAATATGTAAAAGATGGTATTCTTGATGTTACGGAAAATCTAGTACCATTGGAACATGTGGTTTCTGAGATTCATTCTGCAGGCAGTGGGGAAGAACAGATTGAATTGTTAAGCGAGAACATTATGCTTTATGCAAAGGAATTTGGTAATCTTACGAAATCAAATGCGACAATAGATAATGAGTATATTGGAAAATTTCTTGATGATCTTCGTAAAGAATTTGGTTATTAAAAAATAGGTGATGAATTATGGCAAAAGAAATAATAGCTCACCATCTTACTGATTGGTCAAAGATTGATGAAAAAGCTGGTTTTTGGGGAAGGATTGATCTTCTACGCCCAGAAATAAATTTTGGCATACATAGATACAATGACAATTTATGGACAAGCGGACAGGTTGGTGTTGGACGATTATATGATAGAAATGGTGTGCCAATACAAGATAATGGTAAAGAGCATGTATTAATCATATCGTCAAGTTATGGATTAGATCCATGGACGATGCTTGAAACTGTGATGTTGGATGATGAATACGAAGTATATATGGATGAATTAGCTGCTGATAATAAATATTTATTTCATATTTTTTATGATCAGCCATTAATTCGTCTCCCTCAGAATGTAAATATTGATGCGGAAATATTGTTTGCATTAAGTTATATAAATTCTTGTCATGCCTTATGTAAGAAGGGATTGAAGAAAACTCTTATTTATCATGATGAGAACTTAACAGCCCAAATACGCGGAAAAATAGATGTTAGTAAAAATATAAAGCATAATACAGCAAGAGGTCGGAGTGACAAATTTTATTGCCGTTACGTAGATTTTACTGATGATAATATTGAAAACAGAATTGTAAAAGCAGCGCTGCTAAAGAGCAAGAAAATATTAAAAGAAAAGTTTTCAAGTGAAGCATCGGTAAATGGAAAAATAAATTATTGCTTGAATAGTTTGCGGAATGTAAAAGTAACCAATATAAGTAATACAGATATTAACTCATCAAACGTTGGTGGATTGTATTCTTATTATAAGCCAGCTATTCAACAAGCCAGGGCAATTTTATCATTGAATTTTCAGAGCCATAATGAAAAGAATGGCGAAAATGAAAAGGGATTTGTATATACAATTCCATACACAATTAATATGGAAACATTATTTGAGTATTATGCTAGAACGGAGCTAAAGAAGGCTTTGAAGGGAAGTGAGTATCGTGTTGAGCAGTATTCAAAAAAATTATACTTACAGAAGGATATTGATAATGTAGATGATGCTGAAAAGGGAATACATCTGATGTCATTTTGCATTCCAGATATAATTATCTACAAAGAAGATAAGCCAGTCGTAGTAATAGATGCAAAGTATAAATTGAGTGGAAGACCAGATAGATCAGATAGTCATCAGTTATTGTCATATGTATTGTTAACAGGAGCTGACAGGTGTGGTTTTGTTCTTCCAGGTGAAAAAACCGAAGTAAAAGAAATGGTTTCGACGGGAGATAATTATCTACCGTTGGCACCTCGGATTCTCCGATACTATGAATTGCTTTTGGGCAGTAAGAGTGATAGTAATGAGCTCAAGAAGGTCTTACAATAGGACAAATCCGAGATTATTATGATTTGAAAAATCAAAGAAAGAATATTAATTAAATATGTTTACTGTAGGGACAGCAGTGCTAAGCTCATCCCAAGCGGAAGGCTCCTATTTTCAGACTTAATTGTTTGAGAGTGGGAGCCTTTCTTGTTGCCTTCTAGCACTGCTGTGGGTTCCTGCAGTCAACATATGAGATTAGATTCACTTTTGGTCCATTGGACCAGAAGTTTTGATACGCAGTGGCGGGCGACATGGGAGCACGGATTTTTGGCGTAAAGTTCATGCAACTTTAGGCGTATCCTGTTAATCATTTAGAATGTGGTTGTTCGGAGAATCCGAAAAAAGTTCAGGTTTTTCGAATTCCTAGTATTTGCAAGGGATTCAAGAGTTCAGATTATTTGAAAAGGTATGAGAAGGTTGCGATTAGCAGATTGTCGTTTTGTGGGAGTTCAGTTCATTCGAAGTGAATGGCTTTTAGAAAATCTGAATGGTAAATGGAAAAGAAATAGTGTAGGCGCAAGGGCGAGAGAAAGCTCTTGTGTCTATTTTTTTGCGCAGTTTTAGTAATGCGATATTTTTCAACCCAAATGTAATTTAGAAGATTGTAGAAGGGAGTGAAACAAATGGATAGTAAAATCTTCGGAAATTTGAACACGTACTATGAAGTATATGCGGCTTTATCGAAACGACCGCTGTCTAAAGAGAATCTTGTTAGAAATCTTAGAGATGCCGGTAAGATTGCAAGTTCTGCCAGCGAGTATGGAAAGAAGGCAGTGAATGGTGAAATTGCATTTATTTCGGGTACAGAAGAAAAACTGGAGCTTGATCAAGCAGCACTGATGCAGTTTCTATTAGAGGCATGTGGAGATTTCAATCTCGAGGCAGAGATTCATCCAAAGAGAAAGAAGAAGGAAGAGGATCAATATGGTCCTGTTAAATCAGGTCATTCGCAAAACTTTACCAATATGAATAACCAGCTGAATGCAGCAACTGCAAAAATCAAGAAGCAAGAGGAAACGATCGAAAAGCTTACAACTCAACTCGTAGAGGCTCAGCAGGATAAACAGAAAGTTATTTCAGCTGCGATTACAGCGGAGATGGACAAGAAGGTGTTGGTGCCAAAGACGATTTCATCCGAACCGGTGGAGGTCCTTGCAAAAGATTTCTTCTATGATAATCCGGGAAGAGAACTGGATGCAGTGCATTTGGTTTCAAAGTCAGGTGGTGTTCTAGATGGCATCTATCAGTTCACGGGTGATATTCCACCAGAAATCACAGAGGAAAGCTATTTGCAGAGAATTTGTGCAAGGTTTAGGAGTGGAGAGCTATTTAAGAAGAGGCTAGACGATCAGACCAAGCTTGAGAAAAATCAAAAGGAAGTAAGAAGTCTGGATGCCAATCGAATCAAGTCCATCAATATGCTTCTTGCAGATGAGGATATGGATAATCAGACAAAACTTAGCACTTATGCATTCTGGTATTTTCATGATGATCCTCAGATGGAGGAATTATTGGTGTTTGCAGGGGAGCATGGTATCAATGCCAATTATGTGATTCAGCTATTAGAAAAGCCAGCAGAGTATCGGAATTACAGAACTATGAGAGCTTTCCTTATGCAGGTACAGATGGCAAGTGAGGCACATATCAAAAGAGAAGCAGCGCAGGAGCTCCTGAGTGGAGAGTGGAGTGTTGTTGCGGACTATTGTGGAAAACCATGTCACTTCAAAATGATGCCTGTGGAAGAATTAGAGAATTTTAAAAAGCTGTTGGAAGAGAACAAGATTCCGAAGGCATTAACCACACTAAAAAAGATATTGAAGTCCACTTCTGGTCCAATGGACCAAAAGTTAGTGGATGAGAAAAAAGAGGGTGGCTGTGAAGCTGATATCGAGATTGAGGCACCAAGTTTTATTCATTCAATGGATGGTGATGTAGATATTCATGCATTAGTAGAGGATTCTAGCATGGATGATTTTGCAGAACAGGAATTGGATGATGAGCGGAAAGAAGGTGAAGCAAATGAATGATAAGAGGTTATTTCTTTCTCTTTCGGAGGAAGATTTAGCAAGGCTTGATAAGCGACGTGCTGAGTATGGAATGAATCGGTCGCAGTATATTCGATATCTTCTTTCATCGCAAAGAAAGGCTATCCCATACAGCATAAAGCAGAAGAAACTTGTAGATCAGATTGCACAGGTGGATTTGCATCTGAAAAGTCTTTGTTTAAAGGAAGAGATGCGTCCAGAAGATGTCATGTTTGTCATGGAGGCAGTGGTTGATATTCGTGCTGCCGTTGAGTGCTATGTGGAAGAAGCAAAGGGGGAAAAGCAGAATGGCAAAAAGTAAGATTTCAAGAGAAGAACGTATGTCGGAAATCCAAGATAAGTTGCTTGCCGGAATAAAGGAAATATATGAGAGCGGAAAGTGGGCTGAGTATATTGCGGTTATGTCCAAATTCCCAAGCTACAGCATTAACAACTGTATTTTGATTGCTTCACAGTGTCCGCAGGCAAGCTATGTGTGTGGATATAAGAAGTGGGGCGAGTTCAATCGAAATGTGGTAAAGGGCGCTACCGGAATAATGATTATTGCTCCGGTTAAGAAAAAGGTAGATGTAGAGGAACCCAAATATGATGAGAACAATCATCCAGTTTTAAAGGCAGATGGTACACAGGTAACAGAGACAGTCACAAGAGAGTTCAATTCTTTTAGACCATGTTATGTTTTTGATTTGTCGCAGACAGAAGGTGAACCTCTGCCATCACTTGTTACAAGGCTAGAGGACAGTGTGGACGATTATGTGCGACTAAAGGAAGCTCTTATAGCAGTTAGTCCGGTGCCAATTACATTTGAGGATGTACCGGGGGAGGCAAACGGGTATTTCTCACCAACTCAAATGAGAATTGTTGTGCAAGAAGGAATGCCGGAACTGCAAACGATTAAAACCATGCTCCATGAGATTGGTCATGCAACCCTTGGGCACGGAGGAAAAGAGGATAAATGGGATAGAGAAACCCATGAGGTTCAAGCCGAGTCTATCGCTTATTGGGTTTCAGGAATGTTAAATCTGGACACTTCTGATTACTCCTTTGGCTATATCAGTGGTTGGAGTAAGGACAGGGAAATGTCAGAGCTTAAGGAGAATTTAGAGCTGATTAAGAATACTGCAAATGATTTGGCTACAAGAATTGATGAGCAATTGCTCAAAATGTCGCAGACAGAATCTACGGATAAGGTGGCAGAACATTGTGAGGAAGCTTTAGCTTCGATAAAGAAAAAAGCAAGATAATGAAAAAATTTTTGCTTGGTTTAGTAATGAGGATTTTTTCAACCCAAATGTTAGGTGTAAGGAACAAATCCAACAAAGAAAAATGAAAGGAGATTAAAGATTATGGATTTTGTAACCACAGAGAATGTAGCGATTGACTACACTAAGGTATCTGATAGTAAGGCGGCACTGTTAGTTTACGACACACTGATGGCCGCAGCAAAAATGAAGCAGAGAAAGGAGAAGAAGCATGCTTAATTTTTCAGAATTTAAGGATTATGTGCAGATGACTCTTGCAGAGGTGTTACCGGATGAGTTAAAGGATGCACAGATCAGATTAAACGAAGTGGAGAGGGAGTATCCCAAAGTTTGTGTAAACCTCCAAACTGATGTAAGATAAAATTACTC
>OAWX01001274.1_pt1 | contig 11156 bp, 6 predicted proteins | sample 1495571 | NCBI WGS metagenome assembly OAWX01 (sample SAMEA2580265, study PRJEB22360) | human gut metagenome | biome: human gut; feature: human-associated habitat; material: faeces | place: Denmark | collected 2008/2010 | reverse complement strand
GACCATTTGAGCCCGCCCCCTGGCCCGTTTTGGGGAGGTAAAGCCGCTCTTTGCGGCGGCTGTCCTCGGCCTCGTAGGCGGCGGCGTCGGCCATGGCGCGCTGGATCTCATTTTCCGAGAGGTTCGTGCTGCCGGTGATGGTGATGTTCTGCTCCCGGCCGGTGCCGAGGTCTTTGGCCGAGACTTTCACGACGCCGTTGACGTCGATATCAAAGGTGACTTCGATCTGGGGCTTGGACGAGAAGCTGGCCCGGATGCCGTTCAGCTTGAACTTGCCGAGGCTCTTATTGTCGCGGGCGAAATGCCGCTCCCCCTGCAGGACGTTGATCTCCACGCTGGTCTGCATGGGGCGGGCCGTGGTGAATATCTGGCTCTTGCGGGTGGGGATCATGCTGTTGCGGGTGATGAGGGGGGTCGCCACGCCGCCCAGTGTCTCGATGGAGAGGGTCAGCGGGGTGACGTCCATCAGCACAAGGCCCTGCGCCGCTGCACCGGAAGCGCCAGCCAGCTTGCCGCCGCCCTGCAGCAGACCGCCCTGCACAGCGGCACCCATCGCCACGCATTCGTCGGGGTTGAGGCTGTGGCTCGGCTCACAGCCCAGCAGCTCCTTCACCTGACGCTCGACGGCAGGCATCCGGGTGCTGCCGCCCACGAGAAGGACTTTGCCCAGCTGCGAAGCCGAGATGCCGGCATCCCGCAGTGCGTTCTGCACCGGGGCCACCGTCCGTGCCAGCAGGTCGCCGGTCATCATCTCGAACTGGGGGCGGGAGATGGTCAGATCCAGGTGGTGGGGGCCGTCCTTGCCCACCGCGATGAAGGGCAGATTGAGCTGGGCCGAGAGGGCGCTGGACAGCTCTTTCTTGGCCTTTTCGGCCTCTTCTTTCAGGCGTCCCATGGCGGCGGGGTCGCGGGAGAGGTCGATGCGGTCCGATTTCTTGAACTCTGCCACGGCGTATTCCACGATGCGCTGGTCGAAATCGTCGCCGCCGAGGCGGGTATCGCCGCCGGTGGCCAGCACCGTGAAGGTGCCGTCTTCGATCTCGATGATGGAGACGTCGAAGGTGCCGCCGCCGAGGTCGTAGACCAGGATCTTCTGGGGCGCTTCGTTGTCAAGGCCGTAGGCCACAGCGGCGGCGGTAGGCTCATTGATGATGCGCAGGACGTTCAGGCCCGCGATGCGGCCCGCATCCTGGGTGGCCTTGCGCTGGCTGTCGTCAAAGTAAGCGGGGACGGTGATGACGGCCTCCGTCACCGGCTCACCCAGGTAGCTCTCGGCGTCGCGGCGTATCTTGGTCAGGATCATGGCGCTGATCTCCTGCGGAGTCAGGTCTCTGCCGTCGATGTGGACGCGGTAGTCGCTGCCCATATGCCGCTTGATGCTGGACACCGTCCGGCCGGAGTTGGTGGCAAGCTGGCGCTTTGCCGCGCCGCCCACCAGACGCTCGCCGTCTTTGGTGAAGGCCACCACGCTGGGGGTGGTGCGCTCTCCCTCTGCGTTGGTGATGACGACGGGCTTGCCGCCCTCCACCACTGCCACGCAGCTGTTCGTGGTGCCAAGGTCAATACCGATCACTCTGCTCATTCTGGTCGTCCTCTCTGTTTTTGCGACGCGCATATTTTTCCTTCAACATCATATCGGTTCCGTATGACGATTTCTTAGAGCATTTGTAAAGATTTTGTGTTTCCGCTCATTCTCTCTCGAGCAGCTGGCGGATGACGGCCTCCGTCTCGTCCAGCCAGCTCTGGGCCGTCTCGTCCCCCTCTTTTTTGCGGACGAGGAAGCCCTGCTTCGCCTCAGCCAGCTGAGCCAGCGCCTTTTTGCGGGAGATGTACTGGGTCTCATACTGGGCCACCCGCAGGCAGACCTGCGGCATATAGGCGATGTCGGGGGTAGAGGCGCAGAGCTTCTGGGCCTTGCGGTAGGCCCGCAGGGCCGCGCCGGCCCCTTTTCCCTGCACCATGGCATCGTCGCCCAGCGCCACCCATGCGGCCACATCGCCGGCGTCGGCAGCTTTTTTCCAGAACTTGCGGGCCTGTGCAGGGCTCTTGCGGCAGCCCCGGCCCTCGTAGAGCATCTCGCCCATCATGGCAAGGCCCTCGGCGCAGCCCTCTTCGGCAGAGAGCTGATAATAGTGCATCGCGTCGTCCCAGCGTTCCTCGGCCATGGCATGGTTGCCGGCCCGCAGCTCCGCTTCGCCCGGCTCATCGGTGTCGTGGCTTGCGTGGAGCAGACCGTTCAAAAGCGAGCAGTCCAGCGTGGCAGAGCTGGTCCACGGGTCGATGACCACGCCGTCGATGCTGTCCGAGTCCAGCGCCATCTGCATGGCGGAAGCCAGAAGCTGTTCCGCCATGGGGCGGCTGGCCGTGCCTTTATCGGCCTCCGCCATCTTCACTGAGGTGAACACCGGCAGGTAACACCGGCCCTTCTGGGTGCGCAGGGTCCAGGGCTGCAGGTCTTTCGCTTTCTCCGCCGGGACAGGATGCTCCGCCCACGGGGCGGCCCCATCCGGCTGGTCGGACGCAGCTTCCAGCGGCACCAGGACCCTGGTGTCCAGCTCGAGGGCATAGTTGATGGCGTTCATCAGCGCCCAGAAGCTCTCCTCGTTCTGGCCCTTATAGAGCGCTGCCACAGCCCGCTCTATCGCCGGGCAGCCCGTACCCAGCGGCCCGTATTCCGGCAGCTTTTTGCGGTCTGCCGCGCCCACCGGGCGCAGCCGAAGCCGTGCCGCACCATCTTTTGCCATTGCATCCACCATTCTTTCCGTTGAGATTCCCTTCCAGTATAGCAGGATTTTCCGGTTTTCTCAATCTCCGGAGCCGAAATCTGCTTCCAGAGCCGGTTTTCTTCGGCAAAAACATAGCATTCCTGTTGGGAGTGCGTTATAATAAGGAGCGTCTCGACTAAATGTATTAAAGAAATTAAAGAAAGGGAGTATCGAGCCTTGAACAAAATGCTTCGCTATCTCAGCGACTACAAGCGCGAGAGCGTGCTTGCACCGCTTTTCAAGATGCTGGAAGCTACGTTTGACCTGTTCGTGCCGCTTGTGATGGCCGACATCGTCAACGTGGGTATCGCGGCCCACGATTTCCACTACATCCTCGTGCGGTGCGGCATCCTGCTGCTTCTGGCCATCGTCGGCCTCACGTGCAGCCTGACGGCCCAATACTTCTCGGCCAAAGCCGCCGTGGGTTATTCCACCGGCCTGCGTCATGCGCTGTTTGAGCACATCCAGACGCTGAGCTTTTCCGAGATGGACACCATGGGCACCAGCACCCTCATCACCCGGATGACCAGCGACGTCAATCAGGTGCAGAGCGGATTGAACCTCTTCCTCCGCCTGTTCCTACGCAGCCCCTTCGTGGTGATTGGCGCCATGATCATGGCCTTTACGGTCAACTTCCGCGCCGCCCTCATCTTCGTGGTGGCTATCCCGCTGCTGAGCGTCGTGGTCTTCGGCGTCATGGTCATCACCCGGCCGCTCTATAAGTCGGTGCAGACCCGCCTCGACCGGGTCCTTGGCCTCACCCGCGAGAACCTGACCGGCGTGCGCGTCGTCCGCGCCTTCGACAAGGAAAAGAGCGAGGTGGACCGCTTCGAGGACGCCAATGAGCTGTTGACCAAAATGCAGCTCCACGTGGGCCACATCTCCGCCCTGATGAACCCGCTGACCTACGTTATCATCAACCTTGCCATCGTGGCACTGCTGTATGTAGGCAGCATCGAGATCAACATCGGCGGCATGGCCTCCGGCGATGTCATCGCGCTGGTCAACTATATGAACCAGATCCTGGTCGAGCTGGTCAAGCTGGCCAACCTCATCGTTCAGGTGAGCAAGGCTCTGGTCTGTGCAGGCCGTGTGCAGGCGGTTCTGGACACAAAGCCCGGCATGGAGTTCCCGGCCCAGCTCACCGGCAATGTTCCGGCGGAAAAGGCCGGCGACGCCGTCCGCTTCGACCATGTGAGCCTGACCTACAAGGGCGCAGGCGCACCCAGCCTCTCTGACATCAGCTTCACCGCCAAGCGCGGCCAGACCATCGGCGTCATCGGCGGCACCGGCAGCGGCAAATCCAGCCTCATCAGCCTCATCCCCCGCTTCTACGACGCCACCGAGGGCAGTGTGGAGATCATGGGCCGACCGGTCCGGCAGTACCCCCGCGCCGACCTGCGCGGCAAGGTGGCTGTGGTCATGCAGAAGGCCCAGCTCTTCGGCGGCACCATCCGCTCCAACCTGCTCTGGGGCAGCCAGAATGCCTCCGACGCCGACCTCTGGGCTGCGCTGGAAACGGCACAGGCTGCGGAGTTCGTGAAAGCCAAGCCCCTCGGCCTCGACGAGCCGGTGGAGCAGGGCGGACGCAACCTCTCCGGCGGTCAGAAACAGCGTCTGACCATCGCCCGCGCCCTCGTAGGCAAGCCGGACATCCTCATCCTCGACGACAGCGCCAGCGCACTGGACTACGCCACCGACGCGGCCCTGCGCAAGGCTCTGGCCGCTCTGCCGGGCGATCTGACCGTCTTCATCGTCAGCCAGCGCGCCGCCAGCCTGCAGCACGCCGACCAGATCATCGTGCTGGACGATGGCCGCATGGTGGGCCTTGGCCGTCACGCCGAGCTGCTGGAAAGCTGCCCGGTCTACAGGGAAATTTACGAGAGCCAGTTCAAGAAAGGGGATGCGCAGAAATGAGTGCAAAAGCAAAAAGCAAGCTGACCCCTGAACAGCAGAAGGCCACCATGACCCGGGTGCTGCAGAAGATCAAGCCCTACGGCTTCTTCGTGGTGTGCAGCCTCATCGTGGCCGCTGTGAGCGTGGCGGCCCAGCTGTATATCCCCATCCTCTGCGGCAGTGCCATCGATATGATGCTGGGCAAAGGTGCCGTGGACTTCGCGGGCGTGCTGCGCATCATCTACGAGATCATCGTGGTGGCGGTTGTCGCCGCCTTTGCGCAGTGGCTGCTGAGCGTCTGCAACAACCGCATCACCTTCGCAGTCAGCCGTGACCTGCGCAACGCCGCCATGCGGAAGATCCAGACCCTTCCCCTCTCTTACCTCGACAGCCATCCTTCCGGCGACATCGTGAGCCGGATGGTGGCCGATGTGGATACCTTCGCGGACGGCCTGCTGATGGGCTTCACCCAGCTGTTCTCGGGTGTGCTGACCATCCTCGGCACCCTGCTCTTCATGTTGCAGCAGAACATCCCCATCACGCTGGTGGTGGTCTGCATCACCCCGCTGAGCCTTGTGGTGGCCAGCTTTCTCGCAAAGCGCAGCTACAAGTATTTCCAGAGCCAGAGCACCGTGCGCGGCGAGCAGACTGCCCTTGTCAACGAGATGATAGAGGGTCAGAAGGTCGTGCAGGCCTTCGGCCACGAGGCCCAGAGCCTCGAGGCTTTTGACGAGGTGAACGGCCGCCTGCAGAACGTGAGCCTGAAGGCCATCTTCTTCTCCAGCATGACCAACCCCGCCACCCGCTTCGTCAACAACATCGTCTACGCAGGCGTCGGCCTCGTGGGCGCGATCTATGCCGTAGCCGGAGGCATCACCATCGGCCAGCTGAGCATCTTCCTGAACTACGCCAACCAGTACACCAAGCCCTTCAACGAAATTTCCGGCGTCGTGACCGAGCTGCAGAACGCTCTGGCGTGCGCGGCCCGCGTGTTCGAGCTGCTGGACGCCGAAGACCAGACCCCCGAAGCGGAGAACGCCGCAAAGCTCGTGCCGGACGGCCGCGTCCAGATCGAGGACGTCTCTTTCCGCTATCTGCCCGACCGCCCGCTCATCGAGGGCCTGTCTCTGGACGTCAAGCCCGGCCAGCGCATCGCCATCGTCGGCCCCACCGGCTGCGGCAAGACCACCCTCATCAACCTGCTCATGCGATTCTATGATGTCAACGGCGGCTCCATCAAAGTCTCCGGCACCGACATCCGGGACGTGACCCGCGCCTCGCTGCGCGGCAGCTACGGCATGGTGTTGCAGGATACCTGGCTCCGGGCCGGCACCGTGCGGGAGAACATCGCCTACGGCAAGCCGGACGCCTCCCTCGACGAGGTGGTGGCCGCGGCCAAGGCAGCCCACGCCGACAGCTTCATCCGCCGCCTGCCCGAGGGCTACAACACCGTCATCGCCGAGGACGGCGGCAACATCAGTCAGGGCCAGAAGCAGCTGCTCTGCATCGCCCGCGTGATGCTCTGTCTGCCCCCGATGCTGATTCTGGACGAGGCCACCTCCTCCATCGACACCCGCACCGAGGTGCGTATCCAGGCAGCCTTTGCCCGGATGATGCAGGGCCGCACCAGCTTCATCGTGGCACACCGCCTTTCCACCATCCGGGAGGCCGACGTCATCCTCGTGATGAAGGATGGCCACATCGTGGAGCAGGGCGACCACGATACCCTGCTGGCTCAGGGCGGCTTCTACGCCAAGCTCTACAACAGCCAATTCGAGGGCGTGGAGACTTAACGCTTCAACTTATGGCAATTCAACTTTTTAATGCAGCAGCGGTGGATCGCATATCGCAAAGATGCCGTTTGAATGCTGCACTAATTTCTTGACCTGCGATAAAATTTGCGATAAACGATTTTGGGAAGGAATATAATCGTGTCGAAAGATGAATATTTGATTACAGATCCACCCCTTAAAGCGCTGACTGTTTTTGCGATGCCGATGATCCTTGGCAGCTTTTTTCAACAAGTATACAATATGGCCGATTCCATAATCGTCGGTCAATTTGTTGGCTCCTCGGCACTTGCGGCTGTTGGTGCTTGTGCCGCACTGACCAATGTTTTTATTTGTGTGGCGCTTGGTGCCGGTGTGGGCGCAGGTGTGCTTGTAAGCCGCTGTTTTGGTGCAAAAAATTATGGTAGAATGAAAACCATTGTGTCAACGTCCCTGATCAGCTTTTTGATCTTAAGCGTTGTCCTTGGTGTCTTTGGCTTTTGCTTTTCCCATTTCATGATGAGCGGATTACAGACTCCTGCCGATATATTGGAAGAAGCAGTATTGTATCTGCGTGTCTACTTTGTGGGTTTCCCGTTTCTCTTCATGTACAACATTCTTTCCACCATGTTCACTTCCATCGGTGAATCCAAAATTCCGTTGGGACTGCTGATATTCTCCTCTATCCTGAATATTTTTATGGATCTCTGGATGGTGGCTGGTCTTGGTCTGGGGGTGTTTGGTGCAGCCCTTGCGACCTTGATCGCACAAGGAATTTCTGCCGTGTTTTCGTTTTTGATCTTTCTGTCTCGGATGCGGCAATACAAGAGCTCCTTTAGCAGGTTCGACCGGCAGGAGCTGTATTCCATGCTTCGCATTGCGGTACCATCGGTTTTGCAGCAGTCCACAGTGTCTATCGGTATGATGATCGTGCAGGCAGTGGTAAATCCCTTCGGCACACAGGCACTTGCCGGGTATGCGGCAACGATGCGGGTAGAAAATGTTTTTTCGCTGATCTTCGTATCCATCGGCAATGCAGTTTCGCCGTTTGTATCCCAGAATCTTGGCGCAAAGAAAATTGAGCGTATCAAAAAAGGTTATCATGCTGCACTGGTGTTGGATCTATGCTTTGCAGTTCTTGCTTTCGTGGTCATTGAAACACTGCACACACAGATCTCCTCGTTGTTCCTGGGAAAAGACGGAACCGCGTTGGCCTATCAGGTGTCCGGTGATTATATGAGATGGCTTGGTTACTTTTTCATCTTCATGGGCATCAAGATGGCAACCGATGGCGTTCTTCGCGGACTCGGAATCATGCGGCCGTTTCTTATTGCAAATATGGTAAACCTTGCGATCCGCTTGTCTGTTGCTTTGATTTGTGCACCGCGTTTTGGCATTGCTTTTGTTTGGCTTGCAGTCCCTGCAGGGTGGCTTGCAAACTTCCTTATTTCCTATGCGGCGCTCAGAAGAGCACCGTTTCTGTTGTAGTTGGTCCATTGCAGCTTCAGCTTACAACAAAAAATGAGATAGGCAACCCCTTTCGGGGAAGTCTATCTCATTTTTTTCGTTAGGGCTATTTTGTAACAGCCCCATTTTTGTTTGCTCTGTTTTATTTTTTGCGGGTCGGCAATAGTTTCTTTTTTTACCTGTTTTCGGCTTTCAGCACCGTTGCCTCAGCAGGCGGCGGCGTGAGGGTGGAGTGGGCCAGAATAAAGGCAGCGGCGCGGCTGGATGCGATGCGCTGGGCGGCACGGCGGCGGTCGTTGGAGGCGAAGGTGTGCTCCCCGTCCCGCTTTGCGTCCCAGTGGGCAAGCTCGTCGTCCACCTCGGCTTCCGTCGGCCAGAGCTCTTCTTTCTGCGCCACCAGCAGCAGACCCATCCGGCTGCGCAGCTTGCGCTCGGCCTCGGCGTGGAGCCAGGCTCGGAATTCTTCCACCGTCTGGCCCTGCACCTTTAAGTACTGGTCGAAATTGACGCCGTTGGCCTGCATCCGCAGGTTGAACTGGCGCTGCTCGGCAAAGTAGTTGCCGGCCACCAGCTGCTTGGGCAGCGGGCCGGTGACGTGTGTACCCAGCTGGGCGATGAGGGCCTGTTCGGCCACGGCGCGGGCCTGCTGGCAGCGCTGGGCGTAGATGTCCTGCGTCACCTTGGCGCGGAGGGCGCGCTTGCCCTCGGCGTCGGCGGCGCGGTCTTCGTCACCGTGGCGGCGGTTTATTTCAAGCTCGATGGTCAGCTCCCGGATGGGCCGGGGCTGGATGGGCTGGGTAAAGCCGGTGTACTCTCCCAGTTCCAGCGGCGGCAGGCAGAAGAACTGCGCCCCCGCCCGGAAGCCCTCGGCCCGGTTGACCGCCAGAAGTTCAAAATCCGGGTCGGTGACGGGCTGCAAATCGTTTTCTTTCATCAGCTGGGCGAACAGAGACGAGAAGCCCTCCAGAATCGCCCGATTGACCGCCGCCGTCAGCAGGTCATCCTCGTCCTGCGGGGCGTCCGGGGACGCCTTTTCGGCCTGCACCGCCGCTTCCAGCTCTTCTGCTGCGGCGGAAAAGACCACCCGGCAGTCACCGGGTTCTGCCATGCCAAAATGCTCGAGTTTCATTTTCTTCTCCCCCTCTCAGCGGACGATGCCGGCCATCAGCACCAGCAGCACGATGCCCAGCACCACGTACAGCACCTCTGCACCCAGGACGGACTTGTCGCCCTCGACGTACATCTCGGCGGGGTCGTCGGGGTTATAATAAAGAGTGACGACAGTTCCCTGTGCAAGCTCTCTGCCCTTGGCAGACTTGGGGTAATGGAGGCAGTGGGTGCCGCCAGCAGTGGTGAACTCCAACAGGTAGGCTTTGCCGTCCCGGCTCTGGACCGTGCCTGCCACAGCGGCCTCGACCTTTTCGCCCCTGGTCATGAGCTTGCGGCGTCTCGACCAACTCCGCCATGCCATGTAGAACATGATGCCTGCACCGATGAGAAAGATAATGATGTTGAACATTCGCAGTTTCCCTCTTCCGTAAATAGTCCCGCCGGGCCGCTGCCCTGCAGGGGCAATATTTATTGTATCATACTCCGCCGGATTTTTCGCCCCATTCGGCCTATACGGAATGCAACAATTTTCGCAAAAAAATTTGTCGTACTATTTTTGCAGAAAACGCTTGACTTTCTTTGCACCTGTGGTATAATAAACATCGTTCCGAGCCGAACGGCAGCGAACAAAACAGAATATGCGGATATGGCGGAATTGGCAGACGCGTTAGATTCAGGTTCTAATCGGGGCAACTCGGTGGAGGTTCAAGTCCTCTTATCCGCACCAAGAAAAAGCAGAACACGTTTGTGTTCTGCTTTTTCTTTTCGGTGCGAAAGAGGACTTGAACAGGGCGGCGGTGCGCAGCACCGCAAGCAATCAGCCCAGTGGGCTGTTGCTTAGCCCGCGGTTTCCAACCCCTAGGAATGTCTAACAAGAGGACTGCCGCTGCCGGAGAATCTCCTGTACCGCGTTGGTTGAAGCGATATTCCCATAAAGCCTTTCTGGAAACATCCTCAGCGGATAAGAGGACTTGAAGAGCAGCTTTTACAGAGCTCTGGCCCGGAAAAACCTCTCAGTCAAAGCCTGTCGGCTTTGCCAGCTCCCCTGATAGGGGAGCTGGCTGCGAAGCAGACTGAGAGGTCGTACGAAGGACAGCATTGAACAGAGAAAGGACCCCCATGCAGATAAACGACCTCTTCGGCGCAGCAGCCGTCTTTGAAACCGTCCGGATGCCGGACGGCACGGAAGCGGCCATTCCAACAGAACACGCCGCAGTTCTCTATGTAAATGAACAGCCGGCCTTCCGGGTGGTATGCACGCCCCAGCTTCTGCCGCAGCTGGCGCTGGGACGGCTGCTGACCGAAGGATGGATCGCCTCCGCAGAGGAAGTGGAACAAATTGCCGTCTGCGCGGAAGGCTTGAAAGTCAATATCTACCTGAACCACCCGCTGACGGCCCGCCGCGCGGCGGCACAGGAGGTTTCCAGCTGCTGCACCGACAATATCGCGCTGGGCAGTCCGGTGGAAGTGCAGCCGCTGCGCGCGGTGCCGCATCTGGACCTGCAGCCGGAGTGGGCGGACGCCCTCGCCGCCGCCATGAGCGCGGGCCTGCCGCTTTATCAGGCCACCCATGCGGTCCACAGCTGCTTTGTGCTGCACGAGGGCCGCATCCTCTGTGCCTGCGAGGACATCGGGCGCCACAATGCGCTGGACAAGGCCGTGGGCAGCATGCTTCTGGCCGGTGTCCCCCTCAGCGAATGCGTGCTCTACACCAGCGGCCGCGTACCGATGGATATGGTGCGCAAAGCCATCCGGGCCGGCGTTCCGGCACTGGTGAGCAAGACCATGCCCACCGTCCAGTCGCTGGAGCTGGCCGCAGAATACGGCCTGCAATTCGTGTGCGGCCGGAAACACCCCTTAACTTTGAAGGAACATACAAAATAAAAGTTACAAAGCAAAGAAAGCTTACAGTTTGCGTTGACTTACTTCCAGTCTGAGTGATAATATATTAACGAAGAGACCGTTCCGCTGTTGCAGCAGCTGGGGCGGCCTTAACTGTTGTCCGGGGAAACCCGGGCAGAAAAAAACAGGCAGGTGATAACATGAAGCAGGCAACCAACCCGTTTGCGCCCATTCCGCTGTGGCGCAAGCGGCTGCCGGGCTACGCAGCCCTGGGCGCTGGGGCAGTCGCGATGGCGGACACTGGCCG